>Ga0208787_1000992_pt1 | contig 12906 bp, 7 predicted proteins | sample Wag4_2014_7_11_FD_187362 | JGI IMG/M metagenome (GOLD analysis project Ga0208787, IMG submission 187362) | Fresh water microbial communities from Ohio, USA - Utica-2 Time Series HT 2014_7_11 (SPAdes) (version 2) | ecosystem: Environmental > Aquatic > Freshwater > Water tank | place: USA: Ohio... | reverse complement strand
ACTGTGTAACATGTGACTTAAGTTTTTTTGTCAGAAAAAAGGTTTACAACAGTCTTTCGAAGGAATTGGAGGGTATGGTTTGTTATTAGACATGACAAATCTGTGACACAAATCGAAGGAATGCAAGTTTTTGTTAAAATATAATTCCAGTTCAATCCCTTTTTTATTAAACAAAAAAAGGCCCCGCATAAACGGGGCCTCTAGGGTACACATTTATCTGACTTATTGCGTTACGCCTGTATAGCCGTCACTCATTGTCTTCAGAAAAGCAACAACTGCTGATTCCTGAACTGGTGTGAGTCCCAGGTTGCCGAGATTTTGTGTATCCATGGTAGGCGTATATTCGGGTGCTCCCCATGGAACACCATTCCAGCCAGCCCCTGGAACATCACGGGTATTGTAAAAATGAACAACTTCTTCCAAAGATGAAAAAACTCCATTGTGCATAAACCTTTTGGCTTTGCCTACATTACGTAGCGTAGGGGTTCTAAATTTCCCGAAATTCTCGTTTGCCAAAGCCCTCCAGGTTAAGTTATCTGATGTAGCAAGGAATCCTGCTAGTCCTGGATCTGGGGCAAGATTACCACCGGGATTGTTGGGATTTTGAGGTATGCCAATGTTGTGGTATGCAAAGTCGGCAAACGATTCCCCAACAACAAATGGTCTGTTACGATTGCCGCCGAGCTGTTTGTGACAGTCGTTACATCCCGCCTCATTGTTAAACAAGCGCATTCCTTCTGCTTCTTCCGGGGTTAATGTTGCTCTACCTGCCATATACGCATCGAATTTTGATGAGAATTGGTTTACTTCTGATGATGATTCATATGCTTCAACTGCAAACCCTATCCTGTCATAATTTTCTGCAATAGCTTGAGGGGTGTTGATGTCCATTTCGGCAGTCCCATATACTGATTTCCATAGAGCCAAATAGGATCTGTTACTTTTCAATTTCGCTAATACAGATGCAGGACTTGGATGGTTCTGCTCTTTGGCTGCAAGGAATGGTCCAAGGGCCTGCTCTGCGAGCGGACTACCCAACCTTAGACCAGTGGCACGTCCGTCCCAAAACAAACCACCTACAAATTCTTGCCCATCGAATTCAAATACTGGAGATTGAGATGCATAAGCAGCAGATTGGGGTTTTCTTCTGCCAAATGCTCCTATTGCTGCACCTTCACCAATACCGGCTACCCAACCTCTTTTGAAACCAGATGCTGCTGCAGCACCGCCTGTTGGGATGTCACTGAACCCTGAGAATCCTACATCAGGAGCATGACAGGATGCACATGATTGTACACCCATGGGCTCGGATAAGCGGGCGTCAAAAAAGATTTGCTTACCCAATTGCTGAATAGGCGTTAAAGTAGTTCTTGTTCTGGCCCTGATGTTCTCAATGTCATCTGGGGTTTCCATTACATCTTTGGAACAAGATACAAGCAAGAAAGAGAAAAAAATGGCAGACGTAAATTGCTGCACGCGACTGTGTAACATAAATTTTTGATATTTAGTCAGAAAAAGGATTACTACAGTCTTTCTAAGGAATTGGAAGGATAAAAACTGGCCTTTCTTGGAATTGGATGTGAGAGCGTTGTGTGATGCAAAATTCTACATGGTAAAACATAGAAAAGATTGTTATGTTCTCTTTCTTTTTGGTTATGACAGATTTATGACTATGATAAAAGGCATATCATTTTTACCAGTAATATGTTAAACAAACCAGTAGGTATTCTTATTCATGGTACACATTTGTGTTGAATTTTATTGATTGTTCCAAAAGCTGAAAATTCAACTTAATCTTTTTTTTAGAACATCAAGGTGTAAAGCTGGGTTAAACATCTTGTTTGATTGAGAGAGATGGTTTTTGAAGCGTGAAAAGCCACCAGGCATTCATGCTCATTAGCAATTTATATGCTAAAATTGGCAACAATATACCTGCGCATAGAATCAGGCTCGTAAGTAACGGAACATCTTCTAATTTAAAGTATTTAAACAAAATCATCCTGCTTCCTGCCATGGCTATGATTTGCATACAGTAGATGTGTATTGAATGGTAACCAATTGTGGTTAGAAATTTCAATTGTTTGAGTTTTGAGAGAATAAAAGAAATGTTTATAGATAAGGCACAACCTACAAGTGCAACACCAAGATAGAAAAGAGGCATGTTGTGTTCAACATAATAATTGCTTTTCATGGCAATATTTATTGTTGTAAAGTTATATTGTATCAGCAGAAACAGCGGTACCAGAATCAGTAATATGTATGGTGATGCATAAGTGCTGAAATTGTTTTTATTTTTTAAAATTGCTGATACATTATCACCAATTGCAAAGAACAGGTAAAACTGAAGAATATCCATTAAAAATCCCAGGTAAAGACCTTCCGACCTGAGGAACGCAACAGTGCCATACATGACTATACCTACAAGCAATTGTTTGGGTGAACTGATATTCATTTTTATTTTTAGAATGGCATAAAGCGCACCAACAAAAAACAATGCATTCAGATACCAGAACTGACCTGTTTCCCGCGGATCAAAGACCAGTGAAAGGTAATCACTGGGTTCATAAGATATGTTGGTCTGTCCGTTCAATAAAATTTGCAAAGTCAACTGAATGAAACCCCACATCATCATCGGATACAAAATTGTTTTTATTCTTGATTTATTGTACCCTTCAAGGCCCTTTTTCTCTAAACTACTGGAAAGAAACATGCCTGAAGCAATAAAAAAAAGGGGCATCCTGAATCCGAATAAAAACACGTTCGTGTATTCTATCCAGGGATATTCATGCATCTTGATACCCGAATTGTAAAGTGATTCAAACGTATGCCTGAATGATACAAGTATAATACTGATCCCTCTGTCATAATCTATCCATTCATACCTTCCGGACTGATGCTCCATATTTGCTGTAGGGTCATTCATTTATCCGAAATTCAACAATCAAACACACCGATATAGTAATCTTCGTCAACTGTAGGGATGATTTTAAAATCCCCCGCCTTCGGGCGGGGGATTGGTGTTCCCTCTTTTCTGAATTAAAAACTATTGTGTTACGCCTGTATAACCGTCGTCGAGTGTTCTCATGAAGGCTACAATTGCTGCTTCCTGTGCTGCAGTTAGTCCAATTGCACCTACACCATGAAAATCAAGTGTGAAGGGGTATTCAGGTGCTCCCCAAGGTACTCCGTTCCATCCTGCACCAACCACATCTCTTGTGTTGTAGAAGTGCATTACTTCTTCAAGTGTTTCCATGGATCCGTTGTGCATAAAGCGTTTCATTTTCCCTACGTTCCTTATGGATGGAGTTTTGAAAGCTCCCCAGTTGTCTGCAGCCAGATCTCTCCAAGTAGGGTCTGATGATGTGGCAAGGAATGCACCCAATCCGCCATCGGGTACTGCATTACCACCTGGATTTTTAGTGTTGACTGGTACACCGATATTGAAATACCTAAAGTTTGTAAATGGTTCACCGGGAGGTATTGGTGCGTTTCTTATTCCAGAGCTGGTATGACAGTCATAACATTCCGCTTCGTTGTTGAACAAGCGCAGTCCTTCTGCTTCTTCAGGAGTCAATGTGGCTCTTCCAGCCAGTACGGCATCGAATTTAGAACTGAACTGGTTTACTTCTGATGACGCTTCATAAGCGGCGATTGCAGTACCAACCCGGTCATAGTTGAGTGATGTTTGTGCTGGTGTCAGGTTGCTGATGTCTGGAGTACCAAATGCTGCTTGCCAAAGTGCAATGTATGCTCGGTTGTTACGCAATTTGGCCAGAACTGCTGCAGGACTGTGATGATTCTGTTCTTTTGTACTTAGGAATGGTCCCAATGCCTGTTCTGCTGATGCAGATCCAAGTCTCAGTCCCGTTGCCCTTCCGTCCCAAAAATTTCCACCCACAAACTCCTGGGTGGGTACGAGTCCTTCTGCAATGCCTTCAGCATCCGGAACAACAGTTAATAGTTGCAGGTTTGGGCTCAATGTTGCATATGCTGCAGATTGGGGCTTCCTGTTGGCAAATGCGCCAATTTGAGCTCCCTCGCCGATTCCTGTAATCCAGCCTCTTTTAAATCCTGAAGCTGCTGCTGCTCCTCCAGTAGGTATATCGCCGAAACCTGAAAAACCTACTTGTGGGGCATGGCAAGATGCACAGGATTGAACACCTACTGGTTCAGATAATCGTGCATCAAAGAAAATTTGTTTGCCAAGTTGCTGAAGCGGTGTCAGGGTGTTTCTAGTTCTTGCCCTAGCGGCATCAAATTCAGGCAGGTCGATTGTATCCCTGCGGCAGGATTCAGTAAATAAACCTAGTGATAACAATACAGCCAAATGTTTTAACTTGAAACTGTGTAACATAATTTAAATTTTAAAGATGTCAGAATTGTGCGTTACGACAGTTTTTCTTTCGGATTTGGAATGCAATGGATTTCAGGATGGATAATGGATAGACAGAATTCTGTGTGGCTTGAAATGGGATACTGGTACGGTTTATTTTGGATGAACACAAAACTATATGCAGGTAGGCATCATTCCCAATTTTAGACTGTTTATTTGAATTAAACTTCGGAATCTAAAAGATAAAAAAAATTAATGTTTAATGATTATCAATAAATAATACTGTTAAGAATATAAAATTAAATTTATATATATGTTGTTGGGTTTTTTATTTAGAGTAAACAAAAACAGGAAATGAAAACATTTAAGTATAATTTGAATATTTATCAATTCTCACCGGGTATTGAATTACTCATACCAGATTCTGCAGATGTGAAATCAGATTATGATCAAACGGCCTCAGCGGATAATACACTACTTTTTCCTTTCTGGACAAGGATATGGCCAGCTGCATTGGCTATGTCTAAATACCTGCTGGAGGAAAATAATTGGGTAGCAAACAGGCATATATTGGAATTAGGTGCTGGAATTGGTTTGCCATCATTTACTGCTGCACAATTTGCAAAATCAGTCGTTGTTTCTGATGCTGATGCCGATGCAGTTGAGCTGCTCAACAAAAATATCCAGTCAATGAATTTGCAAAACGTGTCTGCAAGACAAGTTAACTGGAATGCTCATATTATTCCATATCCCTATATAGATACGCTCTTGCTCAGTGATGTTTGCTACGATCCTGCCCAGTATGATCAATTGGTCAGACTAATTTTATCCTACAAAGAGCAGGGAACAGATGTGCTAATAACCGCACCAAAAAGAATAAGTACAGCATCTTTTCATGCTTTATTGGCTCAATGGATCAAGCAGGCATTTATACGAAATATAAACGATGTTGAGGTAGCTCTGTTCACCTTGTAAAAAAAAGAGGCTGCCTTTTTGAGACAGCCTCTTTCAGAAAAAATGAAATCGGACAATTAGTATCCTGGATTCTGCATTGCCGTCTTTTCAGATGCACTTAAAGCTTTTCCGTTGGCTTGTATGCCGTCTAGGAAAGACTGCGGGATTGGGCGTAAAACATGGTGTTCTGCAACTTTGGCTGCAGCTTCTAAATTGAATGCCTTAGCCCTTGAAACAAGCGTTTTCGTTCTTGCCAAATCAGCCCACCTCAGGTATTCACCAGATAATTCCCTGGAACGTTCATTCAACACTAGACCAAGCATCTTGTCGTATGTACTGGTAAGTCCAAGTACTCCAAGTAAATATTCATCCTGCACTGGCAGGGCAGATGCATCAGTTATGGCAAGGCTTGTTGCTGCAGATGTGGTTACTGCAATGTTATTGGATTCATAGTATGAGTTTCCGGGAAAGAAAGAGTTGCCCACACCAGGAGATTGCAAAGATGGTGAAATCAGGGTGTTGCCACCATCCCAGTAGGCTGCACGGTTTTCACCGGATTTGTATTGGGCGCGGGTGCGCACAGCGTTGATGTAGGGTAGGGCATCATTGTAGCTTCCTGATCCGGCTTTGGCGAGCCTGATTTTGGCTTCAGCAGCCATCAAGTAGGTCTCAGCTGATCTGGCTAGGATGAAGTCCCTGTGTCCAATCATTTCATTAAGTGATGTCCGGGAGCCGTCCATATGTTTACTCAAAGGAGGGAAACTCTGACCAGCAGTGGTGAGGTCTGTATTGAGTGCACCATCAGTTGTTCTCCCGTTGGGGTAGGCTACATAAGTGGTGGGGATTGGTCTTCCTGTACCGAAAACGTCAAGGACCAGATTGGATCCAGAATTTGATTTCACGATTTTAGAAAGTGAGAATCTTGTGTCTCCGGGTTGGTTGATGACAAACATCATACCCAAATCACCTTTTACGTTGGGAGCAACAGGTTTCGCTCCATTCAAGGAGAGTTTTGTCCTGTATGATTTCCAAAACCTGGAATCATTTACCATATCAAATAAGCGATAGGTATAGTAAGTGGTGGCCAGGCGACTGAATGGTCTGTCACCAGTGATGTCCCTTGCCATTTGGTCTTGAACGTCGTAACGGGAAACCCAATATACATGTTGGGTATTTCCTGTGCCCCTATTGGTGTTCAGATCATTGGTCATTTGTGCAGAAAAAATAACTTCCGGAAGTCTCTCATTGGCAGAGTTTGGTCCTTTGTACTCCCACAGTGCACCGAAATCAGCGGCCAAAGGATGGCCCGCTATAACCTGGTCGGCATTGCTGACAACAGCAGCCAAATCTGCTGCCAAAGTAGCAGCGTTCCAGGCATTGTTGATTTCGCTTGCGCGGAAAAGGTGTGCTTTGGCCAGGAAATGCAAGGCAGCATTCTTGGTGATTTTGGCGGGAGCACCAGCTGTGGGTAACAGGTCTTTTGCTTTGGTCAAATCGGCAATAATCTGTGCATATACATCTTTAGCTGGGGCTCTGGTGAATTCAACTTTAACAGTAGATAGCGGCTCAAGCTGCAGAGGCACATCACCATATTGTGATACCAACCTCAAGTAGAGGTACGCTCTGATAAAGAGTCCTTCACCAAGTGCAGTGCTCTTGATGGCACTAGAAGCCGATGTGCTTTTCGTGGCATTGTCTATGAGCAGATTTGCGTTGCCTATGCCTGTGTAAAGTGCATCCCATTGTAAGTTAGAAGCAGCAGTATTGCCATTTACAACAGTGACAATGGAATTGAAGGTCTGGTCATAGTTGTTCCAAGGGGCATTCGATGGGTCTCCGCCAACTCTGAATTCATCGGTACCATAATTTGTTGCGCAATAAAACCACTCACCATTGGTAGGCACACTAAATGCCTGATAGTAAGCACCGGCAGCCGACTGCAAAATGCCCTGGTCTGTTTTCAAGAATTCAGTGCTCCTGTCTGTTTTCAGGGTCTCCTTCAGAAAGTCTTTCTGGCAGGCAGGTTGGGCAACAATTGCCATGGCAATTGTTGCTGTTTTGATGATATTTATATATTTCTTCATGATCTTTATTGTTAGAATGACGCGTTGATACCAATTGTGTAACCCCTGTTCCAGGTGTTGCCTACAACATCCATATCCATGAATTTGATCCTGGACATCAGCATGCCTGGGTTTTGAACCTGGAGGAATGCCCTCAAATCAGAAAGCCCCAACTTGGAAATTGATTTGCCACGTAGGTTGTAAGACATGGAAATATTCCTGATTTTGAGGAAGTCTGCGTTGAGATATCCCAGGGCTGAGAAAAATGCATCACCTGCCGCACCACCTGCGTTGAATATCGGCTTCTGAAACTCAGCGTTGGTATTGTTTTCGTTGTAATAATTAATGACTCTGTTCACACTTCTGGCAGCCTGTACTTCGCCACCATAATTATACTTGTAATTAAGCCTTCCGTATATAAATACGTCTAAGGTGAAGTTCTTGTAAGAAATTGAATTAGTCATACCTACAACCCACCTTGGACGGGTCCAGCCAATAATTTGACGATCATTGTTTGGATCAATTTTATTATCACCATTAAGATCTTGAATTCTTACACTACCGGGAGTAAAAGTGTTGCCGTTGGCATTGAACAATTTATATTGGTCAATATCACTCTTTTGCCAAAGGCCTAACGACTTATATCCATAGATTACACCAATTGGTTGGCCAATGAACCAGTTGTTGTTGATGTCATCTTGCTTTCCGTTAGATAAACTTACAATCTCATCTTTTTGCCAGGAGGCATTGAGTGTTGTGGACCAGGTAAAGTCTTTGTTCTTGATATTCACAGTAGTCAAACTGATATCAATACCTCTGTTGGCAGTCTCACCAATGTTGGCAAATGTTGTAGTGTAGCCAGTTACAGACGGTATGCTTCGACGCATAATCAGGTCCGTGGTCCTGGACTTGTAAACATCTACGGTACCGGATAGTCTCCTGTCAAAAAGTTGAAAGTCAACGCCAAGGTTGTATTGCGTGGTTTTTTCCCATCCTAGCTCCTGGTTGGCAAGTGTGGGATTGGTTATAGCACCAGGAATACTTGAATTGTTGTTGGGGTAAAAGAGTGCGAGAACTGCACCTTGTGTGGAATAGGCACCAACAGCAGAGTTTCCAGTTACACCGGCGCCAATCCTCAACTTGAGGTCATTAACCCAATTCACATTATCCATGAATTTCTCCTGATTAATCCTCCAGGCTATGGCTGCAGAAGGGAACAATGAGTATTTGTAGCCTTCTGCCAGCTGAGATGCACCATCCTGACGGGCCGAAACAGTCAACAAATACCTGTCTTTGAAACTGTAATTCAGCCTGGCCATGTATGATAACAATTGTGTTTCAACAAGATTAGATGCAGTGGTCAACTGGCCAGTTACTGCACCACTCGTTAAAGCATTCCAACGCTGGCTTTCCAAAGGTACACCATTGCCGGTTACACTTTGGCCATTCAATTTGTATGCCGTCTGACTATTCAGTAGGGTCAAGCCAAATGTGTGCTCGCCTATCGATTTGTCATAATACAAGAGATGGTCGAGCGTGTAAGAGAATCGTTTTTCGTTGTTAACAGATGCCCAGCTGGTGCTTCCCCCATTGGCAACAGACTTGGAATCTATATATGCCCCATTTTCATATTGAGAGATATCCGGACCAAAGTTCATCCTGTATCTTAAACCCTTCAGTGCAGGAATAATTGAACCGAGATTCAACTGTGTGTAAATGCTGCCGAATGTTCTGAGCGTAACGCGCTGATCAATGTTGTACAACCATTCGTCAATAACATTTTTAATGGCATTGTCTCCACCGGGGAAAAGGATCCTTTCTCCATTGGCATCATAAGGAAGCGCATAAGTGAAAATAGAACGGGATGATTCATACAATCCACCTGAAGGGCTGCCAATTGTAGCAACACCACGGCCAGATTGTCCGAATTGCTGTTGGTTGTAATTGATATTCAGGTTACTTCCCAATGTGAACCAACTGGTAGCATTGAAGTCGAGGTTTACCTTGGCAGTGTACCTATCAAAAGACTGCCCCTTGATGGTGCCCACGTTGTTCAGGTAACCAAGTGAAGCATAAGCTTTCAACTTATCAGTACCTCCGCTTACGCTGAGTAGGTTGTCTGAGGTGATGGAGTTCTGTTTTACATAGGAACCCCAATCTGTAGTGGTCACTTTTGAGCCATCCCAAGTTCCTGATGCCCATCCCTTTTCGATATTGGCCCAAGCGGTAGGGTCACTGGTGGCGCCAAAAAACACCCTATCATTTGCAATGGTTGGCTGATCTCCCCTGGGATAAGTACTGACTCCTGTTGTCTGATTCAATCCAGCATAATAATAGGCCCACCTTCTATAGGTTATGTAATCAGATGCATTGAACATTTCTCTGCTGTCGTTCAGGGTCTCAGAAGTGATGTTTGAGTTGAAGCTAACTACAATTTTTCCGGATTTGCCCTGCTTGGTGGTAACAATGATAACACCATTGGCACCTCGGGAACCGAAGATGGCTGTTGCTGACGCATCTTTCAATACGTCAATTGATTCAATGTCTTGTGGGTTCAGGTTGTCAATGCCTCCTGTAGTAAGTGGAATTCCGTCAACTACAAAGAGGGGTGAGTTTGATGCAGTAAGTGAACGTACGCCTCTGATATTGATGGAGCCAACGGTACCAGGCCTTTCATTAGAGGAGATATCCACCCCTGCAACCTTGCCCTGCATCGCCTGCACCGCATTGTTGACGGGTCTTGACTTGATGTCTTTGTTTCCGATTCCCGCTACGGAGCCTGTTACATCTTTCCTTTTGACGGTGGCATATCCCACAACCACTACTTCTTCCAACCCTTTGGTATCAATTGTCATAACAATTGCAATACTGTTGCTGGATTCTGTGTAAGCGATGTTTTGGCTGTTGTAACCGGTGAAGGATACACCTAACACACCTTTGTCTTTTACGGTAATACTGAATTTGCCCGAAGCATCTGTGATTACTGAGGTGTTTGATTTTTTGTCCTCAATAACAACGCCCTGCAAGGGCTCTTTTTGCTCGTTGGTGATAACACCTTCCAACTTACGGCCGGAAGCCTGCTGAGCCTGAACTGTCTGCAGTAAAAAGCAGACAAGTAAGGCAGCAATGCCCACCTGAAGTTTCTTGAATTTTGTTTGATTCATGTCAGTGGTTTTGATGAATTTTAAGTTTGGGTCTTTAAAATTTTATTGGTCAATTTCAGTTTTTTTTTATGATTGCAATTGTTTAATAAAAAAAATCAACGCAATCGTTCCCATTTAGAATAAAATTCAATGAATCTCATTATTTTTAGATTTTATCTTGCAGATAGTGCAGGATAGTTTGGTAATTAAATAATTTTAAATTGTTATTTACTCAATCTAGTATGAAACAATTTTTTATCCTATCAGTTTTCTTATTGCTTTTCTTGTCTATAAAGGCTCAGGAAAAGGATGATGTAAATACGCCACTTCATCTTTTGCCTGCTAATTATCCCACACCTTACAAATCTCCGGATAAGGCTGCCTTAAAGGGTGCACTGGATAAAATTTTCAATTACATAAATCAATCAACTCCGCCTGTTCTTGTCAATAAAACTACAGGTCAAATTGTGACTTCAAAAGGGGAAATAACTCCTGAAGTGGTTTTGCAGAAAGGTACTTTCAGGATTACCAGTTATGAATGGGGAGTGGTATATAGTGCGCTTATCAATGCATTTAACCAGACTGGTGATAGCATGTATGTTATGTATGTAAAAAACAGGCATGAATTCATTGCACAATGGTCTCCAGTTTTCAGGTCTATGCTCACAAATGGTAAACTGACACTGAAGGATGATTTTCCATTGCGACAGCCCGTGGCTCCTCATGCTCTTGACGATGGGGGCGCAGTTGCGGCTTCGATGATCAAGGCGCAGATGAATGGCTATGCTTCCGGATTGCGTGATCAAATTGATTTTTACCTGGATTACATTTCCAACAAAGAGTTCCGGTTCGCAGATAAAACCATTGCCCGAATAAGGCCAATACAAAACACACTCTGGCTTGATGATCTCTACATGGCCCTGCCTGCGCTCATGCAGATGGGTAAGCTTACGGGAAAGACCGCTTATTTCGATGATGCACTCTTTCAGCTGGAATCCTACGCCTCCAAAATGTTTGTAGCAGAAAAAGGATTATTCATGCACGGATGGGTAAAAGATATGACGATTCATCCTACTTTTCACTGGGCCAGAGCAAATGGTTGGGCCCTGCTTACCATGACGGAAATTCTTGATGCGTTACCACTTTATCACCCCAAAAGAAATTTTGTGCTCTCTCTTTTCCGAAAGCATGTGGAAGGATTGGTCAAGTTTCAGGATGGAACAGGATTTTGGCATCAGCTGCTTGATAAATCAGATTCCTACCTTGAAACATCCGCAACTGCTATTTATACTTATTGTATAGCTAAGGGATGCAATGAAGGATGGTTGGATAAACTGGCTCTTGCACCTGTTGCAGCTCTGGGTTGGAATGCTGTTTCAACCAAGATAAATACTGAAGGTCAGGTGGAAGGTACCTGTGTGGGCACAGGAATGGCTTTTGATCCTGCATTCTATTACCACAGACCGGTAAGTAAATTTGCAGCCCATGGCTATGGTCCGGTGATCTATGCAGCTGCTGAGATGTATCGCTTGTTGGGCATGGGGGAATTCAAAATTAACGACAGCGCATTGATTTTCTATCCTAAAGATTCAGAAAAAAGCCATCAATAAAATAGCGATCACAGACATCAGGATGCCCCATCTGTTTTTGGGTGAAAGCTTTTCTTTGAACAACAATGCAGCCATCATCGTGCTGAATAGGACTACACCCACATTGTTTACGGGAATGACTGTTGAGCTGCTTTCCCGGTATTGCTGCAATACCCGGATCAATAGCCAGATGGAAAAATAATTGGGCACGCCAATGGCAATGCCCATCAATAGGGAAGGGATGTGTGGCAGGTCTTTACCATTCAAGAATTGGAACAGCAGATAGACTGTGCCGAAAATGGCAGCTGCACCAAAAGCTGTGATGAGGAAAGTGTTTGGGTTTGCTGAAGTGAGGTAAGCCTGTTCAATATATTTTACCAAAGTGTCCCAAAGTCCGAATCCAAGAAAAAGCAGGATGGGCAAGAGGATGCCCACATTTCCGAGCGGGTCATTGGGTATGCTGGTTGATTTCTTCCCTGTGATCAATGCCACAGCAATAATGGCAATGCATATGCCAACCCATTTAAAGAAGCCAGCCTCTTCCTGATACAGCAACAAGGAAAACAGGAAGGGAATCACCAGTGAAAGTTTGGAAGAAACTGTGGCAACGGCTACTCCCAATTTTTGTGTGGTATGCCCGAGTAGAAAAAAAAGAAGGATGAAACCCAAACCCATTACAAAAGACCAAGAAAACCAATCTTCATGAATAAGGGTCTGCCATGGGTAATCATGTGCATCCAACAATAATCCTGTTCCCACACAAGACCAATAGTTGACAACGATGGTCTGTAAAAGGGAATAATTTTTGATGCCCACCCATTTGA
>Ga0208787_1000986_pt1 | contig 12959 bp, 11 predicted proteins | sample Wag4_2014_7_11_FD_187362 | JGI IMG/M metagenome (GOLD analysis project Ga0208787, IMG submission 187362) | Fresh water microbial communities from Ohio, USA - Utica-2 Time Series HT 2014_7_11 (SPAdes) (version 2) | ecosystem: Environmental > Aquatic > Freshwater > Water tank | place: USA: Ohio... | reverse complement strand
TTTCAATAACGCCTTGATCGACTAAGGCGCGAATTTCCTTCAAGATATCTGCTTCGGGACGATCTTTTTCAATTCCGCGAAGCGTTGGAACGATGCAGAAGGTGCAGGTGTTGTTGCAGCCGACTGATACCGAAACCCACGAGGTAAAGGCTGAGAATCTGCGCGCCGGCAAGGTCGATGGAAAATGTTCTAGCGCTTCTTTAATCTCGATCTGTGATTCTTCTTCAATACGGGCGCGTTCGAGCAGCACAGGTAGCGATCCAACATTATGCGTACCGAAAACGACATCTACATAGGGAGCCTTTTTCAGGATTATCGATTGATCTTTCTGAGCCAAGCAGCCGCCAACTGCGATCTGCATATTGGGGTTAGCCTTCTTAATCGGCGCTAAGAAACTTAAGTTTCCATAGAGTTTGTTATCGGCGTTTTCTCGTACTGCACATGTATTGAATACAACAATGTCAGCTTGTTCGCCTTGAATAACAGGGAGATAACCCGCTTCATCTAAAAGACCTGCGATGCGTTCAGAATCGTGAACGTTCATCTGGCAGCCATAAGTTTCAACTGCGTAGGTGCGGGCCATGAGGAGAAGGTTACCGCTGTGAGTTAGAGAGGTAATACCTCAAAGCTCAGATCCTTGCGATTAACGACCAAGATTGAATGGTTGGTTAGACGAGTCCAGTGATCTTTGCCCCAACCGGTAGATGCCACCTTGATTACGCCATCTTCAACGCTATAGCGAAGTTCATAATGGCTATCTACAGTCCATTCGGTCGAATCAGTCTCATTGAATTCACAGACCGCAATAAAGGTGTCGGGGGTCATGAGCATTGAGTTGATGCTTGTGAAATCACAATTAGCAGAAATCGTCTTTACCGCTTTACGAACGCCTTCAATCAAACCGAGTTCATCGATACAGCTCAAGATTGTGAAGAAATAGCGCTCACTGTCTGTAGTTGAAGTGAACTTATCTAAGTAGCGCGGATCAACAAATTTCTGCACTGAATCGATTGATTTGATGGTTCCGTTATGCATAAAGGAATAATCACCGTATATAAATGGGTGGTTATTGGAGAGATCTACTGTTAAACCTTTAGATGCTAAACGCAGGTGCAATAGCGCACCATCTGACTTCAAATTCGTTGATGATTCGGCGAACTTCTTACTCTCAGCTGCGAGAGTTAAATCGCGAACAAGTTCGGTCTTTCGAGTGTCAGTTGAGCAAGCCGAGATTCCCCAACCGTGTTTATGCTCTTTGGAAAGTTCAACAAAGTTTTCAAAACCTTCGCCAACAACATCGACGAAGGAACGTTCTTCGGTCGCAACATATCCTAGTAATCTGCACATGGAGTAAATCTACCTTGGATTAAAAGTTAAAGTTTACTTTTGGATACGGATTGGGTTTTGCCCGCGTGCGATCAAACGTTCAAAGTGCACTTCGCGCTTATCGTTAAAGGTGGCGGCTTCTTTTCCTGATTTCTCCATGAAGGCGATAAGTTCATCTCGGGCAACTAGGCCATCACCGGATAGATCATTTCGTTCGAAGACGTTCCAGGCGCGAAGAACCGGAGATACAACATCATCCAAGTGCTGTTGTAGATCGTAAATTCCAGCAAGGGCGATCTGAACCGCCTTGCGTCCAAAACCTGGCATGTTTGCACCAGGCATATCAAAGTTGGTTACAACATCTGCGATGGCACGCATAGAAGCATTTGGTTCCATATCCAGCGCTGCCGAAAGAGTGTTTCGGTAGAACAACATATGGAGATTCTCATCTAGGGCAACGCGCTGCATCATTGACTCAGCGATTGGATCATCTGAAATTTTGCCGGTATTACGGTGTGAAATACGCGTCGCCAGTTCTTGGAATGAAACGTAGGCAATTGTGTGCAACATGTCGTTTTCGTAGGGGGTCTGATATCCCAATGACATATGTGCCATGCGTAGATCTTCCAGCTCGTAAGGATCTACTCCGCGAGTAGCCATTAGGTAATCGCGAATCACAATCGCGTGGCGCGCTTCTTCAGCAGTCCAACGCTCAATCCAATTTCCCCAGGCGCCATCGCGACCCATGGAGATGGCAATTTCAGTGTGATAGCTAGGGAGGTTATCTTCGGTAAGAAGATTTAAAACCAATGAATCCTGTGCAACGGGAGAAAGGCGAGAATCTTTAGCTTCCCAAGCATCGCCATTTAGCGGGCCTGCGTAATCGCGGCCTTCGGACCATGGGACATACTCGTGTGGGTACCAATTTTTTTGAACTGATAAGTGGCGCTCGAGTTCTACTGCAACCACTGGTTCGAGATCACGAATAAGTCGAGATTGGATCTTTGCTGACTCTTCGCTCATAGGTGAACGCTAGAGCAATACTTTGGTTACTGACGAGTTATAAATTCTTTTTCGCGCGCTCAATGGCTTGTAATTCGCGCCACTTAGCGATTTCAGCGTGATTTCCACTCAATAAGATCTCAGGCACCGAGATGCCACGCCATTCTTGAGGTTTCGTGAAATTTGGATATTCCAAATAGCCTTCAGTGTTATGTGACTCTTCTGTCAGCGATTCAGGGTTTCCAAGTACTCCTGGAATCAAACGAGTAATCGCTTCAATCATTACAAGGGAAGCGACTTCTCCCCCGCCCAGAACATAATCGCCGATTGATACTTCATGAACTCTTACGCTCTTTGCCGCGTACTCAGCTGATTCATAATGTTGACGTACGCGATCATCGATTCCTTCGTAGCGACCACAGGCAAAGATAAGATGGCTTGACTTAGCAAAGCTCTGCGCCATTTCCTGGTTAAAACGCTTGCCCGCTGGCGTCAAGATAATCAAATCTGTATCAGCAACCATCAAGGGATCTAAAACTCGCCCCCAAATTTCAGGAAGCATCACCATTCCGGCACCGCCACCATATGGCGTGTCATCAACTGTGTTGTGGTTATCTTGCGTGGCCGCGCGAAGATCGTGAACTTGGATATCTACCAAGCCCTTGCTCTGCGCTTTCCCAAGCAGTGAAAGTTGAGCCGGAGCAAAGTATTCAGGAAAGATTGTTACTGCATCTACCTTCATTTACTGACTCCTGCTTCGTAATCCTCGGGAGGGATAACGGTCATTCGCTTTGCTTTCACATCAACTTCTGGAACTAGTTGATGCACGAAAGGAATAAGCACTTCTCCGGTCTCGGTCTTAATGCTCAGTACATCTTGGCCCGGCAGGTTCAAGACTTCAGTTACCTCGCCGAATAAATCGCCATCGACTAAATATGCCTGACAGCCGATTAACTGCAGCACGTGATAATCATCTTCATCAAGACCTGGCGCATCGATATCTACATCGGCATATAGGAGTTGATCTCGATATTTCTCGATGGTATTGCGATCTTCTACTCCATCAAAGCCAAGCAAAAGGATTCCGTTGTGTACACGTGCAGAAGCCACGGTTAAATTACCGTGGCTTTCTGTCTCAAGTATTGCCCCGATTGCAAAACGTTCTGCTGCATCATCGGTACGTACTTCAATTGTGGCCTCGCCCAAGATTCCGTGGGCGCGACCGATGCGACCTACATTAAGGCGCATCAGATAAAAGCTTTCGCTTTAACGAGCCTCATCGGTATCGATTAGGTCAACGCGAACAGTGCGACCAGCAATAGCGCTTACAACTGTGCGAAGCGCTTTTGCGGTACGACCATTACGACCAATTACCTTGCCGATATCTTCAGGATTAACACGAACTTCTAGAGTTGTGCCGCGACGGTGAGTCTTTTCCTTGACGATGACATCTTCAGGATTATCAACGATTCCTTTAACGAGGTGCTCGAGAGCTTCGTCCATCATTGTTATTCAGCGGCCTCTTCAGTCGCAGGTGCTTCTGCTGGAATTTCAACGACAGTCTCTGCTGCAGTTTCTACAACTGCCTCAACTGGTGTTTCCTCAGAAATGACATCTGCTCGAGGTGCTTCTTCAACCACAACGTCAGCTACAGGAGCAGGGTTAGCCTTTGCAGCCAACTTCTCTTGCGCCTTCTTCTTCATTGTTGTTGCGCCTTCTTTAGGCTCATCCATTGCTTGCTTAACAGCTGCTTCGTAAGCGATGCTCTTAGCTGGCTTTGGTGTTGCAAACTTAAGTGTTCCTTCGGTGCCAGGTAGGCCCTTGAACTTCTGCCAATCGCCAGTGACCTTAAAGATCGCCTCTACAGCGGCAGTTGGTTGTGCGCCGACTCCGAGCCAGTACTGCGCGCGCTCTGAGTTAACTTCCATGATTGATGGCTCTTGTCCTGGAACGTAACGACCAATTTCTTCAATTGAAAGTCCGTTACGTGCTTTACGTGAATCTGTTACGACTATGCGGAAAAATGGTGTGCGGATCTTTCCCATGCGCATTAAGCGAATTTTTGTAGACAAAGAAGTAGTGCTCCTAAAAAGTGTGTCGCATCTTTAACTATGCAGCGGGGTGCGCATGTATTCGATACAACTGTGGATATGGATGTTGTGGGGGTAGAGGGCCCCTCAACAGGAGGCTAATCTTGCCATCTACGCGTGTAGATGCGAAATCCAAGCATAAGCAAGCGTAACCAAGCGGGGCTTAACCCTTTTCTTCGAGGGCGCGTTTAGCTGGATTGCCCGACTTCGACTTCTTCTTAGCCGGCTGCTGGCTGACCTTCTGAACCGGTGCGGGCATCCCTGGTGGCACACCCATGCCAGGAGGAAGACCTTTTCCAGTGCGCATCTGTTTCATCATCTTCTGCGCTGCTGCGAATTTATCAACTAAAGAATTTACATCTTGAACTTTTCGCCCGGCGCCCAGTGCAATACGTGCCCGGCGAGAACCGTTTAATACCTTTGGATCGCGTCTTTCAAGTGGAGTCATTGATTGAACGATTGACTTGGTGCGAACGACTTCAGATTCATCGAAATTTTCAATCTGTTTCTTCATTCCGGCGGCGCCAGGCAACATCCCTAGTAACTTCGACATCGAGCCCATCTTCGACATCGCCTCTAACTGCTCAAGAAAATCTTCAAGTGTGAAGTCATCACCGCGTGCAAATTTCTCTTCTAGGCGTGCAGAACTTTCTCCATCGAAAGCTTTCTTTGCCTGCTCGGCCAAGGTTGCGACATCGCCTAGGCCCAAGATACGCGAAGCCATGCGATCGGGATAAAAGATATCGAAATCGGAGAGTTTTTCACCGTTCGATGAAAACATGATTGGTTTGCCGGTTAATTGTGTGATCGAAAGCGCTGCGCCACCGCGCGCGTCACCATCGAGCTTGGTAAGAACTACGCCATCAAAACCAACACCATCCTGAAACGCTTGCGCGGTTCGGACTGCATCTTGACCGATCATCGCATCTACAACGAAGAGGATCTCATCTGGCGAAATTGCATCACGGATAGCGATCGCCTCGCGCATCAAATCTTCATCTACACCTAAGCGACCTGCGGTATCGACGATAACCATGTTGTACAACTTTGATTTTGCGAAAGCAATCCCTTGCTCTGCAACCTTTACTGGGTTGCCAACACCGTTGCCGGGTTCAGGTGCAAAGACAGGAACTCCAACGCCTTCACCTACAACTTGTAGTTGGTTAACGGCATTTGGACGTTGTAAATCTGATGCGACAAGTAAAGGGGTATTGCCTTGTTCGGCGTAGAACTTGGCGAGTTTTCCGGCCAAAGTAGTTTTACCTGCACCTTGCAAACCGGCCAACATGATTACCGTCGGAGCAGTCTTTGCAAAGCGAACTCGGCGCGCAGATCCACCAAGGATCTCTACTAGCTCGGCGTTAACGATCTCGAATATTGCCTGCGCTTGATTTGTGCCAGATTGCAGATTTGGCAACGCATCTAGCGATTTACTGCGAATGCGTTCGATAAAGCTATCGACAACTGGCAGTGCGACATCGGATTCGAGTAACGCGGTACGGACTTCTAAACAAGTATTTTCGATATCTGTTGGAGAAATCTTTCCTCGAGAACGCAGTGAAGAAAAGGCGTTTGAGAATTTGGAGGAAAGGTTGTCGAACATAATGCGGCAATACTACTTGAAAGCGTTATCAGGCTAGCGCTGCGGTTAGGCGAGCGGCCAAATCATGAGCACGATCTGCAGAGAGCGCTCCCCCACCTATTTCGGTCACATAAAGGGTATCGATCGCTTCGGCGCCAAGTGTTGTCACGATCGCAGAGCGAATATCTACTCGAGATTTAGTAATCACATCTCCGATTCCAAATAGCAGCGCTGGTCGGTCATGGCTTCTAACTTCAATGATTGTTGCATTCGTTGCCGCATCCATAAATGTCTCAACAATCGGTGAAGGAACTGGAATGGAAGGAATATTTGCATAATCTGCAATACGTCGCTCAATTCGTTCCTTCAAGTCGCTAGCGTCGATAAGCGCTTGGGTGATCGCATCTTTAATTGTCTGCTCATCAATAGATGGCGCAAACTGGCTTGGGCTGACAATCCATTTCATAATTGCGCTGGCGCCAATTGTTTGGGTACGCGCCGATCGCACATCAAATCTCGCAAGGTTTAATACGCCAGCGACAATCGAGAGAAGCCCAGTCTGATCTGGAGCGATAATCTCAATTGCAAAATCTGGATCGCGCGGCTCAATAGTTACTAGCAATTCCCCAGAGTTGGCTAGCATGCGTTGTTCGTCAGTAAATTCTGGCTGGCTCGCAATTGTGTTATCGGTGAGAGCGGAAGTAACTCTTCTTACCAAGTCATCTAAGAGACTCTCTTTCCAATCACTCCATGCAGCGCGGCCGGTAGCTTGACCATCAGCGATACTGAGCGCATGTAATAGTTCTAGAGTCTGGAGATCTGGAATTACTGCAGTAACGCTAGCAATTGTTGCTGGATCATCTAAATCTCTTCTCGTAGCAGTTGCGCTTAGAAGTAAGTGATGTTTGACCAATAACTTAAGAGTTTTGATATCGCTCTCATCAAAACCGACGCGACGAGCCAGAGGTTCAATCAAGATTTCGCCGCGATCGCAATGATCTTCCTGTGTGCCCTTTCCAATATCGTGGAAAAGTGCGGCGAAGAGAAGTAGATCTGGGCGGTGTACTTTTCTTGTAAGTGCTGCTGCATATGCAGCGGTCTCCACCATATGGCGATCTACCGTATGTCTATGAAGTGCATTGCGCTGTGGAAGTGAGCGAACTGGTCGCCATTCGGGCAACCATTCAAAGAGAATCTCCTCCTGATCCAGGCTCTCCCAAATTCTTACCATCGGATTTCCGGCACCAATCAGTGCAATCAAATTTTCACGCGCTGCTCTCGGCCATGGGTTCGGTAGCTTTCCAGCACCATCTCGATATGACTGTGCCAGCTTTTGCAACGTTGCTGGCGAAACCGGAAGTCCAGCTTGCGCCGCAACTGCCGCCGCCCGAAGACCAATTAGCGGATCCTTCGCCAAATCAAATTCCTCATCAATTTGCACTTCTTGATGGGCAATAGAAATTCCTTGCGCAACCTGGGTAACACGAGGTTTTTTAAGGAATCTACCGAGACCATCTTTGCCGCGATGATCTAAGCGATGCCAAGTTGATTCAAGTAGATAGTCAACCGATCTGGCAGCTTGAGCAATCTCAGACATCAAGGCATCGGCATCCGCGTACTTGAGAAGTTCAGCGACTTTATCTTGCTCTTGAAATAGCAGTCGATCTTTATCTCGCCCCGTTACTGTATGCAGCGCTTCACGAGCGCTCATCAAAACAGATTCGGCGTTACTTATATGTTCTAGCGAAACTAAAGCAGCGCCAGATATTGAAATCGCACGCAAGGCATTGATATCGCGTAAACCGCCACGCGCTTCCTTTAAGTCAGGCTCGAGTAGATATGCCAGATCGCCTGCTCTTTTATGTCGCTCAATCAGTGAACTGCGCAGTTGTGGAAGGCGCTCTCGTGAATTACGACGCCAGTCATCTAAGGCATCGTGCTGAACTGCTGCAACTAAGTCTGCGTCGCCACAAATAAATCTGATATCTAGTAGGCCGAGCGCAACCTTTAGATCGGATCTTGCGCTTTCGCGGGTCTCAGCGCGAGTACGTACCGAGTGATCTACTTTGAAGGATTTATCCCAAAGCGGGTAGAGAACTTTATTTACTAGTTCCCCAAGAACTTTCTCATCAACTTTTCCATTATGGAGAAAGAGAATGTCGAGATCTGAGCCCGGTGATAACTCCCCTCGGCCATATCCGCCAACTGCGGCCAGAGCTACCCCAGATATTTCGTTTGCTGCACCCATAAAGAGTGAGCGAAGGAAACGATCGCTCTCGTTCGATCGTTCCCTTCGCTCACGTGTAGCCATGTATCTACCCTACTTACTTGCTATCTCCTTAGATCGCATCCGTTCCGCGTTCACCGGTTCGCACTCGAACGATTGAATCAACTGGAGTTGTCCAAACTTTTCCATCTCCGATTGATCCAGTAGATGCCGCCTTAACGATTACATCCACTATGGCAGCGGCATCGTTATCGTCGACAAGTACCTCTAGGCGAACCTTTGGTACTAGATCAACGGTGTATTCAGCACCGCGATATACCTCTGTATGTCCGCGTTGACGTCCAAAACCGCTGGCTTCAGAAACTGTCATTCCGGTTACGCCAGCTGCTTGCAGTGCATCTTTGACTTCATCTAACTTAAATGGTTTCAAGATAGCTGTAATTAACTTCATAGCAATGAACCTCCTCGTGATGAACTTGTCATTTCATAAGCAGTCTCGGCGTGCTCGTTAAGGTCGATACCTTCGACTTCAGAGTCCTTTGAGACTCGGAAACCAATCGATTTCTCGATCACGTAACCGATGGCTAGCGTTGCAACGAATGAGTAAGCAAAGACAACTCCTACGCCGAGCGCTTGTTTAACTAGTAGATCTGTACCGCCACCATAGAAGATTCCATCTAGGCCGAGGCTATTTACCGCTGAAGCGCCGAAGAGGCCGATTGAGAGCGATCCCCAAATGCCACCAATTAGGTGAACAGCTACCACGTCCAGTGAATCATCAAAGCCGAGTCGGTATTTGATTCCAACTGAGAGCGCGCAAATTGCGCCAGCAATTAAACCAATTACAACCGCTGCCCACGGAGCAACGAATGCACACGCCGGAGTAATTGCAACGAGTCCAGCAACAGCACCTGAAGCCGCGCCCAACGAAGTTGCGTGTCCGTTGCGTACCTTCTCCACTAACAGCCAACCAAAAACTGCAGCGGCTGCTGCAACTTGTGTATTGATTAGCGCAAGCGCCGCAGTTCCATTTGCGGCAAGTGCTGAGCCAGCGTTAAATCCAAACCAGCCAAACCAGAGAAGTGCGGCGCCAAGCATTACCAACGGCAATGAGTGTGGACGCATTGATTCTTTACGCCATCCAACGCGCTTGCCAAGAACAATTGCAAGAGCCAGACCGGCAGCACCCGCGTTGATATGTACGGCAGTTCCACCAGCGAAATCTTGAACGCCCTTACTTGCTAGGTAGCCCGCGCCAGTTACAACGTCACCAACTTTATTTCCGAATGCAAATACCCAGTGAGCAACTGGGAAGTAGACAATCGTTGACCAGATAGCAACGAAAATTCCCCAAGCGGTGAACTTGGTTCGATCAGCGATCGCACCTGAAATAAGTGCTGGTGTAATAATCGCGAACATCAACTGAAACGCTGCGAAGACCAGAACTGGAACTGGATAAACTCCACCATTATTTGTGAAGTCGTTAACAACTCCGCCAAGTCCTGAGAAAGAAAGATTTCCGTACCAAGGTGAATTCGCTTCGTATCCAAATGCTAATTCGAATCCGTAGATCACCCAAAGAACGCTGACGATGCTGATGGTTATCATCGACATCATCATCATATTTAAAACGCTCTTAGCTCTGACCATGCCGCCGTAGAAGAACGCTAAACCTGGCGTCATTAGTAGAACTAGAGCGGTGCTTGCCAATACCCAGGCGGTATCACCTGAATTCAAAACGATTTCATCCATTGTTGGCTTCCCTAATCTAAGTAAACCCTCGCCGTTGAGATAGGAAAAAGATGCACTTGATGGGTTACATAGGCTCGTTTTTTAGGTTAAGACGGGGTCACAAAATCGGGGACTTTGTTACATATGTGTTACGGCCCAGAGGGAACAAGGCGGGCTACTCGCCGATTAAGCCTGAGATGTAACGCTCTGCGTCGAAAGCGGCGAAATCTGACTCGCCTTCACCTGTGCCTACGAATTTGATCGGGATATCGAGAGCGTTTTCAATTGCTAGGGCTACTCCCCCACGGGCGCTGCCATCTAATTTGGTAATTATCAAACCTGTTACATCAACTGCTTCAGTAAAAATCTTTGCCTGTGTAATTCCATTTTGACCAGTGGTTGCATCAATTACCAATAGAACTTCAGAAACCGGTAGTGATTTTTCAATAACACGTTTTACCTTGCCGAGTTCAGCCATCAAATCGTTCTTATTGTGAAGTCGGCCAGCGGTATCGACCAATAGGAAATCAACTCTCTGCTCGCCAGCGCGCGCTGCTGCATCAAAGACAACCGATGCCGGTTCGGCTCCATCTTTACCTGCAATTACTTCAACTCCGATACGCGCGCCCCAAGTTTGCAACTGTTCTACAGCAGCAGCGCGAAAGGTATCGGCTGCTGCCAAAATAACCGAGGTGCCGGAACCTTTTAAAGAGGCGGCTAACTTGGCAACTGAAGTTGTCTTTCCGGTGCCATTTACCCCGACAACAATCAGCGCCGATGTCGCAGCGACCTTATTTAGGGTGCGAGATTTGTTAGAAAGCTTTGAATTTAGAATCTGAGTCAGCGAGGCTAGTGCATCGTCGCCCTTAATTGATTTGGCATCTTTGATGATTGCCGATGTTAGAGATGGGCCAAGATCAGCAGCAAGAAGTTCTGCTTCAAGCTCTTGCCAATCAAGTGGGTCGGCAGTTGATACGCCCTTTATCTTTGAGATGAATTTACTGAAAATACCCATTCCTAAATACCCATGGCTTAGAAAACCTTAAGCGGTGTCAGATTCGCGCAGGCGCTGTGAGATAACTTCAGTAACGCCATCGCCGCGCATGGTTACGCCATAGAGCGCATCCGCAATCTCCATAGTGCGCTTCTGGTGAGTAATGATGATCAACTGTGAACTCTCGCGAAGTTCTTCTAGAATTACGAGCAAGCGTCCCAAGTTCACGTCATCGAGCGCGGCTTCAACTTCATCGAGAACATAGAACGGACTTGGGCGAGATTTAAAGATCGCAACCAACATAGCCACTGCCGTGAGTGACTTTTCGCCACCCGAGAGAAGAGATAGACGCTTGATGCGCTTTCCTGGTGGGCGCGCTTCTACATCAACACCTGTATTTAGTAGATCATCAGGATTTGTAAGAATTAGGCGACCATCTCCACCAGGGAATAAGCGCGCAAAAATATCTTCGAAGTGTTTAGCAGTTTCTTCGTAAGCTTCCATAAAGATCTGCTGAACGCGATCATCTACTTCTTTGATGATATCTAGCAGATCTTTCTTGGTGCGCTTTAGATCTTCTAACTGTTCAGCCAAGAACTTAAGGCGTTCTTCAAGTGCGTTGTACTCTTCAAGAGCCAGTGGGTTGATCTTGCCGAGTAAAGTCAATGATCGCTCTGTCGCAGCCAATCGCTTTTCTTGCTGATCGCGGCGATACGGGATTAATTCAGTAGCGACAATTTCGCCGGTTTCGGTCTCGATAAATGTTGGTACATCGTTCTGTGGTCCGTACTCATTCACCAACGTGGTCATATCAACGCCAAGTTCTTCAACAGCCTTAGTCTCAAGGGCTTCGATTCGCATACGTTGTTCAGCGCGAGCGATCTCATCTTTATGTACCGATGAGGTCAATTGCTCAAGTTCAGCTGCGAGTTCACGACCGCGTGATCGAACGGTGAGGGTTTCACCTTCACGATCAGAACGTGATGCCTCAAGGCGGGCGCGCTCTGTTGCCGCTTTGGCGATAGAACGTTCGATATGGATCAGAGCTTCGTAGGCGGCTTCTGCAATTGCAGAAGAGATAAGCGCACCGCGTGCACGTGCACCGCGACGCGATACTGCACGCTCGGATGCTTCACGTTCGGCGTTAGCGGAATCTTCTAGAGCCTTGGCACGCGCACCAATTGAATCAACGCGCTCTTCGCTGGTACGAACGGCAAGGCGTGCTTCTACTTCTGCAGTTCGCGCAAGCGAGACTTCATTTCGTAAGTTTTCGGCGGCGCTATGATCTGGTTCGCCTATTTCGCCACGCTGCTGAAGTTGTGCAGATGCGATCGAAAGTTCGTTCTCATCGCGACCTTTAGCAGCATTGGCTTCAGCGATCGCAGAATTTAAGCGCTCAACTTCAGCCGATGCAGATTTCATATTCTGGCCGGCAACTGCAAGTTGTTCGGTAAACGCTGAAATCCGAGCATCAGATTCATTTAACTTAGATAACGCAATATCAAATGTGCTCTGCTGGCTTTCCACATCGCCTTGCGCCTTTGAAATCTCAAATTTAATACGATCGCAGTTATGGGTAATTGTCTCAAGCTTGGCCTGTAACTCTTGCACCAAAGCGTTGATTTCAATTAGCGAAGTAGATGATGCTGAACCACCACGCGCACGCTTTGCGGTGATTACATCGCCATCGCGGGTTACAACTGTGACGCTTGGGTGGGAGCGAATAATGCCTTCGGCCTCGCGTGCATTATCGGCAACGACTGTGTTAGATAAAAGCGAGGCAAGGAGCTCGGAGATTTCGGAGGAGCGAACATGTGAAGTGAGCGCTGTAAGCCCGGCAGGAACAGATGTGGCGCTATGTGATCCAGGTTGGTAGACAAGTACATCTGCTTGGCCTAAGTTCTCTGAGCGCATCGTTGTTAAAGCGCTGATTGCAGAATTTAAGTCGCGTACAACAATCGCATCAGAGAACGTTCCAAGCGCTGCAGCAGTTGCAGATTCCCATCC
>Ga0208787_1000985_pt1 | contig 12961 bp, 9 predicted proteins | sample Wag4_2014_7_11_FD_187362 | JGI IMG/M metagenome (GOLD analysis project Ga0208787, IMG submission 187362) | Fresh water microbial communities from Ohio, USA - Utica-2 Time Series HT 2014_7_11 (SPAdes) (version 2) | ecosystem: Environmental > Aquatic > Freshwater > Water tank | place: USA: Ohio... | reverse complement strand
ATTATTGCCCCAAATTCGCAGCCCTTCAACGGTCACTTTTTTCCCTCCCGACTCAAGGACTTGACCCATCATGGTATTTTTTGCGAGCCGTTCGGCCTCAGCAAATGAAATATCGGTTGCAAACTGAAGGTTGAAATCGTCCCCCGTATCGTTTAAAATGGTGAGGGCTGGGACTTGTGTATTTGGACGAAACACAGGCTTCTCGCCAAAGGTGAGGTCATTCAGGCATTCTACCTGAATTTTGGTTCGAAGAGTGCCCGCATCGGTAATTAATGGGGTCATTCCTAACTGAAGAGGTGTGGTTTTTAGCCAGAGTTTGTACTCCGGCGAAAGGAGCACAGGATCTTGCACACTATTCCAAGCGGAGGCCACCTGCTCTTTTATACTGACATTTTGCCTAATAAGTTCATCCAACTTACCTGCCAGTTTATTTTTAGAGTAACTGAGCGCGAGATTGGATAAGGTTTCTATTCCAATGCTCCCCAGGCCCGTTTTGAGCTTGGGCGATTGCAGCCATTCATGGTATTCCACTTCTGTTTTGGTGCTTAAGGTCCAATCAGGATTCACCTGATAGTTTGTTTTAAAGCCAAGTGCGAGTTCACCATCTGCCTCTGCCTCCCCAAAAAAGAGCTTTTTTTTCATCCAAAGCCGGACGGGCACTCTATATTTTATGGTGTTTCCGGAGGCAAAGAGGGTAATATTTTGACTTTTCCAGGCATTGAGCATCAAACCATCTCCCCCATTGTCATCGTACGAATAATCCTCAAAAAGGGCTTTACTTCCCAATTCCTGATTAAGCTGCTGGACCAAATCCTCGAGCAGGATATTTACAGGAATGCTAATTCTGGAGAGAAGAGGTTTATCCATAATTGGGATATATGATTCTGCGGGCGCGGGCGCATCCAGCACGGTCGTACTGGAGCAAGATGCGACAAAGAGCCCCAAAAAAACAAGGAATAAACTGGATTTATTCATATTCATGTTAATTATCTAGTAAATGGAGCGATATGCTCTCCTTAAAGCCCGATTTCTTTGAGACGAAAGATACAGCCTTCCCCAGGAAGGAGTGTAGTCAACATCGTTGGCAGTTCTACTTGATGGGTGGAAAAACAAACTTCACCAGCGGCCAAAAAGGCTGGAGGGATTGCTTGGCTTTTCTCCATACTCAAATTGGCAATAAACGAATACGATCCCACTTCCCATGCAATTAGAGGAAACAAGCCAGCGGGATCTGGTGGAAGAATCCAGCGGGTTACTGCTTGCTCTATTTCTTCATGGAGTTGATTACTCATCACTTTTTGCCGTACCAACCGTGCGTACAAGAAATGGTTCTTTCCCCACTGAAAAGGCCCCTTGGTTGCTTTTGGGCCTTCCGAAAGTTGAAATACGTAAAGTTTGGTATACTGTTCATTGGGGGCTGGCTCTGGATGAACATCTCTCGTCTCAAAGCCTAAAGCCATGTAGGAAGGCATTTCAAGAAGAAAAAGTGCGATAAAATAACGAATTTCATTTCCACACAGATAAAATTGATCAAATCTTGGATCATCCTTATCGGCTGTTAAGATCGTAAAATTAGGGGCAAAACGACGATGATGCAGAATATCCAGGTACCTAGCCAACTCGGAAATAAAGAAAGGGGTGCCTACTGGTTCCGATTGGAGATCGCCCAATGTACTGTCTGCCTTGGAGGCTTCCAAGTGCTCTAATTCGTCTCCAAAGGCCATTTCACCGGGGGGCGCCAGAAAACTTTCTGCAAAATACCCAAACCATGGCTTGGTCGTAAGACAATGTTCCTTGACTGCACCTAGCAAATCATAATACGTATCTGGATCTGCCGGAACTCCTTCCGGGCGCATCTGAACGTGTGACATATCACCTCGCATAAAGTCAAATCCATAGTGCGATTGGACAGCATGGTAGTGGTGACACACATAGTCCCAAACCTCTTTGATCGGACGACTGAAATCAATTTCCCACTGTTGATTCTGTGATTTGGCTTCGTACAACCGATACCTTGTGAGCGGACCAAATACCCTGGACATGGTTTGTGGTTGCGTAATACGGTAGTCTCTCCAAATTCGCCCTTCCTCGTCTACTACCTTTGCTGTTGGATCTGGATCAACTTCCAATCCACGGTAGGGAGGGCCCATGGTTGCAGGCACCGTCTCTAGCCCCTGCTCGTAGAGAACTTGAACGATCTTTTTCCGCCGTTCTAACCGGCCGTTGTAGTCCTCAGCTGGGCCAAAAAACAACCTCAGACGCTCTTCCTCCGTCGTGGCATGGAAAAGCTCTTTCGCACAGCTGTAGGGAACAGCTGGTATTTCGGAATGCAGATGCTGAAAAAGCAACTCCTCCACCTCTTCAAAAAGAGCATCGCGGTGGTCTACAATTTGATCTCCTTCCCTACGCAACCATTCAAAAAAGGAGGGGTTGGCCAAAACCTGTTCTGAATAGCGGTCGGTATGCGGAACTACATCCATCCCGACTACCCGTCCAGTTAGATGGAGGAGGTTAATGACCACTTTAAGTTGCTTTTCTACCGTATTGAGATGGGGAAAAGCATGGTACAATTCCTCAGAGAAAAAGGCAGGGTTTATATTCCAGGAGGACATACCGTATAGAGAAGCGACCACCCCTGGCTCCCAGATAGGCAATATATGGATTGCATTTTGGGCGGCAGGCAACGTAAGACTGTACGGAATGATTTTCCAAAAACTACCGATGGTTCGAACATTAATTCCGACACAGTTGGCACGCTTCAACCAATCGGTCGATGAGGTATGTTGCAGAGGAGAAGGGATAGAGGTGGTCTCATAAAATGCCTTTTCCAGCTCCGTCGTGTATGCTTTTTGAAGAATTTCAAGAATTTCTTCAACTTTTTTTTCTAGCGCTACCTCAGGTAGTTGATTGATAAGTGGAGTGAAAATCATTCTATTAAACGAAATTTATTTGTATTAAACATTGTTTTTTTTACAAAAACCTATTATTTCATATTGGTTTTTTAGCAAATGCCATATCTTTACCCCGTCAAAGATATGGTAGGCGCACGCCTCAGTTCTTCAATCATGATTTTTAAGGTAAAATTAAAAAATGCAGACGGGTTCGTTTTGTTAGATGATTTCGTGTACGAATGGCTAAGCAACGATCTCCGCTACAAAGAAATTCGGTTGCTGGAAAATCTCCGGCTTCACTCCAGCGGCTGCGCAGTATTTCAGAAAGCATGGAAGCGTGCAGATGGCACCACTAAAATGGAAACGATCTACCTGCACAAAGTTATTGCAGAACATTATATGTCCGATAAAAAAGTCGGAAAGAATACCGTAGTCAGTTCAAAAAATGGGGACAAGCTGGATTGCAGGCTTGAAAATATTATTTATCGACAACGATCCGCGGTCAGCCGACTGCGCAAAACAAAAAGTTCAACTGGCTACACGGGGGTTTACAAAGAGTACCACAAGTACCGGGCGATTATTTCGATAGATGGGAAAGCGGTGCACCTAGGTATGTTTGACACCCCAGAAGAAGCCGCGCTCGCTTACAATAAGGCCTCGAAGAAAGCATTTGGCAGTGAAGGAAAACTAAATAAGCTTTGAGGTTTCAATTTAATAGGAATACCCGACTAATTGAAGGCGGTTTCTCAACACAGCGTCAAAAAACCGCCCCCTACCCTAGCCACTTACCTTCAAGACAAAATCTCCCGGGAAATTACCAACTTCTGAATTTCGGAGGTACCCTCTCCTATGGTACATAGTTTGGAATCTCTATAAAATTTTTCCACCGGAAAATCTTTGGTGTATCCATACCCACCATGAATTTGAACAGCGTCTGTGCTCACCTCCACCGCCACTTCAGAAGCGTAATATTTGGCAATAGCCGATTCTTTCGTACATTTTTGGTGATTGTTTTTTAGGGTCCCGGCGTTTCGGGTCAACAGCTCTGCTGCTTCGATTTTTGTTGCCATATCTGCCAGTTTAAAGCTAATTGCTTGAAATTGTGCAATTGGTTTTCCAAACTGTTGCCGCTCTTTAGCATATTTTACAGATGCATCAAATGCCCCTTTTGCAATCCCGAGCGACAGGGCAGCTATAGAGATACGCCCCCCATCTAGAATTTTCATGGCCTGGATAAAGCCCTCTCCTTCCGCACCCAATAGTTGCGACTTATGTACCCGACAGTCTTCAAAGATAAGCTCTGCGGTTTCGCTGGCACGCATTCCGAGTTTATTCTCTTTTTTTCCTGCTCGGAAACCGGGGGTATCTCGTTCAATGATAAAGGCCGACATCCCTCTGCTGTCTAACAACTCGCCGGTACGGACGATGACCACAGCAACTTTTCCAGACGCCCCATGGGTAATCCATGATTTGGTTCCATTAATAATATAATCGTCTCCGTCCTTTACCGCTACGCACTGCATACGTCCCGCATCAGAACCTGTATTGGGTTCGGTTAGACCCCAGGCTCCCACCCAAGCACCAGAAGCTAATTGAGGCAGGTATTTCTGCTTTTGCTCCTCTGTGCCAAAACTTAGAATATGGTTGGTGCACAAAGAGTTATGTGCAGCTACACTCAACCCAATGGAGCCACATACTTTCGCTATTTCTTCAATAATGGTAATATACTCTTGATAGCCCAATCCAGTGCCACCGTATGCCTCTGGAACTAGGACACCCATAAAACCAAATTCACCCATTTTATGGAACAACTCCAAGGGGAAATGTTGAGATTCGTCCCATTCCATAAGATGGGGCTGAATGTGGGTCCGAGCGAAATCGCGGGCGCTTTGGCGAATGAATTCAAGCTGTTCGTTGGTATTACTTGTCATAATAGGATAAAAAATGGTTAGGACATAAAAGACGTACTATAAAACGGCAGTGATAGCTTCCTGGTTGCTGAGGGAAGATAAAATTTCGTAAAAATATTGATTTTCTTCCACCAAGAAAACCATCGATAAAAAAACCGCGCGTTTCTGATAAACCCAAAACGCGCGGTCCTAAAACTACAATCCAGAAGGACGTTACAGGCGTTCTATGACCATCGCCGACGCTCCACCTCCACCATTACAGATGGCGGCAAGCCCCAGGTTTCCATCGCGCTGTTGGAGCACATTAACTAGTGTGGTGACAATTCTTGCTCCTGAAGCACCCAACGGGTGCCCCAAGGCCACTGCCCCACCAAACACGTTCATTTGGGCGTGATCAACTCCAATGAGTTGCTCAAAGGCCATTGTCACCACTGAAAAGGCCTCATTTACTTCAAAATACGAGATATCCTTGGTTTCTACACCAGCCATTTTCATCGCTTTTGGTGCCGCCAGCGTTGGTGCAGTGGTAAACCATTCAGGCGCCTGCTCCGCATCTGCATAGCCACGAATCACCGCTATTGGTTTAAGGCCATAACGTTTCACGGCAGCCTCACTCGCCAAAATGAGGGCGGAGGCGCCGTCATTAATGGTGCTAGCATTGGCAGCTGTGACAGTTCCATCCGGTGTAAAAGCTGGACGAAGCCCTGGTATTTTGTCAAAATTTACTTTCTTATACTCTTCATCGGTACTAATAATAATCGGATCCCCCTTTTTCTGTGGAAGCACGACTGGCACGATTTCACCCCCGAAATCTCCGCGATCAGTAGCTGCGGCTGCCCTCTGGTAGGAATCAATGGCAAAGGCATCTTGATCTGCTCTGCTAATACCATACTTGGCCGCCGTTTGATCCGCAAAGACACCCATTGCTTGTTGGTTGTAGGCATCAGACAGGCCATCCTTAGCCAACCCATCAATCAGCTCCGCATGGCCATATTTGTACCCCCAACGGGCATTCGGAATATAATAGGGAATTTGAGACATGTTCTCCATACCTCCAGCGACTACGACCTCAGCTAGACCTAGCTGGATGCTTTGCGCTCCCAAAGAGATAGCCTTCATACCTGAAGCACAAACTTTATTGATAGTGGTACACGCCACTTCTGAAGGTAATCCGGCGTATATAGCCGCTTGACGGGCGGGTGCCTGACCTAGGTTGGCGCTAACAACATTGCCCATTATTACTTCAGAAACCATCTCAGGCGCTACCCCTCCCTTTGCTAAGGCCCCTTTGACAGCCGTGGCACCTAGCTCCGTTGCGCGAATTCCAGAAAGTGCCCCTCCAAAACTCCCCAGCGGGGTCCGAACGGCCGAAACGATAAATACTTTTTGCATGGTAAAACTTGGTTAGGTATTTAATTTAGGTGCAAAAATAGCCATTTTAAGACTGTGAAAAACAAAAGTTTGTTTGGATAATGTCATTATTTCCAAAAAAAATTTCAACTATATATCTAAATTAAAATATACATTCGAAATAAAGAAATAATAAAAATAATACGTTGAAAAACCCAGCAAAATCTAAAACAAACCATATATTTGCACAATAATTAAGAAATATTATTTGCCAACCTATTTGAGTCAGCCATGCAAACACCTACTTATGACATCGTTTCCCCACGTGAGGCCTATGCTTCCTATTTGCTGGGAAGTGTTTTGGTGGACGTTCGAACAAAAACCGAAATAGAAACTACCAAAATTCCGCTCAACCACCTCATGACGATTCCTATGGAGGAGTTGGAATCCAGAATTTCCGAGCTACCCGCAGACCGCAGAATAATCTTTTTCTCGAGAGTAGGGGTAAAGGGAGAAGTGGCGGCGCGACTGACGGCTGCTCGCGGCTACCAGCAAGTTGCTCTTGTAGATGGAGGCGTCACTGCATGGGAGCAAGAGGGACTTCCCATTCAACACTAAAATAGTTTTGATTTGTTTTCATACGAGGACTGTAACCATAGTTGATGACCCACTTTTGGCGAAACGCTAAGCGTGGGTTTTTTTATTCCTGGGAAAAGGTCACCAAAAGGGCACTTTGTTCTGGGCTTAATATCCGGTCAACTTTGACAAAAATGCCTTGCTGAACTTCCCTTTTTTCACCCAATTTCATATCAGTTCTTCGAAGCTCAATGATATCCGCCCAATCTTTCAAGGCTAGGTGCTTAGAAGAAAGAGTACTTAAAAAAACCAATTGCCTACTCGCCTCCTTTAGCCACATCGAATCTGCCATCTGTGAATAATCACCTTGTACCGTAAACTTATATTCCTGGAGGGTTTTATCGCATACTTGTTGATAAATTTCGAGAAGTACTTTTGTGTCAAGTAGAAGGCTTTCGAGCGATTGCTCTCCTTCCACTTCAAAATTATACTGAACCACATGGGGTAAGCCTGCCTGAAAAATGGCAGTTGGCTTGTACGCGCATTTGCGCTCCTGGTTACATGCCAAGAAAGGAAGAACAATAAGTGCAATAAAAACAGCGTTTTTTATCATGTCTCCAATTTTTTTGCAAAAATCCGAATATTCTTCGACTTGCCTCCAATTTTTTAGTGTTCAACCAAATTGCTGTTAATATAGGAAGCTGACGATTATTTATTTTTTATTACTTGGATAAATAAGAAAAAAATTGCGGTGTATGCTTACCTTTCGGCTTTAATAGATTTTTATTGTTATGACAAACAGACGTACCTTTTTAAAACAAACCGCATTGGTTGCTGCTGCTGCACCATTCGCAGGAAAATTCCTCGACTTTGGTCCAGCTGTCCCAGAACACATTGGCCTCCAGCTTTGGAGTGTCCGGGAGAATATGCAAAAGGATACCCCAGGTACCATCGCAGCCCTGGCAAAGATGGGCTATAAGGAGATTGAAGCATTTGGATTCGATTCTGGAAAATTGTTTGGAATGGAATATTCCGATTTCAACAAGCTGTTGGATGACCATGGAATCAAAATGCCAAGCACCCACTCTATGTTTACATCGAAAAACATGGATCTCTCCGCAGGCGATATTACGGATGCTACCAAAAAAATTATTGATGACGCTGCTGCCGCCGGACTACAATACGTTATCGCTCCATACATGATTGACGAAGACCGCAAGCAAATTGAGTTAATGGTAAAAATGTTCAATCAAATCGGTGCCTACGCAAAAAAAGCAGGCGTTCGGTTTGGCTACCACAACCACGACTTCGAGTACACAGTAAAAGCTTCTGACGGCCGTTTATTAACAGAATGGATTGTTCAAGAAACCGACCCGAGCTTGGTAGCACTCGAAATGGACCTATACTGGGTTGTAAAAGCAGGATACAATCCGCTGGATTGGTTCAAAAATTACCCTGGCCGTTGGGAGCTGCTCCACGTGAAAGACATGGCTAAAACAGCCGGAAAAGAGAGTATTGAAGTGGGCGACGGCTCGATTGACTTCAAAGAAATATTCAAACAGGCAAAATTGGCAGGAACTTCCTACTACGTGGTGGAACTGGAAAATTACGTCACTACACCGATGAATGGAGTGGAAAAATCCAGAAAAAACCTAGTAAAGATGTTCTAATTTCTCTAAAAATAACCTTAAATGGGGTGCCGCTCATCAACGGCACCCCATTTTTTTTTACTTATTTCGCCACTTCCACCCTCAAATCTAGTGTCCAAAAAATGAAAAAGTGTCCTTGCGTAATTAAATAGCTCGTCCCATCTTTGCCTTGAGATCGTTATTCAACACCTGTTCAATCTTACCTCCGTAATGATTCCTGCCGAATCTTTCAAAAGAGAAAGATGTAGGAGAGCAAAGCCCCCAAGTGGATCCCATGCGGGGGCTCATTTTCACAAAATCAAGTATTTACGTATGAGCTACCTACCTATCATACCCGATTTCCCAATAAGAAAAGGGAGCAATTGCCTGTTTTTGTTGCTGATTTCTTTGAACAGTATCTTAGCGCGCCCCACGCTAAGCGCTTTTACTGATTCGAGCCAGGTTCCGCCTATTGGAGTACACTTAGATCAGGATGCCTCTTACCAAGCCCTGGTTTCTAGGTATGAATTCGAACGATCCTCGCTACGCAAAAAAATGAACAGTGTAGAAAGCAAGCTTCACACTGGTCAACTTCAAAAAGATGCGCTTCAACTAATTCAACTCTTGTTTGAAAAAGAACGAATCATTCAAGCCTGGTGGCTGCTTGAAAACGACTACCAAGATAAAATTCTGCAGCTTCGGTTCAAAAAAAGCATCGAAATGCTCAAGCTCCTCTATGAAAAAATGCTAAGTATGGATCACCACTTTGCCGGCATGAAGGCGCTGAATGATATTTCTAACCTTTCCAACCCTCAGTACTACCCAGCATTTCGCGAATTTCAAGCTCGAATGGAGGAAAAAGCGAGAAAAAAACACCTCACTCCTCTCTCTCCATTACTGCAGTCCAACCCCTATATTGCTGCTGCCTTTACAGTTTTCGGGTTTCTCTACCAGTCCACCAACCAACCAACCGAGACGACTGAGGAGCTTCAATGTATCCTCGATTTTACGGTCCGCATGCATCAAGATTTACAAAATATCTACTTCGAGTTAACCTTTCTAAAAGACGCCAACCAGCTGCTATTAGCCGATTGCGAACAATTATTTGTCGAATGTTCAAAATCAGTGGGCTACCACCTCCCGCTGGCCTACTGCAGAGAATATGATGATTGGGAATCCTTGTACCAAAAGGTAGGAGCCATACCAAAGGACACCTCCCCTTCCTTCCCTGTTTCTTCATTGACGAGCTACTCCTTTCCAACCATGCAAAAGCAACAGATGGCCCTACAGTTCGCAATTGATCGGGTAACTACGTTCACAGAAAGGTATATTCAATTTATTCAACATGGAACGGAATATTACAAAAAATTTTCTAGGATTCTAGCTGCTTACCACCCTGATACCACTTGTGCAAAGGTGACACCAGCCGCTTTTTTGGAGTTAAAAGCAGAAATTCAACATGCTCTTGATAAGTTCAAAACAGCCTATCAACTACCCGAAATTCAGGGTTCCAAATTAAAAGAAATGAAATATGGGGTGCCTGAGCACTGAATAGCTATCACCGGAAGCCCGAGCACTTGCTGAATTAGCTGGTAAACTCGGGCCTCCGTGTTCCTCAACGCTGCAGCTCCAGTACCAGCGGACTGTTCTTTGGAAGTTTTAGGCTACTCAAATCCGTAAGCATTTCTCCAGTTACAATATTTTTAGCTTTGGAATAACCTTTCATCCGCTCTTCAAATCGAGCTGTAATAACGGTGTGGTCCTCGTTGGCTGTATTCACTACTACCATGACAGGTAGATCGCTTTCGTTGTAACGGAAATAAACGTATACACTGTTTTCAGGGGTAAACTGCATTAACTTTCCAGTTTGAAGGACAGGATGTGCCTTTCTGTACTGAAGCAAGCTGCGCATAAATTGAAAAGCTTCTTGCTCCTGTTCTGTGCGGCCCTCAGCAGTAAATTTGTTGACAGGGTCATTAGGCCAGCCTCCCGGAAAATCTTTACGAATATTTCCGTGTGAAGGATGCTCCCAGCCAGTACCAAGAATTTCAGTAGCGTAATAAATTTGCGGGATTCCCCTAGAGGTCAATAAGAGGGCAACCCCACTTTTAAATTTATTGAGATCCTCCTTTACGATGGAAAAAAACCGTGAAATATCATGGTTGTCCAACATCGTAACATTCTGATAGGGATTCTCATAAAAGTAATCCTGTGCCAATGTGTAGTACAGTCGGCTAATTCCTTCCGTCCATCCTTGCTCCCTGCTCAATGCTTCGTGCACGGCAAACATAAATTGAAAGTCAACCACTCCAGGCAAGTTCGAATCAAAGCCCGTTCTTTTCGCTGGCTGGTTATCCGCAAAATATCCCTGAACCGCGACACCATGCTCCCAAATTTCACCGAACATGCGGAGATTAGGGTACTCTTTTCGCAAAGCAGCACACCAATCCGATGCAAATGATTGGTCGGAATACGTATAGGTATCAATCCTGAAATCATCCAAACCAGCAAACTCCACCCACCATATCGCCTGCTGTATTAAGTACTTTGCCAGTTGCGGATTTCGCTGATTCAAATCAGGCATAGTTGGGACAAACCAACCATCTGTAAACCGCTTTTTATCTACCTCCGAGGCGTACGGATCCAACAAGGTCGGCGCGCGATACGAAGTCTGGGTCATCACAGGCCACTGGTTCAGCCAATCTTTAGAAGGCAAGTCTTGCATCCAGTAATGCTCACTTCCAATATGATTAAGTACCACATCACGAACCACCTTCATTCCTTTCGCATGTGCTTTTTTTACTAGCTCCTTCAATTCCTCGTTCGTTCCAAGTCGTGGATCTACGAGGTAGTGATTAGTCACTGCATACCCATGATATGACTCCCGCTTTTGGTTGTTTTCCAGCTCTGGATTCAACCATAGCGTCGTGATCCCCAAATCCTGCAGATAATCCAGCTTGTCCATAATACCCTTTAAATCCCCTCCATGACGACCAACAAGCGAGTCGCGTTCCAAGCCTTGATACATACCAGCTACTTGATCATTAGACGGATCCCCATTGGCAAACCGATCAGGAAAAATCAAATATATGGCATCGCTTGGATTAACACCTTGTGCTTTGGCGCTTCCATCTCGCGCAAGTATTGGGTATCGATATGAAAAGGAACGCTTTTTATCAGGATGCGTAAACTGCAAGGGAAGTTCCTGCGGAACTGCATTTGCTGCAATTTGGAGCGTTACGAATAAATAATTGGGGCTCTCCAGACGGGTAGAACGAACAAGCGTATATCCTGGCACAGCAGGCTCCAATTTAACTTGCATTTCTCCCACCTCATCCATGTGTATTAGCACTTCTACCTCCGAACGTTGCATTCCAACCCACCAATTGGCAGGCTCTACACGTGGGCGAACAACAATTCCATTGGAATGCCCCTGAAATGGGAGGCAAAGCTGGATTAGAAAAATCAAAAGCAGGAGTTTTTTCCTACCGAAAATAGTAATTCCGTAAGCCATGTAAACAAATAATTTAATGAAGGGCAAAAATAATCCAGCAGACTGAGACTAAAAAATCTCCTAAAGTAGCAGCAAGGTACTAGAGCTCAAATTTCGATCCTGCTTGATGGCTTCTTTTTTGATAGAATAGCCTATGTTTGTGAGACATAATTGTTTAGCCATTTAGTAAAATATGAAAAAAAAGGTACTATTTATGTTGTTTCTCTGGAGCGGATGGAACTTGCTTGCGCAGGACACCTTCTCCATTGTCGCTGTGGATCCCAACACGGGTGAAATTGGTAGTGCAGGCGCGAGTTGCCTCGACGACATCTCCTTCCCAGGTAGCGGAGGAGCTATCATCATCAGTGACCTGCTACCGGGTCGTGGAGCCATCCACACTCAATCCTTTTGGAACGCCACCAACCAAGCCAACGCCAGACAGAAAATGTTGGAGGGCCTCTCCCCCACCGAAATAATTACTTGGTTGAAACAAAACGATGCCCAAGGCATCTTCGGCCAACTTAGTCGGCAATACGGAATAGTTGATTTTGATCAACAGGGTAATCCGCGCTCAGCAGCCTACACGGGCACGTCTTGCTTCGACTGGAAAGGACATAAAACAGGTCTTAATTACGCCATTCAAGGCAATATATTACTTGGGCCAGAAATCTTGGACAGTATAGAAGCTCGCTTTATAGCTACCGAAGGATTTCCCCTTGCAGAACGGTTAATGTTTGCCCTTCAAGGTGCTAATGTAGTGGGTGCCGACACACGCTGTGCTGCCAACGGCACCTCCTCCTTATCGGCATTTATCAGAATGGCCATCCCAAGTGATACCATGGGGCAATATTACCTTGATCTAAACGTACCGAGTCTACCAGCAGGGCAAGAGCCTATCGACTCCCTACAGACATTGTTTAATGCTTGGGCGGCTGTGCACACCAACGAATCCAGCTTGGAGCAGTTTGCTGTATACCCCAACCCATCCAGCGGGCAAGTTCTATTGTCTTGGCCAAGCGAGTTTGGATTGGTAGAAGTCCGAACGAGCACTGGACAACTGCTCTTAAAACAACGGATAGAGCGGGGAATCCAGCCGCTGGGAATCCAACTATC
>Ga0208787_1000984_pt1 | contig 12974 bp, 8 predicted proteins | sample Wag4_2014_7_11_FD_187362 | JGI IMG/M metagenome (GOLD analysis project Ga0208787, IMG submission 187362) | Fresh water microbial communities from Ohio, USA - Utica-2 Time Series HT 2014_7_11 (SPAdes) (version 2) | ecosystem: Environmental > Aquatic > Freshwater > Water tank | place: USA: Ohio... | reverse complement strand
TATCAACTGCTGCGGCCCCATAGGCTGTACATCTTTCTTAGGTTGTTATCCCACTTGTCCTTGTCAAACCATTCACCATGCACCTCTGCCAGCTTACACGTTTGCAGAAAAAGGAGCCAGAGTGAGTTTTCAAACACAGGATGGTGGTATACACAACTCAGGCATGTCAGGCAGTCAATTGCCCAATTATCTTGGAGCGTTGGCAGGAGTGAACAAACAGCCCACCAGAGGATCTTTCAACAGCTATTGTTGGAGATCAGACAGATCCTGCGGATGTTATGAGATGCAAGGTTGCTCACCTTACTTGCCCGTTGGAGCAGGCGGACTGCCTCCACAACCATGTCCAGACGTGAGAGATCACGGAATCAGAGGCGGCTGGGGCGGCATGCGTATCAGATTTATTGCTTCTTAATAGGATATGTTGATAAATACACTAAATAGTAACAAGGAATAAAATATGATAACTAAAAATTTTACAATACCTTTGGCAGATGAGCCTTATGTGGATACCACTGCACTTAACAAATCACATCCTGCCACTTATGTTGGTCCTAGATATTTAAAAATTGCAATTGATTCAGCAACCAGTTATGTAGAAAGAGTAGTGAGTGGAGCTGACACCATGGATGAGATGAATCAGTTAAATGTACCTTTGGAAACAGGAAAAACCTATCATATTTTAGATGCTAACACTTATACCTTTGAAGCAGCGTATCTTACTGGTCTGTACAATACCGGAATAACTGAAAATTACACAGAAACTTTGCCTACCACCAATGCTGAAGGCACTGCAGAAACTTGGACTTATGGTTGGGATGACAACACAGGCATGATAGCTCAACAGTATTATAATATAGATTTAAAATTTGTTAACGGCTCTTTTGTAAGACCTAGATTTAGAGTTCATGCATTAACCAGAGATAGTTTTATGCAGAGCATGCAATTACAAATCACTAATATCACCAATGCTTTGGAAAATAATGAAACATTGACTGAAGAAGCACGCGAACAATTGGAAACTTATCGCACTTGGCTACAAAATTTACCAACCAAATATGCCAACGTAAAACACTGGAAAATTCCATTCACATTACCTGTGCCAATCTACTAAATCAAGAATAATTCACCCACACGCCACAGCTGATATATAATACTGTGTAATCACAGTATTGAATATCGCATATGAATAGATCCAAAGCATTTTTTCTCAATGGTGGCATAGGTAGAATACTATGTGCTATTCCTGCACTGGAAAAATATGCAGAAGAATCAGGAGACAAAGATTTTTTGGTAATCTGTGAAGGAGCAGTGGACATACTCAAAGGTCATCCTTTATTGGATCAAAAAACCTACGATATTTTTCATAAAAATTTATTTCATTCCAAACTGCAGAGCAGAGATGTGGTGAGTTTGGAGCCTTACAGAGTTTGGGAATACTACAATCAAAAATGTAATCTTTCACAAGCATTTGATATCTTGATCAACAACAAAGGTGTGAGAGTATTGCCTAAACCCACTGTGATACTCAGCAAAGAAGAGATTGCACAAGGACAAAAAGTAATAGATGAGATCAAAACAAAAATTAAAAAAGAAAAAACCATTGTGTTTCAACCATTCGGCCGAGGCATAGAACATATTGACAAGACTCTTATTGATAAAACTGGACGCAGTTTTGAGTACAAAGACGTGAAAAAATTGATTGGCAAACTGCAAAAAGAAGGCTTTGCTGTGATACTCATGTCTGAGTTTGGATTAGAGTTAAAAGATCAAAAATACTCAGATGAAGTGGCCATGCCTGAAGGATTGAATCTTAGACAGTGGACTTCAGTGATCAAACATGCAGATCACTTTTTCGGATGTGACAGTGTGGGACAGCATTTGGCCTACATTGTGGGCACACCTACCACAGTGGTATTGGGTCCTACCTATCCCATCAATACCAGTTATCCTGATTGTGAATATTTTAATATCATGGACATGGGAGAAATAGAAAGGGAATACGACCCTATTAGAATAACCATGGATGAAAGAATCACACGCAAAAATGAAATACTGATGTCCATGAATGAGGACATTGAGGAGTTTACCATCAACACCATCATGGGAAGAAATAAAGATGACAAATAAAATGTCAGGATATATTGCTGCCATTGCACGTGGACACAACAGCGGAGTGTGTTTACTCAAGGATGGTCAAGTGGTTTTTTCCATTGAAGAAGAACGATTAAGTAGAGCCAAATACGATGGTGGACCTTTTGCTTCCATGGTGGAAATACTCAAACACACTGACAAAATAGACTATCTTGTGATTGCACACACGCAAAAAGTTAAAGACACAGCAGGCAGAATTGATTTCACTGGAGATGATGTGTATACTGGATTGGCGCGAAAATTAGGTTTGATAGATCGCAAAGCAGATGTGATGAATCATCCGCAGGTGATTGATCTCAGTCATGTGCATCACAAATTGCACGCAGCATGTGCTTTTTACAGGTCAGGCTGGGACAATGCTGTAAGTGTGATAGTGGATGGAGCTGGCACATTCATTGGCATTAATAACAGCATGCAAGGTCCTATCACTGTATGGGAAGTGGAGTCAATCATAGATTGTGCATATCCAGCCAAATTTAAATCATTGTACAAACATTATGGTACCAGAGAACCTGTGCTGGGAGCAATACTGAAAAATTTTCCTTCAGAGATTACAGATGAAGCTGGTCAAACACACGAAGCAGTGTTCAGCGATCGAGCTGGCATAGTTAAAGTGTATGAAGCAGTTACTCAATACTGTGGTTTTATGCCTATTGAAGCTGGCAAGACTATGGGTTTATTTCCTTATGGTGAAGTCAATGATAAAATTCCGCAGTTATTTGAAACAGACAGCCTCATAGAACTTTCAAACAGAAATCTTATCTTGCCCACATATCCTAATGCTGCTTTGGTGAACGGACAGTTGTTTGAATTTTTGCAAGACCCTGTAGGAGAAACCTATGATGATGTAACCAAACTGAAAAATCGTAGAGATCTAGCTTATGCTTGCCAAACACAAACTCAAGCACAAGTTTTAAAATTAATTCGCAAAGCAGTGGCCATGAGCAACAATAAGAGAGTGGTGTTGTCAGGAGGATATGGATTAAATTGTGTGGCCAACTATTATTATCTAGAACATTTGAAAGAAGAAGGTATTGAGTTGTATGTGGAACCAATATCCAATGACGCTGGCACAGCAATGGGCGCAGCATTGATGTTTTATCATCAAATATTTGCTGACAAAACTCCCAAAATACATGACACATTATATCTAGGTCCCAAAAGAGATTATAATATTTCTAACATTGAAGCAAGAATTAAAGACAACAATAAAATTAAAATGTTAGATGCTACACACAAAGACATTGTTAAGCTGTTAAGATCAAAAAACATTGTGGCCGTGTTTCAAGGTAGATCAGAAAATGGTCCTAGAGCTTTGGGCAATAGATCCATATTGTTTGATCCAACGTTTGTGGATGGTAAAGATTTTGTCAATGGTGTTAAGAAAAGAGAATATTTTAGGCCATTTGCTGGCACTGTGCTGCAGGAAGATGTGCATGAATGGTTTGATTTGCGCGGTATGAATGATTCTCCGTTCATGATGTATGCTGTGAATTGTAAAGCAGGCGTAGCAGAAAAAATTCCTTCAATTATACATGTGGATGGCACTTGTAGAATACAAACAGTCACGGAGAAACAAAATAAACACTATTATGAACTTATAAAAGAATTTAAAAAAGAAACAGGCATACCAATACTGTTCAACACTTCATTTAATTTGGGAGGTGAACCTTTGGTAGAGACATTGGATGATGCTGTGAGAACTCTAGAACATTCTCAAATTGAATATCTTTATTTGCCTGAACAGGGCAAACTACTACACGTACCAAACAATTAATATGGACAAAGCGTTTTTTATAAATGGTGGGGCAGGTAGAACTCTGTGTTCTGTTTCTGCATTGGAAAATTATGCTAATGATAACCCCAATGATGATTTTATTATTGTGTGCGAAGGAGGCACTGATTTTTACAAAGGACATCCTAAACTTCATTTTAGAGCTTATGATGTATGGCATAAGAATTTATTCAATGAATATCTAAAAAATAGACAATTGATCACTCCTGAGCCTTACAGAGTTTGGGAATACTACAATCAAAAATGCGGTATAGCTCAAGCATATGACATTGAAATCAATAAAAAAGGCATAAGAAAATTAGAAATTCCCAAAGTATACTTGTCTAAAGAAGAATTGATTATGGCCAGACAAATGATTAACGAAGTGAAAGAAAAAACTAAAAAAGAAAAAGTTATTGTGTTTCAGCCATTTGGTCGTGTGTCTAAAAAAGACAATGAAGAATTAATAGATGTGAGTGGTAGAAGTTTTGAAATGGAAAACACTATGAGTTTGATACGTCAGTTGGGCAAACAGTATGGAATTATGTTGATGTCAGAATTTGCCATTGATTTTGCCAAATATCAAATTAACTTTCCCATTGCTGCACCTCAAGGAGTTCATGTTAGAATATGGAGCGCTGTGATCAAAATGTGCGACCATTTTTTAGGTTGTGACAGTCTAGGACAACATCTTGCCAATGCGTTTGATAAAACTGCCACAGTGGTTTTTGGATCCACTTTTCCACAAAATGTTTCATATCCAGACAACAATAAATTTGATATCATTGACATGAATAAGGACAGTAGAATTTACAGTCCCATTCGTATCACCATGGACGAATATGCAGATAGAGCCAACGAAGATGCCATGCAAATGGACACAGAGGTAGAGAATAGAATTGTGCAATCAGTGAACAGCATGATCAAACACGGCTATAAAAAGAATAAAAAATAACTCAATTCACAGGTAAATACACACATGTTCAATGTAAACAACTTGTTTGGCAAGGGTGTAAAGAATACTCTACTGTTGAAAAATGGTTTAAATTTTTCAGTGGGAGGACCTTTTACCACTGTTCAAACAGACACCCTCATAGACAGATGGCAATTCACATCTGTGTCGGCTGCTGAATACACCATAATGGTGGACTATGATACCAACAACAAAGAAATTATACGATGTTTGCTGGTGGGTGGGCCAAACACTGCCACAGTGACCATCTATGGTCGTGGAAATCTTGGCAATGAACTGATCAATCTCACAGCCACAGTGAATGACTCATATGTGGAACTTAGAGCCACTGCAGCACAAGGCGCTGACAGCACTGTATACAGTGGTTCCAAATGCATATTTCAAGCCACCTATTTTGAAACTTTGAATCCTATCACACGCTGAAATACCAGCTGGCCTTAGATAAATACACTAAAAATTAGACATTTATGCCAGTAGTCAATAATCCATTTAAATCGTTGTATGGCTTTCAAAGCCCTTCATTCAGTGTGAATGCTGCCGGCAATCTTGTGGCCAATAATATTGTAGTCAATAACATCACAGCCAATGATATCACTGCTGCAGGTATTAGCACCTTGACAGATTTAGTGGTCACTGACACCACTGAATTACAAGGTACTTTTGCATTGGATGGTGCTGCAGTGTTCAATGACACAGTGAACATCACTGATACCAGTGCTGCTGATTCACTGATTTCTGCTGCTTTAGTTGTGTCAGGAGGAGTGTCTATTCAAAACAATTTACGAGTCAACAACGACAGCATATTCAACAGCAATGTCAACATAGGTCAAAATTTATTAGTGCAGAACAACATTCAAGCCAACAACTCATTGATCACCAACAGTATCACCAGTGTGGACGATGGCAGTACTCTCAGCGATCTTTTCATTGAACCTTTGGGTGATGTAATTTTTAAAACTGGCAGTCAAAGTGTGGAAGTGGGTAGAATTGATGCAACTGGTTCTAATTTGCCTGTGAAAAATACCATCATCAACAACACCTCTATAGGATTAACTGTGGCCAGCACTGCTGCATTCGTCAGCGGCACCGTGGTGAATACCCCCACTGCAGCAGCCAATATCACTAGAAAAGACTATGTGGATCGCACTGCATTGGCTTATGCTGTGGCTTTTGGAGCATAGGTAAATACAATGTCTAAACTTAACTCAGTGAAAAATGGCTAAAAAACAGTTAAAAAATTTTATATTTGAGCCAGGTATCGGCAAAGATGATGGGCTATATCCCAATGCTGCCACACTGGTATTGGCCAACAAAGCATTTTTACAACAACAGGTTGTAGCATATATCAATTACAATATTGCCAACAGCATAGCACCTTATGTGGGATATACCTATGCTTCACAAAAATGTATCAGAGACGTGGGATATTTCATAGACGCAGTCACACATGATTTGCGATATGGTGGTAACGTTAAATCAAGACAGGTGGCAGATTATTTTTGGATAGATGGAGAACCTCAGATCCGAGGTGATGTATCACCTGAAACCACCGGTCAAGCGTACCTACGTGATATTATCAATCAATTCATACTGACTAAAACACCAGTAAGCCCCACTTACGGTAATACCACACCTCAAGTATTCACTGCAGGCATCAGCACAGAAAGTGATGCACCCACTGCCAATACTGCATTGTGGAATATTTTCAGCACAGTGATTACCGATGGTCCAAGTGCAATGCCAGCCAAAGTTCCTGGAGTATCTTCCATCAGACTAATGGGACAGATTGATCCATCTTCTGTACTATTGATTACCGATGTGGATTCAGGCAATGTTCTTTACAGTTTTGCTGATCCAGCCAATTCAATCACTGTAACTTACAAACAAGGACGCAGCAGCGGTGACGGCAATTTATTAAGTGATTTAGATTTTCCTACTTGGTGGCAGGTTGGTGATTCTATCACCACCATAGATTTGAGCGCAGACACCAGCGCACTCACTGCCACTGCCAACATACAAATTTTTGTAGAAGAAGCCAGTCAACAAATTAGACCTTGGGAGTTTGGCACTGACGCTATTGAAAGAATGAGAGTGGCAGCACCACAGGCCATGTTGGATGCTGACTTTGAATATGGATTGCAACCAACCAAATGGCAAGCGTTGGGTACTTTGAGAATGTATCCTTCCACATACGAAATACCTGGCAGTGATTTGACTGTTTTGAGCTGCACTACCGATGCATCAGTGAACACAGGATTTTTCGGAAGTTCATTGATCACAGTGTCTACTTCAGGAGCTCACGGATTTGTTGTGGGTCAACCCATCACAGTGAAAGGATTGAACAACACTGTGAGTGGATTTGCCAGAGCAGAAGGATCTTTTTTAGTTTACAGTGTGCCTAGTTCTGTGAGTTTCACTTATTACGCCAGTGCTAAAGTGGGTACCACCAATGAAGAAAGTTTATTGACATCTTTTATTCAAATACGTCAAGCAGGATTTTTCACAGGTGCTGCCATAGGTCAACCAAGTTTTTCAGTGTTCACCAACGGTACTTCACTGAGTGTGGTCACTGCATTATCAGCCACCACAGGAGCCACTTCATTTGTTTATATAGGATCAGCACCCACTGTGGGTTCTCCAGTGACAGGTCCAGCACAAATACCCACAGGTACCAGTGTGTCAGGCACAGTGGGTGGTGGTTCAGTGACCACCAATGTGTTGTTGAACACTTTGACCACTGATACTCAAATAAGTTTGACCAATTTAACAGGCATTCAAACAGGCATGGCGTTGGATGTGGGTGGCACAGCTTCCACCATCAACACTATAGTGGGCAATGAATTATCTTTGAGCAATCAATTGGGCACAGCCTACAAAGGCAGCAACAATACCAATAATGCTGTGACAGGCACACTAGTGGCTCCAGCAGGAGTGGGAGCTCAGTTTGATGTGACTCGCAGTGCTGGAGTGTATACCTTGGTGCAAACTCCTGGAGCATCACCCGCACCATACAATTATCAAAAAGGTGACAGATTAAAAATATTAGGTACTGCTTTGGGCGGAAGTACTCCTGCCAACGATGTAAATATTTTAATCACTGCCACAGGTACAGGCAATGATATCGACTCATTCACATACACAGGTACTTCTATATCGGGAGGCGCCACTTATCTTAACGTGGGACACACCGGTTACACCGGCAGCACAGGCAGTGGATTTCAAATCAATGTCACAAGAGCAGGTGGCACTGGCACATATTCACCCATCAGCTTGATTGTGGCAGGCACTGGTTATATTGTGACTGAACAGGTCACATTTGCAGGCACTCTTTTTGGTGGTGCATCTCCAGCCAATGATATTGTGTTGGAAATAGACTCAGTGACTGGCACAGGCGATGTATTAACTTTCACTGTGGTGGGCACACCAGTGGGAGATTCAGGTGATCAAACCTACAACGGTGTAGCAGCTGCCAACGTGGCACATCTAGGTAGCGGAGCAGAATTTAATATCACTAGAACCACAGGCACATATTCAGCCACCATCAATCAAGCAGGCACATTGTATGAAGAAGGCAACACAATCACAGTGTTGGGCACTACTCTTGATGGAGCGACCACTGCCAACGATGCCACCATCACAGTGACTGGTATCACAGGTGGAGGTTTGATAGACACTATTTCTATCAGTGGTTTGGGTTATGCAGGAGATTCCATCACTGTTTATCCCACCATGGCCATCAGTGAACCCATCACAGGCAACATACCTGCTGGCACTGCACTGAACGTGGGAGCCATTGCCACTTTCCAAGTGGATTTTCAATCTCCGCACGGATTGGTTCCAGGCACAACAATATTAAGTCAGGTCACTTCACAACCTGCACCAGATCTTTCATCCACTGCTAGAACTTTTTCTGTGGGCAGTGGCACATGGTCAGTGGCTGGTTTTGGAGGAATTTTTGTAGCTGTGCGATCAGGATCCACAGCAACCCAGCGTTCAACCAATGGACAGACTTGGGCAGCAGGTGGAGCGTTGCCTTCATCAGTTTCATGGGTTTCAGTGGCAGCTGGTCAAGTGGGTGGCACAACATATTTCGTGGCCATTGCCAGTGGCAGCACTGATGTTGCTTGGTCAGTGAACGGTGGAGTCAGCTGGAGTATTGCCAGCACATTAATGCCCAGCAGTGCCAACTGGAGCAAGGTGACCTACGGTGACAGCAGATTTGTGGCTGTGTCCACTGGAGGCACTGCAGCAGCTTACAGCACCGATGGTGGAGTCAACTGGGTATCCAGTACTCTGCCCAGCAGCGGAACCTGGACTGGTGTAACTGCAGGATTGATAGGAACTTCCACATATTTCGTAGCAGTGGCTTCAGGCGGCACAACGTCGGCATATTCACCAGATGGTGGTGCCAACTGGATTGCTACAGGAGCACTGCCAGCCAGCGCCACATGGAGCGCAATCAGTTACGGTAACAATAGGTTTGTGGCCATCAGCTCTGGCAGTACCAATGCAGCATTTTCCACCAACGGAACCACTTGGACTCTAAGCACTCTGCCCAGCAGCAGCACATGGAATGAAATAATTTACGGCGATGATGTGTTTTTGATTGCTGCCACAGGCACCACTGATGCGCTGACATCATTTACTGGTGAAACAGGTTCATTCACTGCAAGAACTTTGGCCACATCATCCACATGGGATTCATTAGCCTACAGTTATTATACAGGTCAAGGTTTTGGAAGATTTGTGCTCACAGACCAAAGCACCACTGCTTTAGAAATCAATCTAACTTCAGCCAATCATCAATTAGGCACAGGTCCACATGTGGTATCTGCAGTGCCTAGTCGTTCTTCCATTAGATTTGTGGCCAGAACCACAGGCATTGTGAACACCACCAACAGTTCTGTCACAGGAGTGGTGTATGCCAGACCAGACAGTTTCTTTGTGCATAGACCATTTGATGGTGGAGTGCAATTGGGCACAGGAAATCCCAGTCATGGTGCACAAGCCATTAGACAGAGCAAGAAATATATCAGATATCAATCAGGCAAAGGCATCATGTACACCACTGGGGGATTATTTGCTCCCAGTTACAACTTGTCAGGAGCCACAGCTTCTGGCACAGCAGTAAACAGTCTAATAACTTTTGTGGCAGATGACACAGATCACGGAGTGCAAGCAGGTTGTGTGATAGAAACCATAGGCTTTGTAAGTTTTGAATACAATGGTGAATTCACAGTGGAGAGTGTGATAGATGCACGTAGATTCACTGCTAGATCAGCAGTGGTACTCACTACCACCACAGCACAATTGGGCACTGATTGCAAAATGATTTTGAAACGTTGGCACGGCAGCACTGTGCGTATTGGAGCTTTTGATGAACAGAATGGAATATTTTATCAATATGATGGCAATGAAATGGCAGTGGTACGCAGAAGCAGCACCAATCAATTGACTGGTACTGTGGCCTGCAATGTGGACAGCAATGCAGTACAAGGCACAGGCACAAGATTTGAAGATCAGTTGAAAGCAGGAGATAAGATTGTGATCAGAGGTATGAGTCACTTGGTTACTCAAATCACATCTCAGACTCAGATGTTTGTGACTCCGGATTGGCGAGGCGCCAACAATATCACAGGAGCCAGAGTGTGTATCACTGAAGAATTATATGTGCCACAAAGTCAATGGAACTTGGACAAATTGGATGGTAATGGACCAAGTGGATATGACATATTGCCATGGCGTATGCAGATGTTGGGTATGCAGTATTCATGGTATGCAGCAGGATTTATTGAATGGATGTTGCGAGGCGCTGATGGTAGATTTGTGTTCTTACATAAGATAAGAAATTCCAACACCAACACTGAAGCTTACATGCGTACTGCCAACCTTCCTGTGAGATATGAAGTGGAAAATCGCACAGCAATAGGTAAATTATACACCAGCATCAATGATTCAGCAACCACAATACAATTGGTTGACACCAGTAGATTTCCTGAAAACGGTGTGGTCTACATCAACAATGAAATGATATCCTACAATGGAAAATCAGGCAGATCATTGTTAAATTGCACCAGAGCAGCCACATTCAGTTCATTCACAGCAGGTATCAATAGATTATACACAGCTGGTGTGGCAGCATCACACACAGCAGGAGTTGGAGTCACACTGATCAGTTGCACAGCCACTCCCACAATCAGTCACTGGGGTTCAGCATTATTAACAGACGGTATGTTTGATGAAGATCGAGGATACATTTTCAACTATGCTGCCACAGGATTGAGTGTGAGCACTGCCAAACAAACAGCATTTATGATCAGACTGGCTCCATCAGTTTCCAATGCATTGGTAGGAGATTTGGGTGAGAGAGATTTATTAAACAGAGCACAATTACTATTGAACGAAGTGGCCGTGACCACAGATACAGGCACAGGAACGGTGGTTGTGGAAGGAGTATTGAATCCAAGAAATTATCCATCCAATCCTGCCAACATTACCTGGACTGGTCTGGCCAGCACAGCAGCAGGAGGTCAGCCAAGTTTTGCACAGATAGCATTGGGAGGATCTATCAACTGGGGAGGAGTTCCTTCAACTACTACCACAGCTACCATTCAAGGTGCATTGACCACTACCATCACTGCCAGAGGATTCACCACAGTCACACAGAATTTGACAGCTATTGCCAACTCAGGATTTAGAACAAGAGCATTTCAAACTACCAACAATGATTTCTTCATTACCAATACTGCCTATGATGCACTCACCAGCACTCCTTTAAGAGTGGGAGATAGAATAGTAGTAGGCACTTATGTAACCAGTGGTCAAACCATATCCACCATCACTCGTGCTTATTTGGGATCTGTTTACACTAGAATCGTGATGAGTTCAGTGGCCAATAACAACAGTCCTATAGGTGTCAACATCACTGCGCCAGTGCAGAACAGCATTTCAGTGAATTATGCCAGTGCCTATGTGAACGGTAGAACAGACTTTTTAATCACTGACACTGACAGTACCACATCCAATATTGCATTGGGTGATGTGTTGAATGCAACTACTTTTGTGATCAGCAGTCAAACTGTCTCCGGCATAACCTCTACTTATGCTCGTGTGAATGGTGTGAATTACACCAGAATAGTGATGAGCTCAGCTGCCAATGCCACACAGGCAGTAAATACCAATACCAGCACCACTGTGACTGCATCAGGCACTGGTGCTTCATACGCAGGTAACTTTATATTTTTCACACAGGCCACTTGGAACAACTCAGGTGCTGCCAACGGTACCAGAGTGGCCACTTCATTCACTCAATTTCCAGCCAACACTTCTGTGAGTGCTGTGAGCACTAGAAGATTAGGATCCACTACTGTGATCAGAGCCACATTCACACAAACTTTGACCACTTCTGTGTCAGCAGCTGGCACAGTGACATTCCAGTTTGGAGATCCACAGTTTGCACTGCCAGGTGAACAGGTATTCTCATTCTTGGTACAACCAGGTGCATTGAACGCATTAAGTTTGGGTGAATTGAAAGAATTGACCACCACTGCCATAGGTGGCAGAGGCACGTTCCCCAATGGTCCAGACGTGCTGGCCATCAATATCTACAAGATATCAGGCACAGCAGTGAACGGATCTGTTATTTTACGTTGGGGTGAAGCTCAGGCGTAACAATTTTTTGACTGTCTCCTGGCACTATTCTGTAATTGTCTTCCACGCTGTCTGCAGTGGAAACTTCTGTGATTGAACTGTTGTCCAACACTGCTTCCAATTGATGAGGTTGCAAAGGAGGATTTCTCCAAGTGTGTCCTTCCAGCAGTTCTTTTTGATAAATTTTACCATCTTTGGTGTCTATCCAACGCACCAAAAATTTTCCTGCATTCACAAACCAAGTTTCATCTTTGATTTTGTGAAAATGCAATGAACATTTGTTGCCGGCTTTGGTGAACACCAGTATTTTTCCACAGTACTGATCATTGGTGGCCCATATCAATTCATAGCCCCAACCTTTGTCCACTTTGCCTTCAGATCTAGTTACAGTCATGTTCAATGTATTCCTTTATGTTTTTGTATTGG
>Ga0208787_1000980_pt1 | contig 12993 bp, 12 predicted proteins | sample Wag4_2014_7_11_FD_187362 | JGI IMG/M metagenome (GOLD analysis project Ga0208787, IMG submission 187362) | Fresh water microbial communities from Ohio, USA - Utica-2 Time Series HT 2014_7_11 (SPAdes) (version 2) | ecosystem: Environmental > Aquatic > Freshwater > Water tank | place: USA: Ohio... | reverse complement strand
ATGTCAAGAAAGCCGCAGCTGCCGCAAAGGCTGCATTCGGTTCGTGGAGCGCACTGACGCCATCGGAACGTGCCGAGTACCTGAACAAGATTGGTGATGCGTTGGCAGTTCGTATGGATGAGATTGGGTCGGTCATTTCGCGTGAGACAGGAATGAACAAGCCATTTTCGAACATGATTCAAGTGGGTTTACCAATCAATTCATTTAAGCAAGCAGCAGCAGTTGCGCAGTCGTTTGAGTATTCACGTCAAATTGGTAGTTCAAGTGTGGTGCGCGAGCCAGTAGGTGTGGTTGGTTGCATCACCCCGTGGAACTACCCACTGCATCAAATTTCAGCAAAGGTTGCTTTCGCCATGGCAGCAGGTTGCACCGTGGTGTTAAAGCCAAGTGAAGTTGCTCCTGTAGACGCGTTCATGTTGGCAGAAATTGTTCATGAAGCAGGACTGCCTAAGGGCGTGTTCAACTTGGTCACAGGTACTGGTCCTGTAGTGGGCGAAGCAATTGCGGCAAGTGCCGACATTGACATGGTGTCATTCACTGGTTCAACACGAGCAGGTAAGCGCGTCGCTCAGGTTGGCGCAGAGACCATTAAGAAGATTGCGCTTGAGTTGGGTGGCAAGAGCGCGAACATCATTTGCGACGACCTCGACGAAGCAACGTTTGCAAAAGCAGTCATGGGTGGAGTTGGCAAGGCTTTTTTGAATAGCGGTCAAACCTGCTCGGCGCTCACTCGAATGTTGGTTCCACGCACTCGTTTGGCAGAAGCAGAGAAGTCAGTGGTGGCGGCAGCAGGTGGTATGAAAGTTGGAGATCCGTTTGCTGAAGGTTCAAACCTCGGACCATTGGCATCGGCTGCTCAGCGCGATCGAGTGCAGTCGTACATTAATAAAGGCATTGAAGAAGGTGCAAAGTTGATCTTTGGTGGGCCAGGTGCACCAGAAGGACTAACAACGGGTTACTACGTAAACCCAACTGTGTTCTCAGAAGTGAAGAACTCAATGGCCATTGCTCAAGAAGAAATCTTTGGGCCAGTGTTGGTGGTTATTCCTTACGACACTGTTGATGATGCGGTAAACATTGCAAACGACAGTGTGTATGGGCTTGCCGGCGCGGTGTTTTCTGCCGACAAAGACAAGGCCATTGGCATTGCTAAGCGCATGCGTACCGGTCAGGTGGAAGTGAACGGCGGTGCGTTTAACCCGAATGCTCCATTTGGTGGATACAAGCAGTCAGGAATTGGCCGCGAGTTGGGTGAATACGGCTTCGAAGAGTTCTTGCAAATCAAGAGCTTGCAGCTGTAAAAAAACGACAACGTTTGACGAAACGTTGTCTTAGCGTTACCTCTTCTTTTTGTACCCAGCAGGGCACTTTGGATTCACTGCAGTTACACGCTTGGTCAGCGTGCCTTTGGTGCAAACAATCGTTTTCTTCGCGATTACCGGAGCAATCGTCGTCGTCGTCGTCGTAGTTGGCGTTGTTGTTTCTGGAGCTTTTGGATTGATCGTCAATGTCACGTTTACGAACCACGTCTGTGGGTTGTCTTCCTCGTCCATCTGCACGGTGTAAACAACATTCTCTTTATAGGTGGCGGCAGTTGGAGTTCCGCTGATCACACCAGTGAGTTCATCAATTTTTAGACCTGCAGGCAATGCTGGGGTGATGGTGAAGTTGTACTCGGTGGTAATTCCCATGTCGTAATACTTCGTTGTTGGGGTAAGTGGTGTTCCAACAGTTCCAACCACTTTTTGACACGTTGGGTACAACCCGGTTGCTGTCGGCTGAGCAACTGTCAAGGTGAAATACCTGGTGAGTGAACCGAAGGAGTTGGTTCCAGTAATTGCATACAGCGTCAAGGCAGTTACTGCTTCTGGCTGGCCAGTGAGCAAACCGGTTGTCGTATTGAAGGTCAGTCCCTTTGGTGGCTGAGGCGTAATGGAGTACCTGTCTACCGCTCCGCCTGTTGTCAGCACTCGATAGCCCACCAGATTTGCACACTGTTGGACAATTTCAATCGTGGAGTCCAAGGTGAACGCCGGCGTCGTTGACTGTGATGAAACAGATGAAGCGTGCGCTGTTGTGGCTGCAAGTGACGTAAATAGAAAGAAAACAAGTGGAATCAACTTTGAGGCTTGGATCTTGAACGGTTTCATGTGGTTTCGATCTCCTGGCTTTGAGTAAATCAAGTTAAGTGTTCAAATCGTAGCGGGGAAACGGACATGGACTGCCGATTATCGCTCTAACGGTGAAGTAACCTCGGAACAACTATGAAAATTCGCCATTGGTTAATCGCAATATCAACGATCATCGGTACTTGTGTAACCATTGGTGCAGCACCCGTGCAAGCATCAACACCTTGTCAAGAGACTGGTGAATACTGCGTAGTTGGGGAACGCGGTCCTAAAGGTGGAGTCATCTTTTACGACGCAGGTTCGCAGCAATGGTGGGGTCGTTATCTTGAGGCAGAGATTGGATTGAAACCCATCAGACATATCACATGGGGCGCTACGAAGGTCTCAATTTACGGTGATTCACCATCAACAAAAGCGCTTCAGAGGCGCTCAATGGCAATTGGAATGGGGCGCGATAACACCCGCATAATGAGGGGCTCTTCTCCGCTTGCTTACTTAAGGTTTGAATTTGACGATTGGTATTTACCCTCCAAAGACGAATTGGATGCGCTTTACAACTTCCGTGTTCAATACCCTAATCAGTCGAATAATTGGGCTGCGGCTCCTGTTTGGTCATCTTCGGAGTCGGAGCCAGGTTACGCCTGGTATCAACTATTTCAGGACGGAACACAATTCACTGATGCGCAAGGGATTTTGCCGAGCAGGAAAATGAATGTGGATTACAAGGAAAGTCCGAAACATGTTGGCTCCGATTTCAATCCTCAACCAATGAACTTTGTTCGCATTAGATCCTTTCCTAATCCAGGAACACCGCCTGAATTTAGCTTTGTCAATTCGGTGCGTGAAAACGCCGAATGTTCAACGAAGGCGCTGAACTGCACGATCGGTGACCGTGGGCCAGCTGGGGGAATTGTCGTGTACGACGCTGGTTCTGATCAGCAATGGGGGCGTTATCTTGAGATCGCTCCGCAGTCTTGCGAAATAGTTGAAGTAGCTTTTAACTCAACAAGCGGCAAGCCAACTCTTTATAGCAATAATGCAGAGCGAAGCAAGGCAAAGGCAATAGGAATGGGAGCAAAGAACACGGCGATGCTTGCCGAAAAATTTGCAGGTGCTGCAAAGAAGGCAAGTGACTCCACGTGTAACAACTACTCGGATTGGTTTTTGCCGTCTAAGGACGAACTGAACGAAGCGTTTCGCCATCTTTCGCATTCGCGAACGGGGCTGCAACTCACTCCAGTTGGCGGATTCGCTCGTGGCTACTACTGGACTTCAAGCGACTACAACGGCAGTACCGCATGGTCTCAATATTTTGCGGATGGTCAGCAATTTGATCGGGTGCAAACTCTGTCTAAAAACAAACAGAAACCTTTTCGTCCGCTCCTTGCGCGCCCAATGCGTGCATTCAAGTCAGGCGTCATTGCTGGCGGCGCAGTAGTTACTGGACCGGCAGCAGTTCCTGTGGTTGAAAAGTCAATTTCAGTTTCTTGTAATCGGTCAACCGTGCAAAGGTCCGACGAGATTATCTGTATGGGTACAACGAAGGGATTGGAAGAAGGCACCTCTCTTTTCATAATGCGACGGACGGGAGGATTTTTGCTTGAAGATGCCGTGGCGGACCCCCCAAAGGTTATAAATGGAAGTTTCAAGTGGGTATTCAAGTTCTCAAGGAAAACAGAGATTTACTTTGAAATTCAGTCAGCTTTGGTTAAATCAAATATTGTGGAAATCAAGGCGCTATCACTCCGGTAACACCATGAGCGCGCTCGGAGGGACTCGAACCCCCAACCCTCTGATCCGAAGACAAGTCAGCAGCGAATGCTGGTGTCTGTGATGTCTGTGATGTCTGTATAGATCGATGGGGTATGGGTTGGTGTCGGTAGCAGTGTTACCTGATGTCACTCAGTCTGCGTGTTCTGTGACCCCGTTGTGACCCCATTCTTAATTGCGCGCTGATAAACCACATAGGTGTCTTAAACCATCTAATAATTGGACGATTTGCGGTGTAGGTGAGAAGTCTGAGTGCATCAAGTGTTTAACACTGTAAATGAGGTAATGTCCTGACTAGTTGAGCTATCACCCCCCAATTGATTGGAGAGATGTATGCGAAAGAAATTACTTCGAGTTATTGCACTGGTCGGTTTGACATCTTTGGTAGTTGCTCTTCCTGTGGCAACCAGCTCTGTTGGTGCAGCCCCATCGCTTGCCCCGGCCACGCAAACCGCAACGGTTTCGGTGGGTGAGGCAATGACGGCGACGACCGCATTCGTGTCAACCGAAATTACTGGCACCAAAACCTTTACCATTACACCGGCACTTCCTGCTGGCTTGACTATAAATTCAACAACAGGTGTAGTTAGTGGCACGCCAACGGTCTCATCGGCTGCAACGACGTTTTCGATAGTTGCCTCCGACGGTGCGTCTTCGGCAATGGCAACGCTGACACTCACGGTCACCGAAGTAACCAGCCAAAGTGTTGCCGTAACTCCGGCTTCTCAATCAGTAAGCGGAAAAGTGGGCTCAGCAATTACTGCAACGACGGCACTGACGGCTCCACTCATTACGGGAACAAAGTATTTCTCAGTCACTCCAAAACTGCCTGATGGCATTTCAATCAATACTGCAACTGGTGTTATTTCGGGAACACCGATTAATGCAGCGAGCTCGGGTGTCTACATCATCACAGTTTCAGATGGTTCAAAGTATGGCTTTTCGACGATTCGCATTGTGGTGGAAGGCCCATTGAAGTTGACACCAGCTACACAAACCGTGAATGGGCAAGTGGGTAAAGCAATTGTTGACACCGCCATACTTGCTTCAAGTTCATTAGCAGCAAGCAAGGCATTCACTGTTAACCCAGTTCTTCCCTCCGGTCTTGTTCTTCATCCAACAAAGGGGATCATCTACGGCACGCCAACCGTGGCCATTGCGCCAACGGTATTTACCGTGACCGCAAATGATGGCACGAAAACTGCAACTGCAACGGTGACTTTGACCATTGCCACTTCGGGAGGCACGGTTCCAGCCAGTGGAAGTCAGTCTCAGTGTGTTGCCGCATCGATTGGTGGTCGACTAGTGCAATCCGTCAAGTCAACAGTTTCGCAATTTCCTTCTGCGACATTTGCCTGCGAGGTTCATGTTGGAGTGCGCGCAAAAGGAATGACTGTTGCTGTTTCAACTGCAGGAATTTCTACAAGCCCAGATGTCCGTACATACCAGGTAGTGGCTAGTCGAGTTGGTGGTGGAAGCATCAGCAAGTCAATGCTTGCGCCAACTTCTGCTGGAGTGGTTCGCAGTCAGTTCACCAACCTTAAAAAGGGCGTCTGGACAATTACGGTGAAGGCAGTCTCGGCAACGGGAACCGACCTAGGCACATGGACGTCTACACAATGGTCAAACCCTTGTAAACAAAGCGCGCTCGGAGGGACTCGAACCCCCAACCCTCTGATCCGAAGTCAGATGCTCTATCCATTGAGCTACGAACGCTGGTAGTCATATATTACCGATGGATTGTTGTGCCCCGCATACCTGTGCTGTGTGGGGCAGACTTGTGATATGACATTGAAAAAGTTTGCAGGTGCAGTTGCCATTGTTGTCGTTGCCTTGTTGGTCCTCCGCGGTTGTGGAGATGGCGACGGAATAGGGCGAGACCATGACGATCACGGTTCAACTTCTTCACAGGGCGTGACTGTCCAGGCGACTGGAACGGTAAATGTGGTTCCCGATGGTGTCAGTTTCAATTTCGCAGTTTCGGTTTTGGCTCAATCCTCTGAAACAGCTATGGCAGAGGCAAGTGCAACAGCCGAACTAGTTCGCGCGGCACTCGATGCTGCAGGTGTTGCAAAGGACGACATCGCGACTCAGAACGTCAGCGTGTATCCGGAATATATATCAAGCACAACCGGTACCCAAACACTGAGTGGATATCGCGCACAGCAAGTGTTCACCGTTACCTTGCGCGACACTGCAAAGGCTGGTGAAGTAGTCGACTCTGTGATTGCAGCTGGTGGAAATGCATTGCAGGTGTACGGCGTAACGCCAACGTTGCTTGACACCGATGCGGCGGTTGCACAAGCGCGCGAGGTGGCTATCAAGAGCGCCAAAGAAAAGGCGAATGATTATGCAGGGTTAGTTGATGAGGACCTCGGATCAGTGGTGTACATCACCGAGATAACTTCGCCAAGTTCGCCAGTTCCATATTTGACTAGTGATGCATCAGGCGCTGAAGCGACAATGGCAAAAACTGTTGTCAACCTAGGGACGCAAGAAGTGTCAGTAACTGTTGAAGTTCGCTGGGGTCTAGACGACTAGTTCACAAGTCGCAGAGTCATGACGGTGTGAGCAATGCCGTTAAGTTCTGTTTCTCGGAGCGGCTTCCAACCTTTGTTGGCATACCACTGCTGTTGATCGCTGGTGTACAGATACAAAGCGGGAAGCCCAAGTTCATGGGCTCGTCGCACAATTCTCTGCACAAGTGCGGACGCAACGCCATTCCCACGATGAGCAGGCAATGTAAGAACCGCGGCCAACCATGGGCCGGGTTCAGTGGCGTTTGGTAATTCATCATCATCGACAAGTGTTGCCATGCCAATGAGTTCGTTATCTGCGCTAACCGCAACAAATGTCTCGACAAATCGGCCTGCATATTCTCCAGCATGTCCGTACAGATCGATGTAGGTCTGCACGGAATCGTCAGTGAAAATCTCTTTCCATTCGGTTACCGAAAGTTCTGCTGCGCGCTGCCAGTGCTGGTGTGCATCAGCGATGTTGACGACCGAGTAAGTCCTGAGTTGCGGTGGTGCAGTGAATGCGCCGTGTTCGTTACATGGGAAGTCGATTACTTCACTGACTGCGTCCAGATTGATTGGGCCATAGATGTGTGGGAACAGTGGCTCGTGCGGAAGTGCTGGCGAACCATCAAGGTGTGCTGGCGGTTCAAATTTCACAACACTTGCAAGTTTCGCTGGGTCGATATTGAGCAACACCATGTTGCTGGTGCCGCGGTAGTACTTGTTAGCAACATCAACTATTTGGTGTTCTGTTGAACAATGTGCGAATCCTTCGGTTGCTACAGAAGGCGCAACGAGTTGGCCGTTTGCTTGAGCCTCGACCCAACTCTCTCGCGACAACAAATGCAAAATCACGTATTCAGCGTAGATCCTGAACTTTCCAGTTGCCTTTTGCGTTGATGATTTCAGGGTCGCCTGTAAGAATTTTGGCGTTATTGGCGAGTGCCGTTGCGACACAAAATGCGTCACCTAGAGCCATCTTGTGTGTAGCCTTGATTCGTGACGCAGAAAGTGTGAGTTCTTCATCAACTTCAATGAATGCAAGGTTTTGGCGTAGAGCTGGGAGAACCTGCTGGATGGCTTTATCTCCGTGTTTTCTGGAGAGGATGTACAGAACTTCACAAACATTGACAAGGCTGATCACTGGGCGAGATGGAATAGTTTTTTCTACGGCAGAAGCAGAAGGCCCATCTTCAAGCCAATTGATTACTGCCCAAGAGTCGAGACAAATATTCATCGAGCCTCATTGCGACGGTCATCCATCAACATTTTGAGCATGCCAGAGCCTGCAAACATGCCACGTAGAGATTTGGTTGTGTGCACAGACTGAATGAGTACACCATTCTCAGAAAGTGAAACAACGACCTCGTCACCCGGCTCAATTCCAAGTTCGTCGCGAAACTTCTTTGGAATAACTACTTGACCCTTGGGTCCAACTTTTTGTGCCATTTCATAATCATAACAAAATGGTATAACTGATGGTATAACTTTTGTGCGTACTGTCATGTACCTATGTGTGCGCCGACTTTGACTCGTAGGCAAGTGCAGCGATGACAAGGATGATGCCGAGCCATGCAAGTGCTGCTGGTCGTTCGTCGAGTACGAGTGCTCCAAGAACTGTGGCAACAACTGGTTCGGCAAGTGTGATCATGGTGGTTTCACGTGGTTCCAGGTTTTTGAGTCCACTTGCATAGGCCCAGTAGGCGAGAGCCACCGTCACAATGCCGAGCCACAGTCCGAGTGAAATTCCACCTGTTGTAAACACCCATTCGGTATTCACGAAAAACAAGGTTGGCGCAAGCATGATTGCAGCAATGCTGAATACTCGTGACATTGCGATATCGCTTGATATTCCTGCTTCAACGATGCGTTTACTGGCCAGTGCGAAAAGCGCGTAACCCAACCCTGCGCCAAGCGCGTACGCAATTCCCACTGCTGAAACATTTGTGTCACTGCCGGACAGCACGATTAGCGACATGCCGGCGATGGCGGCGGTGGTTGCCAACATCCATGTGCGAGTGGGAAGTGAACGGAATAACACCGCCGACAACACTCCAGTGAGAATTGGTGCTGATCCAAGTGCGACAACGGTGCCGACCGCGACCCCCGTTTCGTGAACGGCAGCAAAAAACGTTGCTCCATACATGGCCTGGCCAAAGCCGGCAATGAGCCATATATGTAGGGGAAGGGAATCCGTGGTGACATGTGGCTTACGAGCAAGTGTGGTTATGGCGAATAGTGCAATGGCGCCAACAACGAACCGAATGGCTGCAACACCCAGAGATGTGGCGCTGTCTGGCCCAAGTGCGCGCGATGTGCCGGTTGTGGCAAAACAGATTGCCGCAAACAGCACTAACAGTCGTGAACGCACGACTAAACGGTAGTTGGGTGGGCGGTAGATTTGAGCAAGCAGATTGCTCCCGTAGCTCAGTTGGATAGAGCGGCGGACTTCTAATCCGTAGGTCGTAGGTTCGATTCCTACCGGGGGCGCAATTGCAGTTTCGCCAGTCAATATCGTGCGCATTGTAGGTTGGGGGCTCTGAACGCCTATCCTTTCGGGGTCAGTCTGTAGAGAGGTCGCTTCTGTGAAATTCAAAAAAGGTGACACCGTCATTTACCCCCAGCACGGTGCCTGCATTGTCCATGGCATTAAGCGCATGAAGGCATTTGGCGCGGTTCAGGAATACCTCATTTTGAAGACGGTCATTAACGAAATGACCCTTTCGGTTCCAACGGCTATGGCGAACCAAGTTGGTGTGCGCCCGCCGGTATCGAAGTCTGAGCTCGAAGACTTGCGTTCGGTGCTTTCAAAGGCCGACCCACGCGTTCCTGCAAACTGGTCGCGTCGCTTTAAGAATCACCAAGAGAAGTTGAAGAGCGGTGACGTGTATCAGGTTGCCGAAGTAGTGCGTAACTTGGCAGCTCGCGACCGCGACAGTGCATTGTCGGCTGCAGAAAAAACCATGTACGACCGCGCACGTATCAACTTGATTTCCGAAATTTCACCAGCACTCAAAGTTTCGACTGATGCTGCAGAAGTGTGGCTTGATGCAGCGCTTGAACAAGGTGTGTTGAAGCCTTCAAAGGGCGCGAAGATTGTGAAGCAGATTCCCAAAGATGATGCCAAGCCTGTTGCTAAAGCAGTTGCCAAAGATGCAGCAAAGCCTGCTGCTAAGGCAGTGAAAGTTGCCAAAGTTGCGAAAGCTCCTGCTAAGGCCGTAGCGAAAAAGAAGTAGTCGTGGCAAACGTTGGCTACGTCGGTTTAGGAATTATGGGTGGGCCAATGGCTCGCCACCTTGCAAAAGCCGGACACAGTGTTGTGGTGTACAACCGAACAACGAAAAAGTCCGATGCATGGGTTGCAGAACATGGTGGTTCGCGCGTACTCACGCCGCGTGAAGTTGCGCAGCAAAGCGATGTCGTATTCATGTGCGTGGGTAACGACAACGATGTGCGCTCAGTGGTGTTTGGCGATGACGGCGTTCTCGCAGGTTTGAAGTCAGGTTCAGTGTTGGTTGATCACACAACGGCATCTGCAACGCTTGCTCGCGAACTCGCAGATGCTTGTACTGCAGTAGGCGCAGGGTTTGTGGATGCTCCAGTTTCTGGTGGCCAAGCAGGTGCCGAAAATGGCCAGCTCACCGTCATGTGTGGAAGCAACGATCAAGCATCATTCGACCGCGTGAATCCAATTATTGATTCGTATGCAAAGCGTTGCCAGTTGTTGGGCAATGCCGGCTCTGGACAATTGGCAAAGATGGTGAATCAGATTTGCATCGCGGGCATTGCGCAAGGTTTGTCTGAAGCATTGAACTTCGCCATGCGTGCAGGGTTAAATCCAGACGACGTTGTTGACGTTATTTCTAAAGGCGCCGCCCAATCGTGGCAAATGGAAAACCGTGCAAAGACGATGGTTCGCGATGAGTTTGAATTTGGTTTTGCTGTGGAATGGATGCGTAAAGACTTGGCAATTTGTTTCGATGAAGCAAAACGCAATGGCGCGCAATTGCCAATGACCGAAATGGTTGACAAGTTCTACGAAGAAGTAATTGCCCTGGGTGGCAAGCGCTGGGACACCAGCAGCTTGATTGCTCGACTTACGAAAGACTGAGCTGCAATTGGTTGACGCCTCGAATAGTGAGGCGATCGCGCCACGATGGCGTGCCAACGATGGACATATCGGGGAAGCGCTGAAACAACGTTCCCACCGCAACTTCGGTTTCTAGTTTGGCTAGAGCCGAGCCCAAGCAATAGTGAATGCCTGAAGCAAAAGCCATATGGCGATGCGAGTTAGGGCGGTCGAGGCGCAACTCGTGTGGTGAATCGAATATCGACGGGTCGTGGTTTGCTGCACCTAGTGAAGTGAGCACCACGGTTCCAGGCTCAATGGTGAATGTGTTGCCTTGTGCTTCGTACTGCACGGGCTTCAGCGGAATACGCACGGTGTGTTGCACGGGGCCATCGAAGCGCAACAGCTCATCAATCGCTTGCGAACTCAGCCCGTGTTGATGAACGATCGCTGCTTGGCCGGGGTGGCGGAGCAGCGCAAGCGTTGAATTGCCGATGAGGTTCACTGTGGTTTCGTGACCAGCGATGTACAGAAGCACGAGAAATGCCATCAATTCATCCGTGGTCATTTTGTCACCGGCTTCTTCAGCGGTGATCAGGCTTGACAGCATGTCGTCGCCCAAATTCTTGCGACGTTCTTCAATGATTGACGTGAGATAAGGGACAAGTTGTGCAACCGCGGCATCGGATTGCGCGAGTTCTTCATCAGTTGCCGTTGGCTCCAGCGAATTGGTGATGATCTGTGACCACTCACGCATTTCTACGGCATGCTCGGTAGGCATAGCGAGCAAATCGGAAATCACTTGGAATGGAACGGGGAATGCAAGGTCATCAATCAGCTCAATGGATCCGCGATCTTGTGCGGCGTCAAGAGCTGTGTCAACTAAATGTTGAATGCGACCACGAAGTTTCTCCATAGCGCTTGGCGTAAATGACTTAGACACAATGCGGCGTAGGCGAGTGTGGTCTGGTGGATCCAGGTTCAGGATGGATTTCGTACGTTCGCGTTGCATCTCGCGTCGCCGTTGACGTGCTGCTGAAGTTGCCTGAGTTGAGTACTTGTCAATGTCTCTACTGAAGTCTGCACTTTTCAGAGTGGTTGACACATCGTCATAACGAGTCAACACCACCATGCCAAATTCGGTGGTGTGCACGGGTTCATTCGTGCGCAGTGCGTCATAGAACGGGTACGGATGAGCACGAAACTCCGGATTAAACGGATTGAATTCTGGTTTGCTCATGGATTTAGCCAGCGAACGGATCTTTGTGTTCGTAACGAGCAATGGGGAAGCCAGCCGAAACCACCCACTGCGAACCATTGATGCGTTCGGTAAGTGCGCGCATAGCAAGGTCGCCTGCAACTTCTACTGGCAAAACGCCAAGACTGAATGTTGATGCGAACTCGCGAGCAAGTGGGCTAACTAGCGGTGTGTCGAGGAACCCTGGGCAGAGTGCGCTGATGCACACACCGTGTGGTTCAAGTGCTTGGCCCATGCTCTTCACAAAACCAACCATTGCGTGCTTGGTGAGACCATAAATAGGGTCTGGTGCAATAGGGATGATTCCAGCAAGAGATGCGGTAACCAAAATGTGGCCGCTCTTGCGCGCCACCATGTGCGGCACAATTCCGCGCGCACCAAACACCACGCCGTCCACATTGATGCTCATGATGCGGTAGTAGGAATCGTTGTCAACACGCTCAAGTGGGTAGGTGCTTGGGTCGCCGAGCACGTTTTGGTGCGTAGAAACGCCAGCATTCAAGCAAACAATGTCGAAGTTATTGTCGATTTCGTATTGCTCTTCCCAGGCTTTGGCACTCGTTACGTCGAGGTGCACATATTCTCCGCCAACCTCTGCTGCCACTTGCTTGCCAAGGGTGTCGTTCACGTCGGCAACAACAACGGTTGCGCCTTCCTTGGTGAAGCGGCGGGCCATTTCGGCACCAATTCCGCTTGCTCCACCTGTAATAAATGCTCGTTGTCCTTGGAGTTGGCCCATGGTGTTCTACTTTCCTTGTGCTGCTGCGGCAAAGACGTCGAGCAGAGTGTCGATTTGTTGATCGGTGATGACGAATGGTGGACAAAATGCGTTGGTGTCTGCGTTGATTGAGCGCGCGATGACCCCGCGCTTAATCATGTTGTCGCGAATGGTCACACAGTTTTGTTCTGGCTTTAACCCTGCTGCCCAAATGGCTCCAGCACCGCGAACCGAATCAATCACTCCATCAGCTGCCAGTGAGTGCAGACCTTCGCTCAAACGTTTGCCAACATGTTTGGCACGCTCGATCAGTCCGTCGCGTTCAATGATTTCCAAATTCTTCAATGCTGCAGCGCACACTGCGGAGTGACCCGAGTACGTGTAGCCGTGGCGCAAAAAGAAATCAGGGTCGCGCTCAAGCGCGTTCAACGCGGTTCGACCAACGAACACTCCGCCGAGCGGTTGGTATCCAGAAGTAACGCCTTTGGCGAAACACAACAAGTCGGGAACAACGTTGTAATAGTTGGCAG
>Ga0208787_1000979_pt1 | contig 12994 bp, 10 predicted proteins | sample Wag4_2014_7_11_FD_187362 | JGI IMG/M metagenome (GOLD analysis project Ga0208787, IMG submission 187362) | Fresh water microbial communities from Ohio, USA - Utica-2 Time Series HT 2014_7_11 (SPAdes) (version 2) | ecosystem: Environmental > Aquatic > Freshwater > Water tank | place: USA: Ohio... | reverse complement strand
CCCGTCAACTCATGGTGTCTTTGAATCTGCCATCTCAGAAATCTGCGCCATGGTGCATGAGGCAGGTGGCCAGGTTTACGTTGATGGAGCAAATCTCAATGCGCTCGTTGGTACATCGCAGCCAGGAAAATTTGGCGCAGATGTGTCACATCTAAATCTCCATAAAACATTCTGCATTCCACACGGTGGTGGGGGACCAGGAGTGGGTCCGGTTATCGCCAAGTCGCATTTAGCGCCATTCCTTCCAAATCATCCACTCGATGCAACTGCCGGGCCTGCAACGGGACCAGGACCTATCTCTGCAGCGCCATTTGGATCTGCCAGTATCTTGCCGATTTCGTGGGCATACATTCGTCTGATGGGGGGAGCTGGGCTCACTCATGCAACAGAGGTAGCTATTCTCAATGCAAATTACATGGCAGTAAGACTTCGTGATTCGTTCCCGATTCTGTATACAGGCGATAAGGGCTTGATTGCACACGAATGTATTCTCGATATTCGTGAAATCACCAAGGTTTCAGGAGTGACAGTCGACGATATTGCTAAGCGTTTGATGGATTTTGGTTTCCATGCCCCAACCATGTCATTTCCAGTAGCTGGAACTTTAATGATTGAACCAACTGAATCCGAAGACATTATCGAGATGAACCGCTTCATCGATGCGATGATTGCAATTCGCTACGAAATCCAAGAGATCATCGATGGCAAGGTCGCCGTAGAAGAGTCAGCGCTGCGCAATGCGCCTCATACAATCGGGGCTATCGCCTCGAGCGAATGGAATCGCAGCTATTCGCGTGAACGCGGCGCATTCCCAGCAACGCTGACAGGCTTGATTCCGGGTGAACTCATCGGCATGAAGGGTAAGTATTGGCCTACCAGCGGCCGTATAGACGGGGCATACGGGGATAGGAACCTGGTCTGCTCCTGCCCACCCATTGAAGCCTTCGCCTGATTCCTTTTACTTTACATAATGTAACTTATCGGCGTTAGGCCGTAAGCGTCGAGATAGGCCCCACAAGGTTGTCTGCCAGAGAGCTTCAATAACAATGGCTCTCGACATCTTTGAAACGCCGTTGATGCGCTCTACAAAGGTAATTGGCACCTCAACATGTTTTGCACCAGCCAGCGTTGAAGCCATCGCCATCTCAATTTGAAAACAATATCCAGTTGCAGTCATCTGCGTCAGTTTCAAGGAATTGAGTAGGTCGACGCTGTAAACACGGAATCCACCGGTGAGATCATTGAGTGGAATCCCGAGAGCAATTCGAGCATATTTTGTTCCAGCTTTAGAGAGTAATTGTCGACTCTTAGGCCAATTTACAACTGAACCACCAGGCATCCAGCGCGTACCTAAGGTAATCGACAGTCTTTCGTCTGATGCATCCAACATTGCGGGCAAATCTGCCACACGGTGAGAGCCATCTGCGTCCATTGTGACGATCTTTGAATATTTGCCCAGAGGTAGGACGTGCGCGAAACCTGCTCGGTAGGCAGCGCCTAAGCCTGCTTTACCAGGACGACGGAGTACCTCGACCCACGGAAGCTTTAGAGATGCGACGATATCTGCAGTCTTATCAGGTGAATTATCGTCAAGGACAAGTACATCGAAATCACGGGAGTGATGAAGTTCCTCAAGTGAGCGAAGAAGTTCAACAATTGAAGTTGACTCGTTATATGTTGGAATCAAAATTACCGGTTTCATCGCTCTCCCTTCACTTTTTTCTACCAATTGAGAGCCGATATTAATCTATCGACGCTCGCTCCCAGACCGTACTCATCCTTCATGGCATAGATTTTTGAGAGATCTTTTGGGGCTTTTGGCACGGTGATATCCAATTTCGGAAGTGCAACATCTTTTGCGCAATGAACCAGTGTCGGCGCTATTGCTAGATAATCCGAACCTTCGATGATCTTCTTCGCTAGATTCGCAGTGAGGGCGGAGTGGCCCTCGCGGGCAGCAGCCAGTGCTTCATCGACGGTGGCGAAGTGGTTGGCAATGATGGCAGCGCCCTTCTCGCCGATCCCCTTTACGCCCGGCAAACCATCGGAAGGATCTCCACGGAACATCGCAAAAAGTGCGTAGCGATCGCCAGGAATCGAATATTTATCTGCAACCCACTTGGTATCGACGAGGTCATGTTGGGAAACTCCACGCGCAAGATAGACAACTTTTACATCACGTCGGTCATCTACCAATTGAAAGAGATCCCTATCCCCCGTGACAATACGGATTGGGCCTTTTTCCTGCACTGCAAAGGTCGCCATCACATCATCTGCTTCGTAATCATCTACACCGACCATAGGTATACCGAACTCATCTAAGAGATCGAGCAGTACTGGAATCTGCGGTGTAAGAGTTTCAGGCTCTTCCTCCTCTTCGCCCTCCTCTTCCAAACGGTTGGCTTTGTAATCTGGAAAGAGTTCTACTCTCCAAGATGGCCGCCAATCTCCTTCGATACAAGCAACAATTCGATTTGGCGAATACATGCCGATCAGCCTTGCTGTCATATCAAGATAGCCGCGAATGGCATTCACCGGCATGCCAGATGGAGAGAGCAAGGTGTCCGGCATGCCGTAGTACGCGCGATACCAAAGGGATGCGCTATCCAAAAGCATGAGTGTCATACGTCTGCCAACATATCTGAAATTACTCCGCGGTCCAATCTCTTTATGCCTTCTCGGCAGACCGGTCTTAGCTCCTCTGATGCACCCGCAATCTGTGTAAGAAGATCAATCAATTGGCGAATACTTCGTACGAAATCCCCTACGGTCATATCTGTGCCCTTAAGAACGCCACTGAGTGAGTGACCATTCGCCCAACGATAAGCTGAGTAACAGAAGCCAAAGTCAGGTTCTCTTTGAGTTTTAACATCAAATTCGTTCTCTATATCTTCAAGTTCAACCCAGATCTTGGCAACTGCTGCAAGGGAGTTAGCAACGTTTTGATGCGGCATTTTTGGTGCGTAGTTTTCAGCGCTACGACTTTCATAGATCATCGCTGAGGCAACAGAGAGCAACTCAGGAGCGCTGAGATTATGCAGCACTCCCCTGCGGATAGATTCAGTAAGGAGAAGGTCCGACTCTGCATAGATTTTTGCCAGGATTTTTCCTTGCTCCAGCGGCTTTTCACCTTCGATATAGCCAAGATGTGTCAATACATTGCAAATGCGATCGAATGTCTTCGCGATTACGTGTGTCCGGTTTTCAACCCGCGCTCTAAGCCCGTCTGACTCTCGATTGAGTCGATCTGCCCGCTCAGCGATCCGTGCATGTGTTTCACGATCGCTACATGTGTGACAGTCATGCCGTCTAAGCGCACGACGCATCCCATCGAGCTCGTTCTCCATATGCGCTCTCTGACGCTGATCAAAGGTGCGGCGTCCATCTCGCTTGCTCAGCAACTTCTCTAACTCTTTGATCTCAATTCGAATTCTTGAGTATTCGTTGAAATCACCGAGGTGACATTGCGCAGTATCCGTGAGTTCTGCGGCAAGTGACTCATTCTTTCTGATCTGTCGAACCAGACCGACTACAGCACGGTCAGCTTGAAACTGAGCAAAAGATGATTCGAGAGAACCACGAGCACGTTCACGGCCAAAACGTGCAATGAGGTTAATCGACATGTTGTAACTGGGAGTAAATGAGGAACGCAAGGGGTAGGTACGAGTTGACGCAAGACCTGCAGCTGTTGCCGAATCTACTGTTGGCGACCATTGCACAACAGCGTTACCTTCAATATCAATTCCGCGGCGTCCTGCGCGACCCGTCAACTGCGTGTATTCACCTGGAGTGATTGAAACGTGTGCTTCCCCATTCCACTTAGTGAGTTTCTCCAGAACTACTGTTCTCGCCGGCATATTGATACCAAGTGCAAGTGTTTCGGTTGCAAAAACTGCCTTTACCAAGCCCCGTTTAAAGAGATCTTCGACTGCGCCCTTAAAACTTGGTAACAAACCGGCATGGTGAGCAGCAATTCCACGTTCTAGCGCAAGTAACCAATCGCGGTAACCAAGTACTTCGAGGTCCTCTTCAGCCAAATTTTGCGTGTATCGCTGCGCGGTAGTAACTATCTCAAGGCGTTCTTCAGCGCTGGTGAGCTTGATTCCGGCTTGAAGACATTGCCTAACAGCCGCATCACAACCGGCCCTTGAAAAGATAAAGGTAATTGCTGGAAGAAGATTCTCGCGCTGCAACTTATCGATGATATCCGCACGACTCAGGCGGTTGTCAGAATCGTCATATCTATCGCGGCGCCCTCGTGGGGCCTTCTGACGGCGGAGTGCTTCGCGCTCTAGCCCTAAAATTTCGGGATTCACTCGTCCGGGTTCACTAAAGAGATCGATCAAACGATTGCCTATAAGTACGTGCTGATAGAGCGGAATTGGTCGTATCTCAGAGACTATAACTTCAGTGCTCCCCCGCACTTCGCCCAGCCATTCACCAAACTCTTCTGCATTTGAAACAGTGGCAGAAAGTGAAATAACTTGAACGCTCTCCATGAGGTGGATGAGAACTTCCTCCCAGACCGCTCCCCTGAACTTATCGGCTAGATAGTGAACCTCATCCATGACAACCGAGCCGAGATTAGTCAGCGTTGAAGAGTTGGCATAGAGCATGTTGCGTAAAACTTCAGTGGTCATCACCAGTACATCAGCATCAGAATTAACGTTTGTATCGCCGGTTAAGAGACCAACGCGGTCTTCGCCAAAGCGTTCTACAAACTCGAAGTACTTCTGATTTGAAAGCGCCTTGATAGGCGTTGTATAGAAGCATTTCTTTCCGCGTGAGAGCGCCGAGAAAGCAGCAAACTCTCCGACAACGGTCTTTCCGGCCCCAGTGGGGGCTGCTACAAGCACGCCCTTGCCATCTTCAACTGCATGACAGGCTTGGATCTGAAATTCATCAAAACCAAATTCAAATTGGCCGATGAACTCTGTCGTCAGAGGATGCGTTCCCCTCTTCTTAGCAGCTGCGAATCTCTCGGCAGGCGTTGCTACAGACTCCACGTTAACCCAGCCCCTCGAACGCATTCAGCCGAGATTGGCGCAGGGCCAATCCTCTCGCCATCTGCGTACGCTATCGCTTCCGCGGTTAGTTTCACTTTTGAGCTACGCAGAATCTTCACCTTTGGATGAGAGATATGCGACCCTGAATAAACCTTGGGAAATACTTTCAGGAACTCAACCTTGCTGACAGGTTCGAGAATCATCACATCAAAGAGGCCATCGTTAAGTTGGGCCTGCGGACATACGTACATACCTCCGCCGTAGGAGCGACCATTTCCGATGGCGATCAGCATTGCCTCCGTCGAGATCTTCTCTGTATCCAACTCGATTTCATAGCGAAGCGGTTGAAACCTTGGTAACTCCATCGCGATAGCTACGTTGTAGCGTTGTGGACCTTTTGGCCAAGTGAGCGAGTTGGCACGTTCGTTCACGACCGAATCAAAACCAGTGCTCAGAATTGCTGCAAACCACTCTGAATCAACATTTCCAAGGTCTATTGGCTTGGGCGTCTCTTGCGTTACTCGATCAAGATAGGTCGTCACGCCATCTAGGGACCAGCCCAGTGTTCTAACGATGTCGTTGCCAGTGCCCGCTGGCATGGGCGCAAAGGGAATGTTTCTTGGCACAACCAATTGCAGAATGAGGTGAGCCAGACCGTCTCCCCCAACACTGATGACGCCTTCACATTCATTTGATGAAAGGAAAGATTCGAGATCTCTCTTGAGTTCATTGGCCGTGGCCCCCGAAAAGGTCCGATACTGAATCTGACGCTTGGCGAAGTACTCAATGACCTCTGCTGCAACGACCAAACCTCTACCGCGACCCGATTGAGGATTTATTGCGATCGCCCACATGGGACGACCTTATCGGCTATTCGGCGATTGAGGTCGGCGCTTCAATCCTGGTGCTGCCTGTTTCTATACTTTCGGCATTTCTATCGCGCTTCTTATCGACAACAAGAGCTATCCCACCAGCCATAAAGTAGAAGAGAATCAAGGGCGCAGATAGTAAGACCATGCTTAACGGATCTGCGGTTGGCGATAGAGCTGCAACTGCAAGACAGATAGAGAAAATCCAAGCACGCCAGGGCTTGAGGATTGTGCTCCCCCTCAAAAATCCAATGAGATTAAAGGTGAGTAGAAATATCGGGAGTTCAAAAGCCAGGCCAACAAACAAGATAATGCGCAAGACGAAATCTAGATAATCATCGAAGCGAACCAAGTTACTCACCGCATCAGGAGTGAAACCAAAGAGCGCCTGAATCGCAACCGGCAGAATCAAATATCCGAGAGTTGCTCCCATCATGAAGAATGGGGTTGCAGCCGCTACGAAGAGAACGCTATTGCGCTTCTCTTTCCTGTGGAGCGCAGGCGCGATGAAGGCCCAGAGTTGATAGAGCCAGAATGGAGCAGAGACGATAACGGCAGTCATGAGAGCTACCTTGATCTGCAGATCTAATGGACCCAGTACGCCACTGATATAGAGAGCCCCACAACTTTCGGCGCCAGAAGCTTGCGCTGCTCGAAGGTCGCAGACAGGTTTAGCTAAGGTAACGAGGATTGAGTTGTAGAAATACCATCCCCCAACGAAGGCCACAACAATTGCGATTGCTGAACTGAGAACTCGTTTCCTGAGTTCTCGTAGGTGGTCGATGAGCGGCATCTGCCCTTTTGGTGAAGATGCCATTGGATTACTTCTCTTTTTTGCCGTCTTCTTCAATAACAGAGTCGTCGGCCTTCATCTCTTTCATTTCGCTCTTGAAGATACGCATAGAACGACCGAGAGAGCGGGCAGAGTCAGGAAGACGCTTTGCACCGAAAAGAACCAGCACAACAACAAGCAGGATGACGATTTCTCTTGGACCTAAATTCATCTTCTGAACTCCCTAACCTAATATTTGAACCTAGATTACACCAGGCGCCTTTGATTGGGTAGGCAAGGAAGTTACCCCTCATAACGATTAAGTATCGTTTCCGCCCGTTTCGCGATTTCACTGCGGATTTCTGTTGGAGAGGTTAGCTCCACTGCCCCTCCAGAGGCCAAGACGGATCTTGCAATCCATTGATGGGAAAAAGCTGAGGCCTTCAGCACGGTTCCTGCCTCGAGGTTGGGTTCTTCAAAGCGTTCTGCTACATCTCTAGTTGGCTTATGAACCTTAAGTTGGTAGCCAATCTTCTCAGGATTCAAAGTGGGAGCCGCCGAAGGTTTCTCCACTTGTGCAGTTTCTGCAGACTGAATTCTATCTACTCGAAAATGTCTGAAATCTTGAGCTGTGAAACAGTACGCATGAAGGTACACATAGCTTTGACTCTCAATGAGTTCTAGCGGTAGAACAACTCTCTCAGATATTTCATCCCTATAAAGCGAGTGGTATGAAATCTGGAGTCCGCTGCGATGTTTGATGGCTTCTCGAATTGAAACTGTCACCTCAGGCCTCATGCCACTGGATGCAGAGAGCGCTGAAGGGAGATTCACAAGACCAGCTATCCGTTGTGAAAGTGCACCAATTGCAGCGATCAAATCCTGCCTTTCGCGCGAGATAGTTGAGCGTAAAACTTCTAAACCGAGGACGAGCGCCACGCCTTCTTCGTGAGTAATGGATCGAGGCTTTGCAAGAGTAGGTGCGTTTCGAATCGTCACATAACCAGATTCAAAATCTAGATCCATTAGTTCAAGTGGGGTGTAGCCCGGTAGCCCGCACATCCAGAGCGTTGTTAAATCACTGATCATTTGTTCGGTAGAGACCTCGAAAACCTGAGCGAGATCAGCGAGAGAGATCCCCTGATGCGTATTGATATAAGGAACCAGATCTAATAGTCGAGAAGTGCGCTCTAAAGGGCTCGCAGCTTTCTTTGCATCATTCTTACCCATGAAGATTCACCAGATCTTTAAGACTTGAAATGAGCTCTCCGCGGAGATCAGCCGGTGAATGAACATAAACGTCATCTCCGTGCCAAAGAAGTAGAGAAGACAGAGTCTTCATATCCAGAATTGGAATCTGCACTTGATCCCACTCACCCATCGACTTTGTCGCTATAGCCAGTGCGCGAAGGGAAGTACCTTTTCCGCGTCGGATATCGACTACCGCATTCTCATGGCTTGACTTCTCGAAGACGCGCTGCGCATCGAAGTCTTCAGGAGTCTCAAAATCTTTTGGACCACGCTTCGCAGAAAAAGTTCCGATCACTCTGTCAAAGCGAAAGGTTCGTACCTCTTCAATACTTTGATCTACGCCAGTGAAATACCAGAAACCAGAGCGGGTTGATAGTCCGATTGGGACTACACGCCTATCTTCCTCTGACAGATCATAGTTGCGGTAGGTGAATTCGAGAATCTGATGTTCTGCAATAGCCCTGGTAATCATCGCGAGATCGATACCACCATCAAAGATGAAAGGCGCAGTGTCAGGCAGATTCGCTTCATCAACTGCGATTCCCAGAGAGTTCAACTTCACGAGCGCACGTTGCGCGGCATCATCAAGTGAAGCACCTTGCCAAGCTTGTGCAGCTAGTGACAGTAGAGAAATTTCGAGAGCAGTAATCTCTCCGAGATCTAGTTGGTATCTCTCCTGTTTTATGCGATATCCGGCTTCATCGTTAAAGAGCGGATCAAAGGAGCCAACTTCAATCTCTATTCCAAGGGAGCGTAAATCATCCTTGTCGCGCTCGAACATTCTCTCTTTAGCTTCAGGGCTACCTTCATATCCCTCAATGGTTTTAAAGATTTCAGATTTGGTGATGAATCTCTTGGTTGCTAAGAGCGCAATCGTGAGATTGATAAGGCGCTCACTCTTCCGGGACACCGTATGCGCCTTTAGCTGGTCGACGTCTACGTGCCAGAACTTCTACTCCTGGCGCCATGCGCCTACTTTGGATTAAGAATCCGGTATGGCCAATCATTCTCTGTTGCGGACGTACCGCTAGCCCTTCGTGGTGCCACCCGCGAACGATAGTTTCGGAGCTTTCTGGCTCTGTGAAATGCCCGTCTTCTTTAAGTGCCTCCGCTGTTGCAGATAACTGAGTCGTGGTTGCAACATATGCGAGAAATACTCCGCCCGGTCTGAGAACTTGCGCCGCAGTTGCTACGCATTCCCAAGGAGCGAGCATGTCTAAGACCACTCGGTCATACTGCGAAGAAAACTCTTGATCTTGCAAAGAGCCAACGTCTAAGCGCCAGTTGCTGGGCTTTCCACCAAAGTAATTCACAACGTTGGCTGTCGCATTCACAGCGAAATCGTCGCGTCGCTCAACGGAATGAACGGTGCCTTCAGGACCCACTGCTCGAAGCAGCGACAAAGTCAATGCGCCACTGCCGACGCCGGCTTCTAGAACTCGCGCCCCAGGATAGATATCTGCAACCCCAACAATCATCGCTGCGTCCTTTGGATAGACGATGGTTGCGCCACGTGGCATCGACAATACGTAATCTGCAAGCAGTGGAATGAATGCGGTGAACTTTAGACCAGCGGTTGTCGAGACAACTGAACCTTCAGGCAGCCCAACTAAGTCATCATGGTTAATCCAACCTTTGTGGGTGTGCCATTCCTTGCCAGGTGTAATTGTGAAGCTATACAACTTCCCCTTCGGATCAGTCAGTTGAACACGATCGCCGATTTGAAAGTAACCTGGAGTAGACACAGGGGCATCTTAGGTGAAAGGGCGAGCTTTTGGTCAGGTGCGCGCTGTATCGTGCGCACAATGGAGATGTTGCGGTTATCCCCCAGTCGAATCAACGATTTCACCAACTGTCCGCAGCTTTATAAGTATCGCGCTATAGATCAATTACCTGAACCGCCTAGCGTTGATGCGGAACGAGGAAAACTAGTACATGCAGTTTTAGAGGATCTCTTTGAGTTACCTGCCCCCGAGCGAACTATAGATTCAGCGAGAGCGGCGCTTCCGATTCGCTGGCAGGCAGCCCTTTCAGAAAAACCAGAGCTCTCCACCTTAGTTCTCGATGAGAAGGAATGGCTGGATCGTGCCACCTCGCTCTTGCAAAACTACTTCACACTTGAACAACCTCATACCTTTGAATCCACCTATCGCGAGCTTCATCTAGAGCGTAACTTGAGCGATGAAATGTATCTGCACGGTTATGTCGATCGCATCGATGTGGCTCCAACGGGACAGGTTCGTATCGTTGATTACAAGACAGGAAAGTCACCAAAGCCTGGCTGGGAAGAAAAAGCCCTCTTCCAACTTCGCGTCTATGCACTTCTCTATTGGCAGAATGAAGGAGTACTCCCCTCTCTTCTTCAGCTGATCTACCTTGGGGATTCACAACTAGTGAAGAGCTCTCCAACCGAAGCACAGTTGCTTTCTACAGAGAAGATTCTTAAAAACATTGGTGCAGAGATTTTGACCGCTATTGAGACTAATCACTTTCCAACTAAGAAATCGCGCCTCTGTGATTGGTGTTTCTTCAAATCAATCTGCCCTGCACATCTAAAGCCTTAAGAGCTAATTTGCGTTGAAGTACTTCGCTTCAGGATGGTGAACGATAATTGCCGAAGTAGATTGTTCGGGATGAAGCTGGAACTCTTCAGATAGTTCAACGCCGATACGACCAGGCTCGAGTAGTTCACAGAGTTGCGTCTGCTGTTCAATATCAGGACAAGCCGGATAGCCAAATGAGTAGCGAGAGCCGCGATATCCCTGATCAAGAATCCCCTGGATATCTGGAGCATCGTCTCCACGAACTGACATCTCTTCACGAATTCGAGCATGCCAATGTTCAGCCAAAGCTTCAGTGAGCTGGACAGATAAGCCGTGCAGTTCAAGATATTCACGATATGCGTTGGCAGCAAAGAGCTCATTCGCAGCCTTACTTACAGTGTTACCCATTGTGACAACATGGAAGGCAACAACATCTACTTTTCCGGATTCACGAGAGGCGAAGAAATCTGAGAGACAGAGTCTGCGATCACGGCGCTGTCGTGGGAATGAGAAGCGAACTCGTTCCTTGCCTTTATCCGGACCCTCGTGATGAAGAATGACTAAATCGTTACCTTCTGAGACGCAAGGGAAATATCCGTAAACCACTGCAGCTTCTAACCAGCCCTTTGATTGCACTTCATTGAGAAGTGCGCGAAGACGAGGACGACCTTCGGTCTCAGCCATCGTTTCGTACTCGCCTCGAGCACCCTTGAGACCCCATTGGCCCATGAAGAGTGCTCGCTCATCGAGCATCCCAACATAATCTGCTAGCGGAATACCTTTAACGATTCGTGAACCGAAGAAAGGTGCGCTCGGGATATCAATGTCAACTGCTACATCACTACGACGTGTATCAATCTCGGTTGGCTCATCAATAGTTTTTACTGCCTTCACTCGTCTTTCGCGGAGCGCTGGTAGCGCTGCACCTTCATCGCCACGCTTCACCGCCATGATGGAATCCATCAGGCGCAAACCTTCGAAGGCGTCACGCGCATAACGAACTTCTCCAGGAAACGCCCCAGCTAAATCTTGCTCTACAAAGGCGCGCGTCAGCGCTGCTCCCCCAAGGACGATTGGCCATTTTTGATCCAAGCCACGTGCGGTGAGCTCTTCCAAGTTCTCCTTCATGATCACAGTTGATTTCACAAGAAGTCCGGACATGCCAATGGCATCGACTTCGTTCTCTTGCGCAGCATCAATAATCTGATTAATTGTCTGCTTGATTCCAATATTCACAACTTGGTAGCCATTGTTAGAGAGAATTATGTCAACCAGATTTTTGCCAATATCGTGGACATCGCCCTTCACTGTTGCCAGAAGCATTCTGCCGCGACCAGCATCGCTGGTCTTCTCCATATGTGGCTCGAGGTAGGCAACCGCAGACTTCATCACCTCTGCGCTCTGTAAAACAAAGGGAAGTTGCATTTCGCCTTTACCGAAAAGCTCTCCCACTACCTTCATGCCTTCGAGCAAGTGATCATTAATGATTGCTAGCGGCTTGATGCCCTCGGCCATCGCCGCATCCAGATCATCCGTCAGTCCAACTTTTTCACCATCAATAATGCGACGCTCGAGGCGTTCCTTCAGTGGCAGAGCGGCAAGTTCAGAGGCGCGAATGTTTCTTGAGGCGGCCAGTTCGACGCCTTCAAAAAGTTGCAGGAACTCACTGAGTGGGTCATAGGTGCAATTTTCACCATCGAAAGTGCGACGGTCGTAGATGAGGTCGAGAGCAACCTCTTTCTGACGGGCATCGATACGCGCCATCGGAGTTATCTTCGATGGATGAACAATCGCTGAATCAAGGCCAGCTTCAACACATTCGTGCAAGAAGACTGAGTTGAGAACAACGCGCGCTGCGGGGTTCAGTCCAAATGAAACATTGCTGACGCCGAGTGTGGTCTGCACTTCTGGAAAAGCTTCTTTGAGGCTTCTGATGGCCATAATCGTCTCTAGGCCATCGCGACGTGTTTCTTCCTGTCCCGTTGCTATTGGGAAAGTGAGTGTGTCGATCAAAATATCTCCGACGTGAATCCCCCAGTTACTTGTGAGATCTTCAATCAGTCGATGTGCAACGCGTAACTTCCATTCCGCAGTTCGAGCTTGGCCTTCTTCATCAATGGTCAGCGCAACAACTGAAGCTCCATGCTCTTGAACAAGTGGCATGATTCGTGCAAAGCGCGAGGTTGGTCCATCGCCATCTTCGTAGTTGACTGAGTTAATGATGCACCTTCCACCGAGGGCCTCAAGCCCTGCCTTCAGCACCGCTGGCTCGGTCGAATCAAGAACGATAGGCAAAGTGGATGATGTTGCAAAACGAGAGGCGATCTCTGTCATATCTCTGACGCCATCGCGACCGACATAATCAACAGAGAGATCGAGCATATGTGCTCCGTCGCGAATCTGATCGCGGGCTATCTCAACACACGTTGCCCAATCTTCTGCGACAAGTGCATCGCGAAAGGCGCGTGAACCATTGGCATTTGTGCGCTCTCCAATAGCAAGATAGGTCTTATCTTGTCTAAAGGGAACATACTGATAGAGCGATGACGCTCC
>Ga0208787_1000978_pt1 | contig 12994 bp, 10 predicted proteins | sample Wag4_2014_7_11_FD_187362 | JGI IMG/M metagenome (GOLD analysis project Ga0208787, IMG submission 187362) | Fresh water microbial communities from Ohio, USA - Utica-2 Time Series HT 2014_7_11 (SPAdes) (version 2) | ecosystem: Environmental > Aquatic > Freshwater > Water tank | place: USA: Ohio... | reverse complement strand
AGCCCAGACCCTGGCTGCCCATCATCTCGACGATGAGTTCCGACCGCTCCTGGGCGAAGCTGGCTACCGCGTACTTGATGATGGAGGTCGCCGCCGATGGGCCGTTGGAGGCCTTGGACTCCGCCGCGATCCGGTTGATCGTCTTGTAGAAGCAGTCGAAGTCCATCTTGTTGCGGGTGATCCGACCACGAAGGTCGGGATCCGAAAGGGCACCGGTCTCATCGGTTCCCATGTAGTTCCGGGCCATGACCCCGAGGTCGCTGGAGGAACCACCGGCACCTTCGCCCGGCCCAAAGCCGCCCGAAATGTTCTGGCGCTCGTACTGCAGCAGGCGCTTGGCGATCTGCCAGCCGCCATTGACCTGGCCCACGAGGTTGCCCTTGGGGATTTTCACGTCGGTGAAGAAGGTCTCGCAGAAAGGGCTCTCGCCTGAAATGAGCTGGATCGGGCGGGTCTCGACGCCGGGCGAGCTCATGTCGATGAGAACGAAGGAAATTCCCTCATGCTTGCGCGTCGTATCCGTGCGCACCAGGCAGAAGCACCAGTCGGCCTTGTTGGCGTAGCTGGTCCAGACCTTCTGGCCGTTGATCAGCCAGTGGTCGCCCTTGTCCTCGCAGCGGGTCTGGAGGCCGGCTAGGTCCGAACCCGCGCCGGGCTCCGAATACCCCTGGCACCAGCGGGCCTCGCCTCGGACGATGCGGGGCAGGTGCTCGAGCTTCTGGGCCTCGTTGGCGTACTCCAGCAGGACTGGTCCGAGCATCCAGAGCCCGAATGAGGACAGGGGTGTGCGGTAGCGGCCGCGAGCCAGCTCCTGCTCGAGGATTCGTGCCTGGTCCGGCGAAAGGCCGCCTCCGCCGTAGGCTGCAGGCCATGTCGGGGCCGTCCATCCCTTCTCGGCCACGCGGCGCATCCAGACGATCTGGGGATCCTCCGAACCCAGGAAGGCCCGGCCGCCCCAGATGGCCTCGGGATCTGTGCGGACATCGGCACTCCGCAGCTCCGCAGGGTAGTTGGCCTCCAGCCATCCACGGACATCGGACCGGAAGGCTTCAGGGTTCTCGCCGCCGAAATCAGCCATGGGTCTCCTCCGTCAGCACTCGAGCGCGCGACACATTAACGTGAGGCCCGGGAGGAGCAAGACATTCGGCGGGGGGTTTGAACTGTTCGGCTCTGGAACCCATCTCTTAACTTTGTGAGGCTAGACCCGGGGCTGTCTTGATGTTTTTCAGGTTCGGCATGGCGCTCAGACGCGAATTCAGACCCGCCCTTCTGTCCGCCGCGCCCCTGGCGGGGGCGGTCCTGGTGATGTTCGCCGGGGCCATGCTGATCGCCTCCGGTGCGACCCCCTCCTCGCCAGAGCGCTTCATGCGCCTGTCGATGGCCCTCCCGGCATTGGTGATCGAGACCAGCCACTTCGCGTCGTCCGTACTGGGCCTCGTACTTGTCATGTTGGCCTTTGGGCTGCGGTCGCGACTGGACGCCGCCTGGGCGGCGAGCGTGGCCGTGCTGTTCCTGACGGCCCTGCTGGCCCTCACCAAGGGCCTGATCTGGGAGGAGGGGCTGATCCTCCTGGCCATCGGTACCTTCCTGGCACCCCTGCGCGCCGCCTTCCCGCGGAAGGCGGCCCTCTCGCAGATGGAGGTCTCGCCGGGCTGGCTGCTGTCGGCGGGCGCCGCCGTGGTCGGGGCGGGCTTTCTCGGGCTCTGGTTCTTCCAGCACGTCGACTACGAAGACCAACCGTTCTGGAAGACCATGATGGACCACGACGTCGCCCGCTCCATCCGGGCCTGGGCGGGTGCCGCCCTGGCCTTCATGGGCTTTGGGATCTGGCGCCTGGTGGCCACGGCCGCCACCCCCCGGGTGATCGGCGAGGATGACCCAGATTTCGCACGTGTGCGCGCTATCCTCGCCGAATCTGAGGCAGCAGAGCCGACTTCCAACCTGGCACTGCTCGGGGACAAGCGGTTCCTGTTCTCCGAGTCCGGGCGAAGCTTCCTGATGTTTGGGGTCCGGGGGCGGTCCTGGGTCGCCATGGGCGGACCTGTCGGCCGCCGGGATGAGCGGCTCGAGTTGCTCTGGCGATTCCGGGAGATGGCCGACGCCCACGCCGCGCGTCCGGGACTCTACGGTATCGGTCCGGAGGATCTGCCGGACGTGGTCGAACTTGGTTTCTCGATCCAGAAGATCGGGGAATGCGCCCGCCTGCCTCTCCAGGACTTCGCCTTCGACGGCCAGACGCGGGCCAAGATTCGCAGGGCCTGGCGCCAGGTCCGCGACGCCGGGGCCACCTTCGAGGTCATACCGCCCGACGCCGTCGAGGCCTTCCTGCCCGAGCTCGCAGCCATCTCCGACGAATGGCTGGAAGGCCAGTCGGGTGGTGACAAGACCTTCTCCCTCGGGGGGTTCCAGCCAAGCTACCTGAAGGCCTTCCCTGTCGCCGTAGCCCGTTGGGAAGGGCGCATCGTCGCCTTCGCCAATCTCTGGCCGACCGCCTGCTGCGAGTCCTTCGCCATCGACCTCATGCGCTACAGCCAGGCTGCGCCAAAACGGATCATGGACTTCCTCTTCGTCGAGCTCATCAGCTGGGGCCGGGAGCAGGGCTACGCTTACCTGGACTTTGGCAATGCGCCCCTCGCGGGCCTGGAAGACCGGCCGCTGGCGCCGGTCATGACGCGGGTGGGGCGCCTGATGTTCGACCTCGGGGAGGACGTCTACAATTTCCAGGGCGTGCGCAGCTACAAGGACAAGTTCCATCCCAACTGGGAGCCCCGCTATGCGGCCGGTCCGGCCAAGTGGGCCATTGCCGTGATGCTTGCCGACGTCAGCCTGCTGACCTCCGGCGGATTCGCCGGCCTGACCTGGCGGCCGCGCAAGGGTGAGGCCTCCGGCCTCGCTACATCGACTTCGGTCCCGTCGTAACGCCGAGCAGGTTCACGAGGTGGACGAGGAACAACAGAAAGGCCACCGCCGAGGCGACCATGATCGGCCGCCAGGGGATCATCCGGGGTCCCCTGACCAGGTCGGGCGGACGCGCGCCCCGCCAACCGGCGAAGGCCGCGAGGCCGGCTGACAGGAGCATGGCCAGAAGGGTTATCCTGACATCCAAGGGTTGATCCTCCCGCCGGTGGAGTCCCGGACCTGATATCTATCCACAGCGCGTCGCGGCCCGCCCGGGTCAATGGGTTAACAGCGCGTTTACACCCGAAAGCCGGCTGGCTACACCAGACCATAGCCAGTGGGAGAGCGATTCGGATGTCGTCAGGGGCGCCATGGAGCGTCAAAGGAATCGACCCCCGGGCCCGGGAAGTCGCCAAGGAACTGGCGGCGCGCGCCGGCATGACCTTGGGCGAATGGCTCAACCGGTCGATTCTTGAGGGCGAGGCCCCTACCCCAGCGGCGGGCCCTGTCGCAGGTCCTGTTGCAGGCGCGAACCGTCGGGTGCCTTCCGCACCGGCCGCGGACACGCGCGATCCCTTTGACCGCCCCGAGGGAGAGCTGCGCCGCCTTTCCCAGGTCCTCGACCGTCTCGCCGACAGGTTGGACGGCGCTGAGGCGCGAACCGGCGAAGCCCTCGCCAGCCTCGATCGCTCAGTTCGCGCCACCTTCAGTCGCCTGGAGCAGTCGGTGGCGAGGCCACCCGCCGCGCCCCGGCCGGAACCGCGTGCGGACCGTTATGAAGAAGTCCTGAGGGCGCTGGAGTCCGCGCTTGGCCGGCTTTCGGTACAAATGCGCGAGGGCGAGGTCCGCACCCAGGAGACCCTCGAGACCTTCCGGTCCCGCCTCGAGCGGGCCGAGACCCGTCCCCCGGCGTCAGCGGGGATGGACCAGGTGGCCATCCGGATCGGCGAGATCCAGGACCGGACGGCGGCGGCGATGAGCGCCCTGCATGAGGCCTTCGGGGGGCTGGACCAGAGACTCGCCAAACTCGAGGCCGGTGCCGGCGAGGGGGTCGAGAGCCGCCTGCGGGAGATGTCATTCCGGCTCGGTGAGCGCCTGGACGCAGCCCGCGAGGAGATGACGCGCGATCTTTCCGAAACCACTGGGCACCGGATCGGCGAGCTGGAACGCTCGGTCGCCGAGTTATCCGAGAAGGTCAGGCGCGTCGAACGCCAGTCGGCGGGCCTGCGGGAAGCTGGACCTGACCGTTCGGCACAGCCTACTGAGACCCCAGCGTCGATGGAGCGCCAACCGGCCGAAGAGGCCGAGCGCATCAGCGAGATCCTCGCCAGCCGGCTGTCCCGGGCCGACCCTTCCCAGGCCGCTTCCGTCGCCCGCCTGGGCGAGGAGATCGCGCGCATCAACGTCCGTATGGGTCTGCGGACCGATGCGCCTCTCACGCATGCGATCGTGGCAGGGACCGGCGACACGGCCGATGGCGACGAAATCACCCAGCGGATCCGGAGGAGCGAAGACCGGACCGCCCGTCTCCTGGAAGAGGCTCGGCTGCGTCTCGACGCCCACTTTCCCCGCCCCGAATCGTCGCCCGCCGCCGACAGGCCAAGCTCCATGACGGCGGAAGAATCGCGCCTTCTTTCGCTCTTCGACGACGACGATACCGAGGCCGACCCTTCGGAGCCCTCTGCCGGGACCACGGTCTTTCCGGGTGATGCTGCAGACGGGCGCGGCGAGGAATGGCCGATCGACCTCCTGGCCGCCGCCCGCGCGGCGACAGCGCGGGGTACTGGAGATCCGGCACGGCCTTCCGAGCCCGAGGAAGCGGTCCTGCCCGGCTTTGACCTTTCGCCTCCCCGGCCGGCACTTCGGCCCCGCAGGTTCGCAGGACCGGGTCTGGCCTCCCTGGCGGTCTTCTGCATATCCGTCTCCCTCGTCGGCTATGGTGTCCTGAGCGTGCTCGACAGCCGCGCTGCCCAGAAGGGCGGCTCCCGGACCGAGCCGGACGTCCTGGCCTCGGTGCCCCGGAGCCCCTCCGAGGCGGTTCGCGCGGCTGTCGCCCTAGCACCCGCGCCCAGCGTGACCCCGGCGGCGACGGCCCAGGCACAGATGCAGGCCCCGAACCTGGCCCCACTCCAGGCCAAGGCACCGGTCCGTCCGTCGCCTGCAGCAGCGGCTTCGGGGCTGGACGCAAGGTTTCGCAAGGCCCAGGCCGACCTGAAGGCCGGACGCCCTGATGCGCTCAGCCAGGTCCGGACCCTGGCCGAATCCGGACATGGACCCTCCATGGCCCTGATGTCGGAGCTGTACCGCAAGGGTGAGGCGGGCCTTGCCCGCGACCCGGGCCTGTCGCGGTCCTGGCTGGATCGCGCCGCCGAGTCCGGCGATCGCGTCTCCATGCACCTCTATGCCCTGGCCCTGATGAACGGACAGGACGGGCCGCGCGATCCCGAGGTTGGCGTCAGCTGGTTCCGCCGCGCCGCCGAAGCGGGACTTGTGGGCAGCCAGTTCAACCTGGGTGTTGTCTACGAGCGGGGCATGGGCGTTCCCCGGGACCTGCGCCAAGCCTATGTCTGGTACTCCCGTGCCGCCGAGAATGGCGATGGCGAGGCCTTGCGCAGCGTGGAACGCCTCCGCCCGACAATGACGGCCGCCGCCCCGGTCTCCTCGGAGGATATTCGCCTGGCCCAGACGGCCCTGGGTCGCCTCGGCTACTATTCCGGGCCGGCCGACGGATCGACCACCCCCCAGCTGAGGGCCGCCATCGAAGCCTACCAGAAGGACCAGAAGGCGCCCGCAACCGGCATCCTCGACGACGCCACCCTCAAGCGCCTCGCCATGCTGGGCCGCTGAGGCCGCAGGAGGCGCTCGCGCTGGACGTCTACCTCCCCATCGCGGAAATCTCGGTCAACGCTCCCCTTCTGGTCGCGATCGGCGCCTTTGTGGGATTCCTGTCCGGGATGTTCGGCATCGGGGGCGGGTTCCTGATGACGCCGCTCCTGGTCTTCCTCGGTGTGCCGGCGCCCGTTGCGGTGGCCAGCATGGCCGGGCATGTCGCCGCCTCCTCGACATCCAGCGTCCTGGCCTATTCGGCGACCCGGGGCGTCGACTTCCGGATGGGTGCTGTCCTGGCCGCCGGGGGTGCGGTTGGCTCGGTGGCCGGTGTCGAGGTGTTCCGCTGGCTCCGGCTGGCGGGTCAGGCGGACCTGGCAGTGGCCCTGTCCTATCTGGTCTTCCTCGGCGTGATCGGGTCGCTGATGCTCTGGGAGTCCCTCAGGGCCCTGGCCCGCCAGCGCCGGGGGGATCCCGCCAGCGCTCCCCAGTCGCGTCGCCCGGCCCTGTTGTATGCCCTGCCGCTGAAGATGCGTTTCCCCCGGTCGCGTCTCTACATCAGCGTCCTTCCGCCCCTGCTCCTTGGCGCCTTCGTCGGGGTGCTTTCCGCGGTCATGGGCGTTGGCGGTGGCTTCATCCTGGTCCCTGCCATGATCTACCTCCTGCGGATGCCCGCCGGTGTGGTCGTGGGTACCAGCCTGTTCCAGATCATTCTCACCACCTCCCTGACGACTGTCCTTCAGGCAGGCCGTAACCAGACGGTGGACATCCTGTTGACGGGGCTTCTCGTACTGGGAGGCGTCTTCGGCGCCCAACTCGGGGCCCGGGCCTCGGCGCGGGTCCGCGCTGAGGAGCTGCGCGTCCTCCTGGCGCTGATCATCCTCGGGGTCGGCCTGTTCATGGGGATACGCCTGGTCCTGACCCCGACCGATCCCTTCGTCCTCCTGCCGTTGGGAGGCTGAGATCACCGCCGATCCCCCGCCCATCCACCTGTCTGCAGACCTCACCACGGCCAATGTCGAGGTTGACGCCGGATATGCCGGTGCCCGGATCGGGGTCTTCGGTGCCGTGTTCGATCCTTCGGGCCAGCCGGCCGATGTCGTGGTCCTTGTCCGGGGCCCCGACCAGCCCGCCGCCATCGCCCGGCGTGAGCGGCGCGGAGGGCTCTGGCTGAATGGCACCCCTGCAACGGTTACGGGAGCCCCGGGCTTCCACCTGACCGCGTCCAACCGGAGGCTCGCCGAGATCGCAGCCCCGGCGACCCTTCGAAGTGCGGGTGCGGGAACGGGCAGCCTGGACCTTTCGGGGATCACGGACCCGATGTTCGCTCGCGCCTTTGTCCGGCTCAAGGCCCGGGAAGGCCTGTACCTGGAGGATCCCGCCGGGGTGACCTTCGTCGACAAGGGCCTGTTCCGCGCCCGGATCGCCCTGCCGGCTTCTGCGCCCGTCGGCCGATACCGGGTGGATGTCCTGCTGTTCCAGGATGGACAGCCCATCACCCGGCGAAGCCGCGAGCTGGTCGTCGAGAAGGTCGGACTCGAGCGGGTGATTTCCAGTTTTGCCCGTCAGAGCCCCTGGGCCTATGGTATGGTCTGCATGTTGATTGCGCTGGCCGCCGGCTGGGCGGCGTCTGCAGTCTTCAGGAGGGTGTGATGTTCCTGGCTCCCCGCCCTGTCTGGAGTCTCGCCCTCCTGGGCCTGGCTGGATTTCCTATTGCGGCCATCGCCTTCGCCTTTGGCCCTGCGGACCTGCGCTTCACCTCCATCCACGCACTCCTGACCTGGTCAGCTGTCGTCCTCGGTTTCCTGGGGGGAATCCGCTGGAGCCAGGAGACGGGACGGGAATCGCCCCAGTTCATCCGGCTCGCCGGGGCCATGCTGCCTCCGCTCGCCGGGGGTGGGCTCCTGTTTGCCCGGGACTATGTTGCCTCGGACGTGATCATCGGCGGGTTCATCGCGGCCTATCTCGCCGCCTGGCTTTTCGACAGGGCACCCCAGACCCTGTCCCGCTATCCGGCCCTCATGACCCTGTTGACCTTCTCGGCCTGCGTGTCCTTGGCCCTGGCCCTGGAGAAGGCCCTGCGCCTCTAGCCCCGGTCCGGCCTCAGGGATCGGACCCCCGCCGCGTGGACCCGTCGGTCGCCCAGGGCGGCCACTACGGGCGAATTCCGAAACAGGCCCGAAAAGGCCGGATCCAGCACGTTCAGCCCTCCCGTAAAGGCCCCGTAGGCGGGCAGGACCGCACGCTCCCCGTCGGTGACCAGGCACCGGCGCCGCACCGCTCCGCGGGGGGTGGCGATCCGGGCGCAGGGATGCAGGTGCCCGGCGATCTCGCCCGGCGACGGTCCGGTTCGGGGTTCATGCCGCAGGACGAGGTCGCCCAACCGCACCTCATCCGCCGCCTCGCCGGGCAGGTCACCGTCGGGCTCCGGGTCGTGGTTGCCGGTAATCCAGACCAGGTCCGCCGCGCGGCCCAGGATCTCCAGGGCCTCCCGGTCCGCCTCCGACATCCGCCTGGAGGCACCCCGGTCGTGGAAGGCGTCGCCCAGGAAGATGACCCGCCCTGGCGCCCGGGCCTCCACGTCGGCCGACAGACGCCGCAGGGTCTCGCGGGTATCGAGGGGCGGCAGGAGTTGGCCCCTGCCAGCGAAGGCCGAGCCTTTCTCGAGGTGCAGGTCGGCTACGACCAGGGTGGAACGTCCCGCCAGCAAGAGGGCCCCCGACGGCAGGAGGCGGGCCGCCTCTCCCGCCAGGGTCAGCTCCAGGGCACCGTCCGCCCAGGGGCGCAGGCCGAGGGCCGCAACCGGGCTCACGCCAGGGCCTCGGCGATCAGCTCGCTCTCGGCCTCCGCCAGGATGGCATCGCCAGCGGCACCAGGGCTCCTTTCCTTTCCGATCTCCATCAGCATGGGCACGGCGAAGGGGGACAGCCGGTCCAGCCGGACGTGGCGAACCCGCCCCGCCACCCGGGCCAGGAGGTCGCCCAGGCGGGCGGCGTCGATCATGCCCTCTGCGGCGTCCTGGCGGGCGCAGCGCAGCAGGAGATGGTCGGGTTGGTGGCGTCGCAGGACGTCGTAGATCAGGTCTGTAGAGAAGGTCACCTGCCGCCCTGACTTGCGCGGCTCGCCGGGAAACCGCCGCTCGATGAGGCCAGCGATGATGGCGCAGCCCTTGAAGGCGCGCTTCATCATGAAGCTTTCGGCCAGCCAGTCCTCCAGGTCGTCCCCCAGCATGTCCTGGGCGAAGAGTTCGTCCATGTTGACGTCGTCCATGGGCTGAAGGGACCAGACGGCGAGGGCATAGTCATTGCAGACAAATCCCAGGGGTTGGGCACCGGCGCGCTCCAGCCGGCGGGTCAGCAACATGGCCAGGGTGGTGTGAGCCAGCCGACCTTCGAAGGGATAGGCCACCAGGAAGTACCTGCGGCCCCGCGGGAAGGTCTCCACCAGCATCTCATCCTCTGCCACGATCCGCGAATGCCGGCGCTGCAGGCCTAGCCACTCGCGCACGTCGGGGGGCAGGACCGCCCAGGCGGCCGGGTCCGACATCATCCGCCGGACCCGCCGGGCAAGATGGCTGGACAGGGCGAACTTGGAGCCGCCCCAGGAGGGCATCTTGGGATCTGAGTCCCGGGCGGGCCGGACCAGGACGTCCATGCCGGTAATGCCCGCCAGGCTCCAGACCTGGCCGGCGAAGACGAAGGTGTCCCCCGGGTCCAGCATCTCGAAATAGCCTTCCTCGATCTCGCCGATCTTCCGGCCACCCACCAGGCGGGCGCCCTGGGCGATCCGGACCGAAAGCACCTCCGGCGACAGGATGGCCCCCAGGTTCAGCCGGTGACGACGGGCGGTCTCGCCATTGCGCACCGTCCAGCGGCCCCCGGGGTCCCGGACCATCCGGCGGAAGCGGTCGTAGGCCTGCAGGGCGTAGCCGCCGGTGGCGGTGAGGTCGAGGGTGAGGCCGAAGTCCGCCGGGGACAGGTCCCGGAAAGGTCCGGCGGTCCTCACCTCGGCCAGCAGGGCCGCTTCGTCGAAGGGCTCGGCACAGGCGCAGCCCAGAAGGTGCTGGGCCAGGACGTCCAGGGCGCCGGTCCGCAGGGGCTCGCCGTCCAGCTGGTTCTCGGCGATGCACTCCCGGGCCGCCTGGCACTCCAGGGTCTCGAAACGGTTGGCGGGTACGAAGAGGGCCCGGCTGGGCTCATCCAGGCGATGGTTGGCCCGGCCGATTCTCTGCACCATCCGGCTGGCGCCCTTGGGCGAGGCCAGCTGGATGACCAGGTCCACGTCGCCCCAGTCAATACCGAGGTCCAGTGTGGAGGTGCACACCACCGCCTTCAGCTCGCCCCGGGCCATGGCCGCCTCGACCTTCCGCCTCTGCTCGGGCGCGAGACTGCCGTGGTGCAGGGCGATGGGTAGGCTGTCGTCGTTCAGCTTCCAGAGCTCCTGGAAGGCGAACTCGGCCTGGAAGCGGGTATTGACGAAGACCAGGGCCGTCCGCGCCGATTTGATGGCCTCGTAGACCTCGACCATGGCGTGCTGGGCGGTATGCCCGGCCCAGGGCGTGCGGCCATTGGACAACAGCAGGTCTACCTGGGGTGGGGCCCCGGGTGGGCCGCGGACCAGGTCCACAGGCCGGTCGCCACAGCCCATCCACCGGCGGATGACGTCGGGGTCGTCTACCGTCGCCGACAGGCCGATGCGCCTCAGCCCCGGCGCCAGGGCCGATAGGCGGGCCAGGCCCAGGGACAGAAGGTCTCCGCGCTTGGAGGCGTGCAGGGCGTGGATCTCGTCGATGATGACGCAGGAAAGGTCCTCGAAGTAGAGGCGCGAGCCTTCCCAGGCGCAAAAGAGGGCCAGCTGCTCGGGAGTGGTCAGGAGGATGTCGGGGGGGCGCACCTTCTGCCTCTGGCGGCGGGCGACCCCGGTGTCGCCTGTCCGGCTCTCGGCGGTGACGTCCAGCCCCATCTCCCGGATCGGCCGGGCGAGGTTACGCTCGACGTCCACGGCTAGGGCCTTGAGCGGCGAGATATAGAGGGTGTGAACCCCCCGCCGCTCGCTGCGGGGGCGGGCCTCCAGTTCCACCAGGGTGGGCAGGAAGCCGGCCAGGGTCTTGCCGCCCCCGGTCGGGGCGATCAGCAGGGCGTCACGGCCCGCCCGCGCCCGGGCAACCATCTCCAGCTGGTGCGCGCGCGGCGACCAGCCCTGGGCCGCGAACCAGTCAGCAAAGCGGAAGGGAAGGAGGCGGGAATCCGCAGCGGCGTCGGCCATGCCGCGGTTCTAGCATGTTCCCGTTCCGTTTCGAGGGGGTCAGGCGTCTGCCAGGTTCTCGATCCGGGTCGCCCAGTAGTCGGCGTCGTAGTCCGGGTCGCCGGTCAGGTAGCGCCAGAGCTTGACCCGGTTCAGAAGCTCCAGCCGGCCGGTATCGTTCTCGTGCCAGGGCTCGGGGGTCATAAGGATCTGCTCGACCGAGGGCGGCAGGGCGCCCTTGAGATAGAAGATCGGGCGCTGGGCGTCCTGGGGCTTCAGGGTCGAGACGTCGAACTGGCGGACCTGAGAGCGCGAGGGGTTGATGCGCACCTTGAACATGGTCCGTGTACGGTCGGACACGTTCACGCCGCCGCCATGCCAGATACCCGAGTGCAGGAAGAGCAGGGTCCCGCCCTCGCAGACCATGTGTTGTTGACCGCGGATGTTCTGGTAGCGGGCGATGGCCGCCTCGCTGACCTTGCGCAAGTGGCTGCCGGGCAGGAAGCGGGTGCCGCCCATGTCCCGCGTCACTGTGTGCGGATAGTACATGATCTGGATGTCGAAGGCCCGCCGGGGGTCGATGGTGGAGTCCTGGTGGTAGTGCTGGGAGATATTCTCGCCGCCGCTGGCCTCGTGGTAGGCGGGCGGGAAGGTCACGTGCAGGAAGTGATGATCGAAGACCGGGTCCTCGCCCACCAGGCTGCGGATGGCACCGGCCACCAGGGGCAAGTCGAGGAGGCGATTCAGGGCCGAGCCCTCGGGATAGGCCTGCACCAGGGGCACGCCTGCCGGGGTCTGCGGCACGCCGGCCCTGGCCAGCATCTCGCCATAGGTGCGCCTCATCTTCTGTCCAGGGCGGGGCGGGTCGATGTCGCCCATCTCCTCCAGGAACTGGCGGTTGAGGTCCTCGGGGACGGCGGCATCGAAGCGCAGGAAGCCACGGGCGGCGAAGCTGGCCATGGCCTCGGCTGAAAGAAGGTGCAGGTCGTTCATTCCCGGGTCTCCACGATCTGTTCGAACAGGAACTCATACTTGAGGTAGGCGAGATCAAACTCCTCGCCCCGGGCGTGGGGAAGGAGGGGCGAGGCCTGGATCAGGCGCCAGCCGTCGCGCAGGGCGTGCAGGCCGGTGGGATAGGGCGGAAGGTCCTCGTCCCCGGCCATCCGGCGGGTCTCGCCGGTCCCGTCGAACAGCGACCAGCCGACCACCGTCGAATCCAGCGCCGAATTTGCCAGATAGAGCGCCAGGACCTTCTGTCTCTTCATAATCTCTCCCCAAGGGCGACCGCAACATGGGCGGGGCCTGCGGGGCTGTCCAGCCTAACCCGGCCCCAGGAAGGCACGGGTGGCCTCCAGGGCTTCCACCAGGGTGACGCGCCGCACCTCCACCCCCTGTGGCAGCGCGGCGAACAGGCGCGTGGGCGTCGCGGAGTCGAGCATGACGAAGACGCCCTTGTCATCCTGGCGGCGGATCAGCCGCCCGAAGGCCTGGGCGATCCGGCCTCGGGCGATGGCGTCATCCCAGCCGTTCCCGAAGCGGGCGCGTCTGGCCTTGTGCAGGAGATCCGGCCGGGGCCAGGGGGCCCGGTCGAAGACCAGAAGCCGCAGGCTGCGCCCCGGCACGTCGACCCCGTCGCGGACGGCGTCGGTCCCCAGGAGGCAGGAATCGACCTCGGCCCGGAAGATGTCGACCAGGGCGCCAACCTCCAGCGGGTCGACGTGCTGGGCGTAGAGCGAGAGCCCCCGGTCGCCAAGTGGGGCGGCGATCAGCTCATGGACGGCCCGCAGCCGGCGGATGGCGGTGAACAGGCCCAGCCCGCCGCCGCCCGCCGCCAGGAAGAGCTCCCGCATGGCTGCAGCCACCTGCCGGGCATCGTCCTTGCGCACGTCCGTGACCACGAAGGCCCGGGCGCAGGTCTCGTAGTTGAAGGGCGAGGCCAGCCGCAGGCGTCGGGGTGGGGTCTCCAGCCGCCCGCCGCCCGAGCGCAGTTCCGCAAGGTCGAAGGGATCCTCCGCCGCCGCGTCGG
>Ga0208787_1000975_pt1 | contig 13016 bp, 11 predicted proteins | sample Wag4_2014_7_11_FD_187362 | JGI IMG/M metagenome (GOLD analysis project Ga0208787, IMG submission 187362) | Fresh water microbial communities from Ohio, USA - Utica-2 Time Series HT 2014_7_11 (SPAdes) (version 2) | ecosystem: Environmental > Aquatic > Freshwater > Water tank | place: USA: Ohio... | reverse complement strand
ACTCGAGGTCCATGGGCGAGAGCTTCCACTGCTTGAGCGGGTCTTTGATCCGCATGGTGAAACGAACGTGCTGCTCCTCGTCGGAAATCGAGAACCAGTACTTAATCAGAACAATGCCGGAGCGCACCAGCATCTTTTCGAACTCGGGCACCGTCCGAAAAAACTCTTCGTACTCTTCATCGGTGCAAAAGCCCATGACCCGTTCCACCCCAGCCCGGTTGTACCAGCTGCGGTCAAAGAGCACCATCTCCCCGCCCGCCGGCAGGTGACTGACATAGCGCTGAAAGTACCACTGGGTGCGCTCTCGCTCACTGGGCGCTGGCAGTGCGGCGACTCGACAGACCCGTGGATTGAGCCGCTGGGTGATGCGCTTAATAGCGCCGCCCTTGCCGGCCGCATCTCGCCCTTCGAACAGGACCACCACTTTGAGTTTGTTATGGACCACCCAGTCCTGCAGCTTGACCAGTTCGCCCTGAAGGCGAAACAGCTCCCGAAAGTACAGCCGACGATCCACACTGCCATCGGCTGTTGGGCCCTGCGGCGGGACATCCATGAGGAGTTGGTCCAGACGGTCATCGTCCAGTTCCATTTCCAACTCTTCGTCGTAGCTGTCCAGCAGATCGGCATCTGCACGGGCCTGCATGGTCTTTCCAGCACTGTCGGAGGAGGGCATGGTCCAGCGGATCCGTATAAATGAAATATTAGTGTTCTAGACTAGACCCAAAATATGACAGATGTGTGACATCTACCCTAAAAAGGACTTTTGAATGACCCAATTCTGTGACTTAACCGGTAAATCTGGCCTGGTGCTTGGCGTGGCTAACGACCACAGCATTGCAGCGGCCGTGACCAAAACACTGCATCGACTCGGTGCCAAGGTGCAGGCCAGTTGCCTCAATGACAAGGCCAGACCCTTTGCCAGCCCGGTGACCGAGCCCTTGGGCATTCCACTGGTGAACTGCGACCTAACCAAGCCCGGTGAGCTGGAGTCCTTTGTTCAGCAGGCGGTTGACCGGTTTGGCCAGCTGGATTTTATGATTCACTCCCTGGCCTGGGCACCACTGGCCGAACTGCAAGGACGGGTCACAGATACCAGCCGTGAAGGCTTTTCCAGTGCCATGTCGATCTCCTGCCACTCTTTTGCAGAGGTCGCCAAACTGGTGGCCCCCCACATGCCAGCCGGCGGCAGTCTGGTCACCATGACTTATCACGGTGCTGACGAGGTCGTACCCAACTACGGCCTCATGGGCCCGGTCAAGGCCGCACTGGAGTCCATGGTGCGCTATGTGGCCAATGAACTGGGCGGCCAGAACATCCGAGTTCATGCGGTTTCGCCGGGGCCGGTGCCCACAAGGGCTGCATCCGGTATCGCCTCATTCGACAAACTCATGCAAGATGCCGTCGATCGCAGCCCTCTTAAGCGACTGGTCACGATCGAGGAAATCGCCAACCTGACGGCCTTTCTCTGCGCCAACGAGTCGGCCGGCATGACTGGCCAAACCATTTATGTCGATGCCGGCTACAACTTTATCGCCTAGAACTCATCATGAACCTAGAACCAGAAGTCCTCGAAAACCGCCTCTTTGATGAGATCAACATTGGTGACACGGCCGCTCTATCGCGGACGCTCACCGAGCACGACATCCAGGCCTTTGCAGCCGTATCAGGTGACATGAACCCCGCCCACCTGGATGCAGAGTACGCAGCCAATACCCCGCTGCATGGCATCGTAGGCCATGGCATGTGGACCAGCTCGCTGATCTCTACTCTGCTGGGCACTCGGTTTCCTGGTCCAGGCACGATTTACCTGAACCAGACACTGCAGTTCCTGCGACCGGTCCACATTGGTGACACGGTCACCGTCAGCCTTCAGGTGACGCAAAAGATCACCGAGAACAAGCATGTGATCATGGCCTGTCGGGTGACCAATCAGAAGGGCACCGTGGTACTCGAGGGCCAGGCCACTGTGCTGGCCCCCATGACCAAGGTTCGTCGGCCGCTGGCCAGCGTTCCGCGTGTTCAGCTCTTTGACCCCATCGCCAGAATGGCTGCTCTGCTCGGTTTGGGCAAAAACCTAGAGCCGATTCGCTGCGGGGTGGTCCACCCCTGCGATGCAGATTCTCTTCGGGGCGCCTTAGAAGCAGCCCAGCAGAATCTGATCGTGCCGATTCTGATTGGACCAGAGTCAAAAATCCGCTCGACCGCTGAATCCGAGGGCATTGACCTGACTGGGATTGAGATCCTAGCTGCCGCCCACAGCCACGACGCTGCTGAGCTGGCCTCTCTGATGGCCGGCAACGGCGAGTTCGAAGGCCTGATGAAGGGCAGCCTTCACACCGATGAACTCATGCACGAGGTCGTCATCAACAAGGCACTTCGAACCAAGCATCGGTTAAGCCATGTGTTTCGATTTGATGTCCCCCTGTATGACCGACCGGTCTTCATCAGCGATGCCGCCCTGAACATCAAGCCCGACCTCATGGCCAAAGTCGACATCGTCCAAAACGCGATCAACCTCTGCCACATCCTAGGCAATGAACGTCCCGACGTGGCGATTCTGTCGGCCGTTGAGACGGTCAACCCCAGCATTCCGTCAACCATCGACGCAGCCGCCCTTTGCAAGATGGCCGACCGCGGACAGATCACTGGAGGACGCCTGGATGGTCCATTGGCCTTTGACAATGCGGTGTCCGCCAAGGCCGCCCAGATCAAGCACATCGAATCGATGGTAGCTGGCCATGCCGATGTCTTCATCGTGCCCGACCTGGAGAGCGGCAACATGCTCAGTAAGCAGCTCGAATATCTGGCTGGCGCCAGCGGCAGCGGTGTGGTCATGGGGGCCCGCGTGCCCATCGCATTGACCAGTCGGGCAGATGGTCCTGACACCCGCATGGCCTCAGCCCTGCTGATGAAGATGATCGCTCACCACTACCGCAGCCATCGCCCGTGAACCACAGCAAGGCAGCGGTTGCCGACGTTCTGGCCGTCAACATTGGCTCATCGAGCCTAAAGTTCGCGCTCTATGGCGTGACGGCGGACCAGCACACCGAGTCAGCCCATGCATCCGGTCTGTTCGAGGGCTTGGAGCCCAATGGCCAGCCACGGCTGGTGCTGACATCCGGGAGTAGCAAGACGGAGCAAGTGGTGGTGGTAGAAGCCGGTCAAACGCCAATCCAGGCGGCCCTCGCCCATCTCAAAGGCCTTATCCACCCGCTGCTCAACGGACGACAGTTGTTGGCCGTGGCCCACCGGATTGTTCACGGTGGCGGGGTCTACCAGCGTCCCATCGTACTCAACGACCAACACCTGGTACGTCTGGCCCAGTTCAATTCATTGGCCCCTTTGCACCAGCCTCACAACCTGGCCGGCGCACAGGCCTTCATGCAGGCCTTTGCAGACACGCCGCAGGTGGCCTGCTTTGATACCGCTTTTCACAGCACCCAGGGCGAACTCGAAACCCACTTTGGGCTGCCACTGGCACTCTTTGAACAAGGCATCCGTCGCTATGGCTTTCATGGCCTGTCCTATGAATACGTGAGTGGACGACTGGCCCAAAGAACACAAGCGGCCACCAAACGACTGCTCATGGCCCACCTGGGCAATGGCTCTAGCCTGTGTGCAGCGGTCGATTGCAAAAGCGTGGCCAGCACCATGGGGTTTTCTGCCCTAGATGGCCTGATCATGGGCACACGCTCAGGTGCCGTAGACCCAGGTGTTCTGCTGCACCTTTTAGAGCAAGGCCAGACGCCTGCGCAGATCACCAAGCTGCTCTACAAGGAATCTGGACTGCTGGGACTCTCAGGCTTGTCTGCTGACATGCGGACATTGAAGGCCAGCAACGACCCTCGGTCACGTCTGGCCATTGCACTGTATGCCCACCGGATTCGACGAGAGTCGGGTGCCCTGACTGCGGTCATGCAAGGACTGGACTGCATGGCCTTTACGGGCGGCATTGGCGAACACGATGCGGACCTGCGCGAGAGTGTCTGTGCAGGACTGGCCCACTTGGGCCTGCGCATCGACGCAGCTGCCAACCAGCAGGCCACCGGTTCGCAGACCATGGCCATTCATGCCACTGACAGTGCCGTAGAGATCTGGGTCATCCCCACTGACGAAGGACGCGTCGCTGCTGAGTCGGCACTCGCCTGTCTGGCCAAGCCTGCTTAAAAGCACCCCCACTGCTCTGCTTGAAATTTCCACTACACTGACGGACCGTCCTTCGAGAACGTAGGTCTAGCAGTGACCATGCTCAGAACGCCAAAGACAGTGTGGTTTTGTCTTTTCCCTTGCGTTCATGCCAAAGGCTGCCAATTGTGACAGTTCATATAAGCCTAGAGACCGAGATCTGCCTGGCCGGTCCGGTTACCCTGTCTGCCCTAAAAGCCTGGCCAGCACTCACAGGCATCGCCCCCAAGCGCCAGCAGCTCAATGCCGTCTACTTTGATACCCCCAAGTTTGATCTGGCCAGATCGCGGGCCGGTCTGCGCCTTCGTCGAGAGTCGGGCTACTGGGTTCAGACGCTCAAGACCGAACTCAACGACGGGGTCCGACAGGAATGGACCCATCGTCATCCCCGCGTGGCCGCAGGCCAGCTGCCAGCCATTAGCCCGCTCGGTCTGCCTCACACCAAAGCGGAACAGGCGAAATGCGCCAAGGCCCTTAACCTAGCCCTAGCCCAACCCGAACAGCTCGAACCCAAATTCTCGGTAGAGGTCAGGCGGACGACCTGGGTGTTTCGTCAGGGGCGATCCACGATTGAGCTGGCGCTGGACCTTGGGCACATTCAAGCGAGCAACCAACAGAGCACCGTGATTCAGGAGGTTGAGTTAGAGCTGACATCCGGACAGGAAAAAGACCTTTGGATCGCCCTGAAAGACTTGGTCGCTCACCTGGGACCTGGCTTTCAGATCGAACCGAGATCCAAGGCCCAACGGGGCTACGGCCTTTGGCAGGACAAATTTCTGCGGCCCTCACAGGCCAGTGTCGAGCTGGCCAAACGAACAGAGCCCAGTCAAACCATGCGAGCCCACCTGCGCTTAGCCATCACCGAGCTGGTGCAATGGCTTCAGATGGTCCAGGTCTCTGACGACCCAGAGGGCATCCACCAGTCTCGGGTCAACCTCAGGCGCATCCGCACCGTGCTCAAGCTGCTCAGAATGGTGACCCCCTCCCCCCAGTTGACGGAGCTGAACATCAGAACCGGACAACTGGCCTCCAGACTCGGGGAGTTGCGAAATCTGGATGTCACGCTAGAGCGCTTCTGGTCTCCGTTGGTCAAGGCCCTGCCAAATGACCAACACCTTCTCATCGCCAACCGATCGGTGAGCACCGCCCAGGCCGAACTGCGCGCGGAGATCCGCCGTGATCTGCTGACCCCACCCATCGTTCAACTGCTCTGTGATCTTCAGGTCTTTGGTCTGCACCTGCAGCTACCCAGTCACATCACCCGATTCACCAATACCACCCCAAGCCAGTCTCCAGAATCATTGGCCGAGGGTCCAGCGCCCAGCACCGAACTGGTCCTGGCGCCAGTTGAGACCAAGACCATTGGTGAATTCCTGTTTGGTCGACTCAGAAAACGTCTTAAAAAGTTGGCAGAACTGGCCAAGACCCAAGAAGAGGCTCGCCATCGGCTGCGACTGGCCTACAAGGCCATGCGCTACGCCGCGCCGATCCTGTCGGACCTGGGCGTCAAGGCGCGATTCGAGCGCCTGAGCAAAGAGGCTGCCAGAGAGCAAGAGAGACTGGGAGATGAACAAGACCGAGCCGTCGCCCTGGAGACCATCGCCAAGGCCTTCGCATCGGGCCGGGTGGAGCCCTCGAGAGCCGACTACTGTCTGGCGGTCATGCGCGGGTTTCTAGCGGCGCACTGCTAAACAGCAGACCGCTCAAGTGATACCAGTGCATTGGCGAATTGTTCTGAGGCAATCGCCCAGGTAAAGCCCGCAGCCCGAGCCAAGGCTCTGGCGCGCGGAATGTCCAGACACTGCAGGCAGGCCTGCTGCAAATCGTGGTCCAGCACGCCGGCATCGGACTCACCGACCACATCAATGGGACCTGCCACCGGGTAGGCCGCAACCGGCAGACCACAGGCCATCGCCTCCACCATCACCAGGCCGAAGGTATCGGTCAGGCTGGGGAAGACAAAGACATCAGCCTGGCTGTAGACCTCGGCCAAGGCTGGCTGTGCCAACACACCGATCCAACGAACCTTGGGATAGCGCTTTTTGAGGTCAGCCTCCATGGGGCCCTCGCCCGCCACCCATTTTTCGCCCGGTAGATCCAGCTTGAGAAAGGCCTCGATGTTTTTCTCGACCGCCAGCCGTCCAACATAGACATAAATGGGATGGTCCTTGCGCGGCATGGCCGTCTGCTCGACCCGTGGATAGAAGATCTGGTGATCCACGCCGCGAGACCAGTAGGTCACGTTCTTGAAGCGCCACCGCACAAGATCATCAATGATCGCCTGGGTGGGCGCCAAGACGGCTGACGAGGGGGCATGGAATTTTCTGAACAGGGCATAGAGCCAGCTGACCGGAATGCCCGTTCTGGCATTGACGTACTCTGGAAACCGGGTGTGAAAAGCCGTCGTAAAGTTCCAGCCGTTCCGAAGGGCAGCCTTTCGAGCGGCCCACCCCAAGGGCCCCTCGGTGGCGATGTGCAAAGCGTCTGGTGCCAGCTCCTTGATCCGTTGCCCCACCGTCTTGCTGGTAGTCAAGGCCAGACGAATCTCCGGATAGCTTGGGCAGGGGGTGGAGCGGAACTGATCCGGTGTGATGAAGACCACCTCCATGCCCATCGACTCCAGTGATGCCTTGGTATTGCCCAGGGTGCGAACAACCCCATTGACCTGCGGATGCCAGGCATCCGTCACAATAACTAGCTTCTTAAACCGGGGTAGGCTGCTCTGCATGTTGTGTCTCCAGCTTGGTTTTCTTGGATTCCTGACCTTTGAGATGCGTACGGTAGGGCCAGAAGACCAGCTTGAGCTCACCCTCGTGGGTCTCCACCAGAGCGGACAGGCTCTCGACCCAATCGCCATCGTTGCAATACAAGGTGCCGTCAATGTCGCGGATCTCGGCACGGTGGATATGGCCACAGACCACGCCGTCATAGCCGCGGCGTCGGGCTTCAGTCGTCAGGGCCTCTTCAAAAGCCGTGATGAAGGAGACCGCATTCTTAACCTTGTGCTTCAGAAACTGAGACAACGACCAGTACGACAGGCCCATCTTGTGTCGCAGGTAGTTAAAGGTGTCATTGACCTTTAGGATGAAGGTGTAGGCGGTATCCCCCAGGTAGGCCAGCCACTTGGCGTACTGAATGACGCCGTCAAATAAGTCACCGTGGGTGATCCACAGACGCCGGCCATCCTGGGTCTCATGGACCGCCTCGTTGGCAATCACAATCTCACCAAACGTCAGGCCCAGAAACTCTCGCAGAGCCTCGTCGTGGTTACCAACGATGTAGGTGACCTTGGTGCCCTTGCGCGCCTTGCGCAGAATCTTCTGGACCACATCGTTATGGGACTGCTTCCAGTACCAGCCTTTTTTCAGCTGCCAGCCATCAATGATGTCGCCCACCAGGTAGAGTTGATCGGACTCGTTGGCTCTCAGAAAGTCTAGTAGGAAGTCCGCCTTGCAGCCCGGGGTGCCCAGGTGGACATCGGAGATCCAAATCGCGCGGTAGTGCCGCCCTTCCGGTGCCTGGCTATCCGGTTGAACTTGGGGAGGAAGGTCTCGGGGGTCCACGGGAGTTCATCATGCGTAACCGGCGTGACATCAACATGTCATTGCCATGAAGGTTTTATGACCCGCGCCGAATGCGCTCTAAAACCCCTTACACTGCCCCCGACGTCAATGAGAGGATCGATCTACATGCTCAAGCAAGCCCTGGCTCTGGCCAAACGCCGACTGGTCTCTGCCTTTTTTTACTCATTAGAGGGCTTTAGCGCAGCCTGGCATTCCGAGGAAGCCATCAAGGTAGAGATTGCTCTGCTGCCCGTCTTTCTGGGGCTGGCCTTCTACCTAACAGACGACGGTATTTCGCGAGCCCTGTTGATCGGTGTGCTGCTCCTGGTGGTGATTGTGGAATTGTTGAACACTGCCATTGAGAAGACGATTGACCGAATCAGCACCGAGAACAACCCGCTGTCTAAACGCGTGAAGGACATGGGCAGCGCAGCCGTGCTGGGCGCTATTATCAATGCCGTGGTGGTCTGGGTCTTGGTCTTGACCAAGTAAAAAAAGAGGTGGTGGGGTGGCCGATGGGACTCGAACCCACGACGACCAGAATCACAATCTGGGACTCTACCAACTGAGCTACGGCCACCACGCTTTCTCGGACTACAGGCTGAAACGGCCCTGACAACTGGCCTGCCGGGAGGGATTCGAACCCCCGACCCTCAGCTTAGAAGGCTGATGCTCTATCCAACTGAGCTACCGGCAGTCGAGGCAAAACCCAAAACGGTCAACCTGGTCGGGGTGGAGAGATTCGAACTCCCGACCCTCTGCTCCCAAAGCAGATGCGCTACCAGACTGCGCTACACCCCGAGAGCAGGGAAGTATAGCAAGCCTACAAATAAAAAACCGGCCAGAACACGACATCCTGGCCGGCAACCGAGCACCCCATCCTGCGGGCGTCGAGGAGCGATAAAGGCTTAGCCGAAGCGACCGGTGATGTAGTCCTCGGTCTCTTTCTTCTTGGGCTTGATGAAGATCTCGTCGGTCTTGCCGAACTCAACCAACTCCCCCAGATACATATAGGCCGTGAAGTCAGAGACCCGGGCAGCCTGCTGCATGTTGTGGGTCACGATGGCCACGGTGTAGTCGGTCTTGAGTTCGTGGACCAGTTCCTCGACCTTGGCAGTCGAAATGGGGTCCAGCGCCGAAGTGGGCTCATCCAGCAGAATGACCTTTGGCTTGACGGCAACGGATCTGGCAATACACAGACGCTGCTGCTGACCACCAGACAGCGACAGGCCACTCTGGCCGAGCTTGTCCTTCACCTCGGTCCAAATCGCAGCCTTGCTCAGAGCCCACTCGACGCGCTCGTCCATGTCAGCACGATTTAGGTTCTCGTATAAGCGAACGCCAAAGGCAATGTTGTCGTAGATCGACATAGGGAACGGGGTGGGCTTTTGGAAGACCATGCCGACCTGGGCCCGCAGCAGGTTCAAGTCCTGCTTTGGACTGAGGACGTTCTGGCCATACAGATTAATCTCACCCTCGGCCCGCTGACCGGGATACAGGCTGTACATGCGGTTCAAGGTTCTGAGCAGCGTGGACTTGCCACAGCCGGATGGACCAATAAAGGCCGTCACTTTGTTCTCTGCAATGTCCAAGTTGACGTTCTTCAGACCCTGGAACTTTCCATAGAAAAAGTTGAGCCCACGAACTTCGATGGCGTTGGGTAGATTGCTGGGTTCAAGAATAGACATGGGTTTCCCTTTTAAACCTTCACTTTTTCGCGGAACATGACGCGGGCAATGATGTTAAGAACCAATACGGTCAGTGTGATCAAGAGCGCACCGCCCCAAGCCAAACGGACCCAGTTGTCGTAGGGCGACATGGCGAATTGGAAAATCACCACTGGCAGATTAGCCATGGGAGCCGTCATATCCGCCGAGAAGAATTGGTTGTTCAGAGCAGTAAATAGCAACGGGGCCGTCTCACCGCTGATCCTGGCCAAGGCCAGCAATAAACCGGTCACAACACCCGACTTGGCTGCCCGCAGCGTCACAAAAGTGGCCACCTTCCAGCGCGGTGCACCCAGTGCGAAGGCGGCCTCTCGCAGGCTGCCCGGAACCAGACGGAGCATGTTCTCGGTTGTCCGCACCACAACAGGCACCGCAATCAAAGACAGAGCCACCGTGCCCGCCCAACCAGAGAAGTGGCCGACCTGAGCCACGATAATCGCATAGACAAATAGGCCCAAGACAATCGATGGGGCCGAGAGCATGATGTCCGTCACGAAACGAGTCGTCTCGGCGATTTTGCTGGAGTCGCCGTACTCAGCCAGGTAAACACCAGCAAAGATACCGATCGGCGTCGAGAACAAAGCGGTAAAGCCAACCAGTAGAAGACTGCCCACAATGGCGTTCAGCAGACCGCCCCCCTCAGTTCCCGGAGCCGGCGTGCTCTGGGTGAACATGTTCAAGTCGAGTGCTGAGAAACCATTCTTAAACAAGACAAACAGGATCCACAGGAGCACGAACAGCCCAAGTCCCATGGCCAGCATGGAAAGTGTCAGACCAATCTGGTTCGTGAACTTTCTTTTTCGATAGAGGTTGGCATTCATGTCTTGAAGCCCTTTGCCTTCTCGGCACGAATAATAAGGATCTTGGCAATCGCCAGCACGATGAAGGTGATCACAAACAAGAGCAGCCCTAGCGCAAAGAGAGTAGATATGTGGAAGTCTTCCGCTTCTCCAAACTCATTGGCCAGTGTCGAAGCGATCGATGTACCAGGAGCGAACAACGAGGCCGCTAACCGGTTCGAGTTGCCGATCACAAAGGTAACCGCCATGGTCTCACCCAACGCGCGGCCCAGACCCAGCATGATGCCGCCGATCACCCCTTTTTGGGTGTAGGGCAGCACCACGTGGCGGACCACCTCCCAAGTGGTGCAGCCCAGTCCATAAGCTGATTCGCGCAAAATGGGCGGAACGATCTCGAAGACGTCTCGCATCACAGCGGCAATGAAGGGCAACACCATGAACGCGAGAATGAGGCCAGCGGCCAGCATGCCGATGCCATTCATGGCACCACCGAACATAGGCCCAATGATCGGCATCTGCCCAAGGGTTGACTGCAGCGCAGGCTGGCCGTAGTCAGCGAACAGAGGCGCAAAAATGAACAGGCCAAACATGCCGTAAATGATGGACGGGACCGCAGCGAGTAACTCAACGGCCGTACCGAGTGGCCGACGCAGCCAGACCGGGCAAGTCTCGGTGAGGAAAAGCGCAATTCCGAAGGACAGCGGCACTGCGATGATCAAGGCAATGGCGGCGCTGGTCAGCGTACCGACAATGGCAATGGCAGCACCAAACTCCTCATTGATGATGTCCCATTCGACACGCCAGATGAACTCAAAGCCGAACTTCTTGAAGGTTGGCCAGGAGTTAAAAATCAGGGATGCAATGATGCCCAGCAGGGCAATCAGGACCAGCAGTGAAAATGATGCGGTGATCTTGTGAAAGAAGAAATCCTGGATCTTCTGTCTGCGAACGACTGCGAGCATCTTTGGATCCACATCAGCTTGGGCTGCCAACGACTGACTCATAACATTCCCTTCCACAACATCAATTGAGACTTAAAGCCGCCACGCCCCAAACGGGGCGTGGCGGCCGGCAGATAAATTTAAATTACTTAATCTGCGTCCAGACCTTCTCGCGGATCTGCTTGGTCAAAGCGTCGGGCAAAGGAACATAGTCCAACTCCAGTGCCAGCTTCTTACCGTTCTTGAAGGACCAGTCAAAAAACTTCAGGACTTCGTCAGAGGCTTTTTTATCGCTTGGGCTCTTGTACATCAGGATGAACGAGGCAGTCGTGATAGGCCAGCTGGTAGCGCCAGGCTGGTTAACGATCGACAGACCCATGCCAGGAACGGAGAACCAGTCAGCACCAGCCGCTGCAGCAGCGAAAGTGGTGTCATCGGGGCTCACATATTTGCCATCCTTGTTCTGAAGCTGCATGTAGGGCATGTTGTTCTTCTTGGCGTAGGCATACTCAACATAGCCCACGGCACCCTTGACGCGGCGAACGTTGGCAGCCACACCTTCATTACCCTTACCACCCACTGATGAAGCGGCAGGCCATTTAACGGCAGAACCTGTACCAACTTTTTCGGCCCAGCGCTTGCTGGCCACCGTCAGGTAGTCGGTGAAGTTAAAAGTGGTACCGGAACCGTCAGCACGGTGAACCACGGTAATGGCTTGGTCGGGCAGCTTGACGCCGGGGTTCAGAGCAGCGAGTTTGGGGTCGTTCCAGTTAACGATCCAGCCCATGAACATGTCAGCCAGAACCTCACCGGTGATCTTGATCTGGCCGGGCTTGAAGCCTTCCAGGTTGAACACGGGAACAGTACCGCCGATGATAGCGGGGAACTGAATCATGTTGTCTTTGTTCAAGGCATCGCCCTTGACAGGGGCGTCAGAGGCACCAAAGGTCACGGTCTTGGCGCGGATCTGCTTGAGGCCACCCGAAGAGCCGATGGACTGATAGTTGAGGCCGGTACCGGTCTCTTTTTTGTAGGCTTCAGCCCACTTGGCGTAGATGGGGTAAGGGAAGGTTGCACCAGCACCCGTGATGTCAGCAGCAACAGCATTCAGGCCAAAGGCCAGAGCGGCGCCACCGATCAGCGATTTAATGAGAGTTTTACGCATGAAGAAAGCCTCTTTCGGTTATCGATGAAAAGTAGGACAAAAAACGCAAGCTGTTGCGTCGGACTCCAGCGTAAACCCGAATTGTTACGCTTCCATGACATGTCAGAAGCGATTATCAAAATCTCTTTAAAACAAAGGCTTAGCGAGTTTTTGGCAGAGCGATGGTCAGCAGAAAACAAGCCAGCAACATCAGGCCCGATCCGACCAGGCAGGCCAGCAGGCCAGCCCATTGATAGAGCAGGCCCGACAAGAGCGTGCCGGCAAAGCGGCCTACTGCATTTGCAGCATAGTAAAAACCGACGTCCTCAGCAGCCTTTTCAGATCCGGCATAGGCCAGCACCAAGTAGCTGTGGACCGAGGAGTTCACAGCAAAGACAAAGCCAAACAAGACCAAACCAGCCACCACCAGCCAGGCCATGACGGCTGGCTCAAGGGGTGCCATTACGACGAGGGCGGCCAACAAGAGCGGTACCAGGGTCAAGACCCCGGTCCAAACCCGGGCGGCCGGTACCTCGGCTGACAGGCCATCGGGGCTCTTCTTGACCAAACCGGGCGCCGCTGCCTGCACCAGCCCATAGCCAATGGTCCAGGCGGCCATGAACCCCCCCACCATGGTGAAGGTCCAGCCCTGAGAG
>Ga0208787_1000970_pt1 | contig 13040 bp, 9 predicted proteins | sample Wag4_2014_7_11_FD_187362 | JGI IMG/M metagenome (GOLD analysis project Ga0208787, IMG submission 187362) | Fresh water microbial communities from Ohio, USA - Utica-2 Time Series HT 2014_7_11 (SPAdes) (version 2) | ecosystem: Environmental > Aquatic > Freshwater > Water tank | place: USA: Ohio... | reverse complement strand
AGGGTGAAGACTTCTGGCCCAAGCGCTACGCCATCTGGGGTCGCCTGGTGGCCCAACAACCAGACCAGGTGGGTTACTCCATCATCGATGCCAAAGCCCAGGGGCGTTTTATGCCCCCCGTATTCCCAGGCGAGACCGCCAACACCATTGCGGAGTTGGCCGAGAAGATCGGACTGGACGCCAAGGCGTTGGAAAAGACCGTGGCTGACTACAACGCTGCAGTGGTGCCAGGGCAGTTTGACCATGCGGTTCTGGACAACTGCCACACCGAGGGCCTGACACCTGCCAAGACCCACTGGGCTCAGCGACTCGATACGCCCCCATTCACGGCCTACCCGCTGCGACCCGGCATTACCTTTACTTACCTGGGCGTTTGTGTGAACGACCAGGCTCAGGTCTTGTTTGATGACTATTCACCCAACTGTTTTGCCGCTGGCGAAATTATGGCTGGCAACGTGTTGGGCCAGGGCTATGTCGCGGGCGTGGGTATGACCATTGGTACGGTCTATGGTCGACTGGCTGGCGAGCAGGCCGCCAAAGCAGCCGCAACGATCACCGTCAACTTGAAACACTCTGAATCATCGAAGGCTGCCGCATGAGCAAGGTCATTCCTCTGTCACTCGAGACCCCAGCCACCCAAGAGGCGGCGAGGGTTATGGGCATCTGCAACTCTTGTCGGTATTGCGAGGGCTTTTGTGCGGTGTTCCCGGCCATGGAGAGACGGCTGAACTTCACGGCCGAAAGCATTCATTTTCTGGCCAACCTGTGCCACAACTGCGGTGCCTGTTACCACGCCTGTCAGTACGCGCCTCCTCATGCCTTTGCCTTGGAGTTGCCCAAGGCCATGGCCAAGGTTCGCAAAGAGAGTTACGCGCACTTCGCCACACCGAATTGGCTCGGTCGTTTGTATCAACAACAAGGTCTGGCCCTGAGTCTGGGCAGCCTGGTGGGATTCGTGGTGATCTTTGTCTTGGCCTACCTGCTGGCGGGTGGCGAGACGGCCAGACTCTGGCAGGCCGCCAGCACCAAAGAACTCTTTTACGAGATCACGCCCCACAACACCCTGGTAGCCATTTTTGGGCCCGTCTTTCTATGGGCCGTATTGGCCATGACCCTGAGCGGCCAGAGGTATTGGCAGATGCTCAAAGGCTTGGCACCGGAGCAGGCCTTTCTGTCCAAAGAAGCCAGCCAGACGGTCAGTGACATTGTCCAGCTGCGTTATCTGGATGGTGGCGGACAAGGCTGTGCCGCGGAGAGCGACAAGCCCACCAAGCAGCGGCGCGTTTCACACCAGATGGTGTTTCTGGGCTTCATGCTCTGCCTAGCCTCGACCAGCGTGGCCACGCTCTATCACTACCTGCTGGACTATCCAGCGCCCTACCCCATGACCAGCCTGCCCAAACTGCTGGGCATCTCCGGTGGTCTGCTGATGGTCGTGGGCTGCGTCTGGCTTCTGGCCCAAAGACCCAGCCGACATCAGGCCTTGCAAGATCCAACTCAGCAGACCATGGACGTGGGTTTTGTCAGCCTGTTGTTGGTGATCGCCGCGACGGGCCTAGCCTCGATGTGGCTGAGGACCACCGCGGCCATGCCCCTGCTGCACCTGATTCATCTGTCGTCGGTACTGAGCTTTTTCCTGCTGATGCCCTACTGCAAGTTTGTTCACGGACTTTACCGTGGGCTGGCCTTGTGGTGGCACAACCGAGAGCAGGCCAACCCGTCTCGCCTGCAACTCTCCGAAGGTTAAGACTGCTGAGGGTTGTTTAGACCCGGGTGGCCTGGTGCAGGGCGACCACTCCCGCGGTCATGGTGGTGAAACGCACGACACCAAAGCCGGCATCGCGCATCATCTGGGCCAGTTCCTCTGGGCCCGGGTGCATGCGAATGGATTCGGCCAGGTAGCGATAGCTGTCCGCATCCTTGGCAATCTTGTCGCCCAACCAAGGTAGGACCTTGAAGGAATAGAAGTCATAGAGCTTCTCGAGCGGCTTGGCGACTTTTGAAAATTCCAGCACCAATAGCTTGCCACCTGGCTTGAGGACGCGATGCAACTCAGCCAGGGCCCGGTCTTTGTGGGTCATGTTGCGAAGACCAAAGGCCAGGGTGACCCGATCAAAAGTCTGGTCGGCAAAGGGCAGGGCCTCACAGTCACAGACCATCGCGGTCAGGTTCTTGCCGTGGTCCAGCATGCGGTCTCGGCCCCGACTCAGCATCTCGGCGTTGATGTCGCTCATGATGACTCGACCAGTTGGGCCGACCTTGGGGGCCATGGCCAAAGCCAGGTCGCCGGTTCCACTGGCGACATCCAAGACCTGATGACCCTCGCGCAGGTGAGCCTGGGCGATGGTGAAAGACTTCCAGAATCGGTGAAGGCCTGCCGACATGACGTCGTTCATGACGTCGTAGTTGTGGGCGACCGAATCAAAGACCCGGCGAACATGCCGAGCCTTTTCTTGCTCTGCGACCTGCTGAAATCCGAAGTGTGTCTGTGCCATGCCGTCAGTGTAACGGCATGGCCTAGAGATGAGAGCGCAGCCGCTCCCCCCTAGATGGATTCGATCTTGGCAGTAAAGGTCTTGCCATTACCGGTGCTAAGGGAGGAGGATGAGGCGGATGCGGGGGCTTGAGCAGCGGGTGAGGCAGACTTGCCGTGGCTGGCGCACCCGGAGGCAGATGGCGTGGGGGCTGCGTTGGGATCTGGGTCTCTGGAGGCGCCCGCAGCCGCGAGTCGATCCAGGTAATCCTGCCAGAGGGCGGCCTGGTGATCGGCCAGCCAGCGCAGATAACCCCAGGAAAAGATGCCGGATGCGTGGCCGTCGCTGAAAGTTGGCTTGACCGCATACAGGCCCACCGGCTCCAGACCGGTGATCGTCACGCCACGCTTGCCGACCTGAAGCACTTCTTGGCCTGGACCATGACCAACCACCTCGGCTGAAGGGCTGTAGACCCGCAAGAACTCGAATGGCAGGCGAGCCGCACCAGCGTCATAGCCGAGCTCCAAGACTTGGGACTGGCTATGGACCACGATGCTGCTGGGCGGCTGTGCTGGGGTGTTGCTGTTGTACTCGGGGATGTGGGTCTGGGCTGACATGTCTGGGCCTTGGTGAAGGAAATTTTTCAAACTGGTTAAAGTGTCATGGAACTGTCATGTTGTCCGCATACAGTACTAACCCATATGGCAAGCACAATATTGGTCGTAGAAGACGAACCAGCCATTGCTGAGCTGGTCGCCGTCAACCTGAGCTTCGCAGGCCACAAGGTATTGCGTGCCGCTGATTCTATTCAAGCCGACACCCTGATACGAGCGGAATTACCCGACCTTATTTTGTTGGATTGGATGCTGCCGGGTATGAGCGGCGTGAATTACGCCAAAAAGCTGCGCACCGATGAGCGAACCCGAGACGTACCCATCATCATGCTGACCGCGCGTTCTCAAGAGGGCGACAAGGTCGAGGGCCTGGAGAGTGGCGCCGACGACTACATGACCAAGCCCTTTTCACCGCGTGAGCTAATCGCCCGTATCAAGGCCGTGATGCGCCGCCGGGCCCCGCAGTTGACGGACGACACCGTTGAGATAGCCGGGCTGAAGCTTGACCCTCAGACTCACAGGGTCTCTGGTGGTGGTCAGGCCTTGGAACTGGGTCCGACCGAGTTCCGGCTGCTGCATTTCTTTATGACCCATCCAGAACGCGTCCACAGCCGCAGCCAGTTGCTGGACCATGTCTGGGGCGACCATGTCTTTGTGGAAGAACGGACCGTGGATGTTCACATCCGACGGCTGCGCCAAGCCCTGACCCCCACCGGCCACGACCGTCATGTGGAGACCGTTCGTGGCAGTGGCTATCGCTTTACCGCCCTGCCCACCGAGTCCAACGGCTAAATCAAGGTCACCCGCTGCTGCGGGAAGGTCAGGGAGAACCGACTGCCTTGGCCCACGGTACTTTGGATGTCTAGTTTGGCCTCGTGTCTTGCGGCCACGTGCTTGACAATCGCCAGACCCAGACCCGTTCCGCCCGTGACCCGCGAGCGGTCTTTGTCGACCCGATAAAAGCGCTCGGTGAGCCGGCCAATGTGCTGCGACTCAATGCCGGGACCAGTGTCGGTCACCGCAAAAGTGGCCTGCCCAGCTTCTTCTAGAGCCCAGGATAGGGTGATGCTCCCGCCAGCTGGCGTGTAACGAATGGCATTTGAGACCAGATTGCCAAATGCGCTGGCGAGCTCCTGTGTGTCGCCAATCAGCTGGACCTCGGGGGCTTGATTGCCCACAACGATGCGATGGCTGCCACGCGAGAGCTGTTCGGCATCGTGGGAGAGGCGGCTCAGCATGTCGGTCATGCTGATGGCCAACTCTGAATTCGGCTTTTGCTCGGATTCGAGTTTGGACAAGGCCAGCAGGTCTTCGATAAGGGCCTGCATACGAGAGGTCTGCTGCCCCATGGTCTGCAGAACACCCTCACGCTGCTCATCAGTCATGGGAATGGTCTGCAGGGTCTCGACGTACCCGGCGACCACAGTCAGAGGGGTCCGCAGTTCGTGAGAGACGTTGGCCACAAAGTCCTGGCGCATGGTCTCGAGCTTGTCGATCTGGGTGATGTCTCGGGTCAGGGCCAGGCGGTCGCTCTGGCCATAGGGCACCACTTGAACCTGCAGCACCCGGCCAATGGTGGGCACGTTGCGCAAGACCACCGGGTGGTCCCAGGCCTTGCCCTCCAGGTACTGCCCAAAGTCTGGGTGGCGCAGAATGTTCAGCAGGCTGCGACCGTAGTCCGCAGGGACCCGAATGCCCACATGTCGGCAGGCGCGATCACTGGCGTAGGTGATCTGGTTGTGAGAGTCCAGGGCAATCACCCCATCTGGCATGGCCTCGGTGGCGCTTCGGAAGCTATCGAGAGACGTCTTGAGCTGGGCCTGCTGACGCTCATACGACTTGGCCAGTCGATAAATGGCGGAATAGAGGATGTCCCAGGTGCCGAGGCCTCTGGGGGTCTTGGCCAGCCGAAAGTCGCGCAGCCAGCTGTTGAGTTTTTGCAGGTGCCAGAGCTGAAAGACCACCCAGATCACCAGGCAGCCAAAGGCCACGACAAAAGCGGCATAGCCTCCAGCCAGGCTCTTGATGAGCAAGGCAAACAGCAAGATGCCCAGGGCCGTGATGCTGACGCGAATCCAGAGACCGGCCATGTCAGAGACCTGCTGGCTTAGGAAACCAGGTGAGGCCGAGTCATGGCCCTAGACCAGGACTCGCTCGATGCCGCCCTGGTTGGCGTTCTGAACGTACTGCTCCAGCCACTGCTCACCCATGAGGTGACGGGCCATCTCGACCACGATGTAGTCAGCCTGCACGCCCGTGTCGCCGGTGTAACGGTTCAAGCCCTGCATACACGATGGGCAGGCCGTGAGGATCTTGACGTCCTGAGAGGCGTCTTGGGCTCGCAGCTTGTCAGCGCCTTTGCGCATCTCTTCCTCTTTACGGAACCGTACCTGGGTGGAGATGTCGGGACGGGCAATGGCCAGCGTGCCGGACTCACCGCAACAACGGTCGTTCTTTTCGATGGTGCCGTTCTGGTCACTGTTCATGAGCGCATTAACCACCTTGATGGGGTTGTGCTGTTTCATGGGACTGTGACAAGGGTCGTGATACATGTACTTGGTGCCGGTCACGCCTTCGAGCTTGACGCCTTTTTCCATGAGGTACTCGTGGATATCCAGGATGCGGCAGCCCGGGAAGATCTTGTCGAATTCATAGCCTGCGAGCTGGTCGTAGCAGGTACCGCACGAGACCACGACCGTCTTGATGTCCAGGTAGTTGAGCGTATTGGCCACGCGATGAAAGAGCACTCGGTTGTCGGTGATGATCTGGTCGGCCTTGTCGAACTGACCCGACCCACGCTGGGGGTAGCCACAACACAGGTAGCCTGGTGGCAGCACCGTCTGCACGCCGACCTGCCAGAGCATGGCCTGGGTCGCCAGGCCCACCTGGGAGAAGAGGCGCTCGGAACCGCAGCCGGGGAAATAGAAGACTGCTTCCGATTCGCTGGTCGTAGCCTTGGGATTACGAATAATGGGCACGTAGCGAGAGTCTTCGATGTCCAGCAGAGCCCGCGCGGTCTTCTTGGGCAGGTTGCCTGGCATCTTCTTGTTTACAAAGTGAATGACCTGCTCTTTGAGCGGGGCACGACCCACCGTCGCCGGAGGCTTGGTTGTCTGCTTTTTGGCAAACGACTTGAACAAATCAGCAGCGATGCGCTGGGCCTTGTAGCCCCAGTCGATCATGACCTTTCGCGTGAGGTTGATGGTCTCTGGATTGGTGGCGTTGAGGAACAGCATGGAGGCGGCTGTACCCGGGTTGAACTTCTTCTTGCCCATGCGACGCAGCAGGTCGCGCATGTTCATGGAGACCTCGCCAAAGTCGATGTCGACTGGACAGGGTGTGAGGCACTTGTGACAGACCGTGCAATGGTCGGCCACATCACCGAATTCATCCCAATGGGCCAGGCTGACGCCACGACGGGTCTGCTCTTCGTACAAGAAGGCTTCGATCAGCAACGAAGTCGCCAGGATTTTATTGCGGGGCGAATAGAGCAGGTTGGCGCGGGGCGAATGGGTTGCGCAGACTGGTTTGCACTTGCCGCAACGCAGGCAATTGGCAAAGGAGTCGGCAATCGAGCCAATGTCGCTCTGCTGGAGGATGAGGCTCTCGCCCTCCATCAGGCCAAAGGACGGCGTGTAGGCATTGCGCAGGTCGGCGCCGGCCAGCAGCTTGCCAGCGTTGAAGTGCTGGTTGGGATCGACCTTTTGCTTGTAGTCGGCAAAGGCCTGCATCTCGCCTGGGCTTAGGAACTCGAGCTTGGTGATGCCAATGCCGTGCTCACCCGAAATAACCCCGTCCAAGTCCTTGGCCACCTGCATGATGCGGGCCACGGCCACATGGGCCTCTTGGAGCATGTCATAGTCATCGGAGTTAACCGGAATGTTGGTGTGTACGTTGCCATCACCGGCATGCATGTGCAGGGCGACGAAGACGCGTGAGCGCAGCAGCTTTTTGTGGGTGGCCTCGAGCATCTCGAGCACGGGCGCATAGGCGGTGCCTGGGAACAGGGCCCGGAAGCCGGCGCGCAGCTCACGCTTCCAACTCACGCGAAGGGTGTGGTCTTGTAGCAAGGCCGCCAGGGTCTGGCCCTGCTTGTCGGTCGCAATAGCCGACAGATCCATCCCCAGTTCGGTGAGCTCGGCCGAGGCCTGGCTGAGCGTCTGGTCTAGGTTGGCGAACAGGTAGGCCCAACGGGACTCCACCTGTTTGAGCAGGCTGCCCGCCTCGTTGAGGCGACGATCGAGCTCGGCCTGACGGTCTTGCTGCGTCTCGCCGTCTTCGGTCTTGTTGAGCAGCAGCACACCACGCACCTGGGCGTCATTGAGGGTCTGACGCAGGGCCCGGGTGAGCTTGAGCTTGTTGGAAATGGACAGCTCGATGTTGATGCGCTCGATGGCATTGGTGTACTCACCCATGCGCGGCAACGGAATGACCACGTCTTCGTTGATCTTGAAGGCATTGGTATGTCGAGCGATGGCAGCGGTACGGGCCCGATCAGCCCAGAAGGCCTTACGGGCCTCGGGCGAGATGGCAATAAAGCCCTCGCCGGCGCGACCATTGGCCAGGCGAATCACCTCGGAGCCCGCACGGGCTACCGCATCGTCATCGTCACCGACGATGTCCCCAATGAGCACCATCTTGGGCATGACCCCACGCTTGCTCTTGGTGGAGTAGCCCACTGCGCGCAGGTAGCGCTCATCGAGGTGCTCGAGGCCAGCAAGCAAGGCGCCGCCCGGCTTGGTGTCGAGGAAGTCCTTGATCTCAACAATAGAGGGCACGGCGTCCTGAGCATTGCCGAAGAACTCAAGACAAACCGTTCGAATGTGTTTGGGCATGCGATGCAACACCCACCGACAGCTGGTGATCAATCCGTCGCAGCCTTCTTTTTGAATGCCCGGCAGACCCGCCAAGACCTTGTCGGTCACGTCTTTGCCCAGCCCCACGCGACGGAATTTGTAGCCCTCGATCTTGAGCAGCTCGCGGCTGAGCGGCTCGCCCCGGAATGCGCCATAGGCGCCCTGGGCCACATACTGATTGGGCTTGTAGCGGGTGAGCTCGAACTCGGCCCACTCGGTGTCATGGATCTTGCCCATGTTGTGGTTGAGCCGTGTGACCTCGAGCCAGTTGCCGTCGGGATCGACCATGCGCCAGGAGGCCAGGTTGTCGATGGCCGTACCCCAGAGCACCGCTTTTTTTCCGCCGGCGTTCATGGCGATGTTGCCGCCCACGCAGGAGGCATCGGCCGAGGTGGGGTCGACGGCGAAGACCAGGCCAGCGGCATCGGCCGCATCAGCGACACGACGCGTGACCACGCCAGCGCCCGCAAAGACGGTACCCACCGGCTGGTGGAGACCTGGCAGGGTGAGATGCTCGACCAGACCCAGCTGATCGAGCTTCTCGGTGTTGATGACCACCGACCGGGGCGTGAGTGGAATGGCGCCACCGGTGTAGCCCGTGCCACCTCCGCGTGGAATGATGGTGAGGCCCAATTCGATACAGGCACGGACCAAATGGGCCATCTCGCCCTCGGTATCGGGGGTGAGTACGACAAAGGGATACTCGACTCGCCAGTCGGTGGCGTCGGTGACATGCGAGACACGGGACAGGCCGTCGAACTTGATGTTGTCCTTGTGGGTGTGACGCAGCAGTTTTTTCTCAACCCGCTTGCGCAGGGCAGCGGTCTCGTCAAAGTCCTTGGCAAACCGGGTCACCGCAGCGCGGGCCAGACCCAGCAGCTCGACCACATGGGCAGTACGCTGCTGGTCTTCAGCCGATTGGGCTGAAGGGTCTCGGCGACGGTCCACCTCGTTGAGTCGGTGATGCAGGGCATCGATCAGCTGCGCCCGCCGCTTGGGGTTTTGCAGCAAGTCATCCTGCAGATAGGGGTTGCGTGCCACCACCCAGATGTCGCCCAGGACCTCGTAGAGCATCTTGGCGGAACGACCAGTGCGACGCTCCTGACGGAGCTCGGAGATCACCTGCCAACCGCGCTCCCCCAAGACCCTCAGGACGATCTCGCGATCGGAGAACGAGGTGTAGTTGTAGGGAATCTCACGCAGGCGAGACTCGGCAGGACCACCGGTCTGGGCCAGAGGATTCAGCAGGGCTGGGTGAAGGGGGGCGTTCATAGAACCCCTTATTCTAGACGCTTGCAGGGGCCTAGAAGGCTGCTGGCTCAGGCAGATGCCCGCATAGCCCTACGATGGGCTGCAGTTTGTGGCCAAAGCCTTACACTTGCGCCATGGGAGCGGATTACCTACGAAAAATACTCAATGCCCGCGTCTATGACGTGGCGCTAGAGAGCCCTTTGGAAAAGGCGCCCTCGCTCAGTCGCCGTCTGGGCTGCCAGGTGCTGCTCAAGCGCGAGGACATGCAGCCGGTCTTCTCCTTCAAGCTGCGGGGGGCCTACAACAAGATGGCCCATCTAAACCCGGAGCAGCTGGCTCGAGGGGTGATTGCGGCCTCGGCCGGCAACCATGCCCAAGGCGTGGCCCTGGCCGCCCAGCAGCTCAAATGCCGGGCTGTGATCGTGATGCCTGTGACCACCCCCAGCGTCAAGATCGAGGCCGTGCGCAACCGAGGGGCCGAGGTCGTCCTGTCTGGGGATTCCTACTCCGATGCCTATGGACATGCGCTGGAGCTGCAGAAAGTGCAGGGCCTGACCTTTGTCCACCCCTTTGATGACCCAGATGTGATCGCGGGCCAGGGCACGGTGGCCATGGAGATTCTGCGCCAGCATGCCGACCCGATTGATGCCATTTTTGTGGCGGTGGGCGGTGGTGGCTTGATTGCAGGCGTGGCCGCTTTTATCAAGCAGTTGCGGCCCGAGACCAAGGTCTACGGGGTGCAGACCCTAGACTCCGATGCCATGGCCCAGTCGGTCGAGCAAGGCAAACGGGTGGTACTGAAAGACGTGGGCCTGTTTTCCGACGGCACCGCCGTCAAGCAGGTTGGCGAAGAGACCTTTCGGCTGGTGCAGAAATACGTCGATGGCTTTGTGCGTGTGGACACCGATGCGGTCTGCGCAGCGATCAAAGATGTCTACGAGGACACCCGAGCCATTGAGGAACCGGCTGGTGCGCTGGCCATTGCGGGCCTGAAGGCCTGGGTGGCCCAACACGGCAGCACCGTGATGGAAAACGGCCAGAGCCGGCCAAGAACCCTGGTGGCGATTGCCTGTGGCGCCAACATGAACTTTGATCGGCTGCGGTTTGTGAGCGAGCGCAGCGAGATTGGTGAACAGCGTGAGGCGGTCTATGCCGTCACCATTCCGGAAGAGCGTGGCAGCTTCAAGACCTTCTGCAGCCTGCTGGGCGAGCGCAACGTCACCGAGTTCAACTACCGAATTGCAGATGCCAACCAGGCCCACATTTTTCTAGGGGTCTCGGTAGCCAATCGCGACCAGGCCACTCAGTTTGCGGATCGCCTGCGCAAGGCGGGCTTTGCCACCATCGATTTGTCCGATGACGAGGTGGCCAAGTCCCACCTGCGGCATATGGTGGGCGGTCGATCGGCCCTGGCCCGCAACGAACGGCTCTATCGGTTTGAGTTTCCGGAGCGGCCAGGCGCGCTGATGCGTTTCCTGACGAACATGAACCCCAGCTGGAACATCTCGCTCTTTCACTACCGCAACCACGGGGCCGACTACGGTCGGATTCTGGTCGGTCTACAGGTGCCAGAGCAGGACGAGGCCGAATTCTCAGACTTTTTAGAAGGGCTGGGCTACCCCTACTGGAACGAATCCGAGCACCCCGCCTACCGGCTGTTTCTGGGCTGTCAATAATCTGCACAGGGCAAACGCCCATCTAAGTCCTACCCTGGGCGGTCTTACAACAGAGCTGGGGGTGGCTGCGGTGGGAGACATGTCTGAGCAGGCCAGAGCGCGAATAGCGGTCGTGGAGGACGACCTGGCATTGGGTCAGCAGATTGTGGATGTGCTGGCGACGGCTGAACTGGCCGGGCAGTGGTTTAAACGCGGACAAGATTTTGTGGCGGCCTGTGGTGATCCAGGCGCCTTTGATGCGGTGCTGCTGGACATGCGACTGCCGGACATGACCGGACTGGCTGTCTTAGAGCGCCTGTCGAACCGGGCCCCTCCGGTGGTCATGCTCACTGGCATGACTGAGGAGACTGGTTTGATTAGGGCCTTTGAGTTGGGCGTACACGACTATGTCTTCAAACCCTTTCGGGCCAGCGAGCTGGTGGCAAGGATCAGGGGGTTGGTGCGTCGGACACGACCCAAACGGGGTGATGAAGACACCGGGATGACCGGGACTGCTCTGCTGACGGAGCACCCTGCCTATCCCAGCCTGACCGAGAAGGAACGTGGCTGCGCCCAGGTTTTGCTTGACTACCTTGGCCAGACGGTCAGCCGAGAGGAGCTGCGACAAAGGGTCTGGCGGGGGCATCAGGCCGTGACCAGCCGCAGCATTGACACCCACGTCTCTCGCGTCCGAACCAAGCTGGGCCTGGTGCCAAGCGCTGGTTTTGAGCTGGCATCGGTCTATGGCTTGGGCTATCGGCTGCAGAAACTCGCCTAAAACCAGGCCATTTCTCGTAGAATCAAGGCCTTATGCAGTTACTGGCATTTGGCTTAAACCACACCTCGGCACCACTGGCGATGCGCGAGCGTCTGGCCTTTCCTGGCGACGCCCTTCGCAATGGCCTGGCCGACCTGCGTTCGGCCATCGGCAGCGTGGCACCTGAGCAGGCGCTGCTGTCCACCTGTAACCGCACCGAGCTCTACTTTGCCTCTCATCAGCCGGAGGACGCCCGGGCGCAGGCCTTGGACTGGCTGGCCCACCGGTCTCAGGTTCGGGCCGTGGACCTGAACCAACACCTGTATCTGCACGACGAGCCCCAGGCCGTCCGTCACGTCTTTCGTGTGGCCAGTGGCCTGGACTCGATGGTGCTTGGCGAACCCCAGATTCTGGGTCAGCTAAAACAGGCGGCCCGTGAGGCCCAGGAATTCGGCTCCATGGGCACCAACCTGCACCACCTGTTTCAGCGGGCCTTCTCGGTCGCAAAGGAAGTCCGCAGCAGCACCGAGATTGGGGCCCATTCGGTCTCCATGGCAGCCGCAGCCGTTAAATTGGCCCAGCGAATCTTTGGTGATTTGTCACAGACCAAGATGCTATTCATTGGGGCCGGCGAAATGATTGCCCTGTGCCTGTCTCACTTTGCTGCTCAAAAGCCAGCAGCCCTGGTGGTGGCCAACCGGACGGTCTCTCGCGGTGAGACCCTGGCAGCCGAATACGGTGGCAAGGCCATTGCCCTGGCCCAGCTACCCGAGGTCTTACACGAATTTGACATTGTGGTGAGCTGCACCGCCAGCACCCTGCCCATTCTGGGGCTGGGCCTAATCGAGAGTGCCCTGAAGAAACGCCGGCACAAGCCCATGTTCCTGACCGACCTGGCCGTGCCCAGAGACATCGAGGCCGAGGTGGCCAAGCTGGATGATGCCTACCTGTACACCGTTGATGACCTGGGCGACATGGTGGCCGAGGGGGCCGCGGCCCGTCAGGATGCGGTGGTGCATGCCGAGGCCATCATCGACCATGGGGTGCAGACCTTTTTGCAGTGGAAGCAGGCCAGGGCCCATGTGCCGCTGATCAAGGCACTGAGCCAGCATGCGGAACAACTGCAGCAGCAAGAGGTGGACCATGCCATGAAGTTGCTGGCCCGCGGTGATCAGCCAGAGGCTGTGCTGCGGGCCTTGGCCCATGGCCTGAGTCAGAAGATGCTGCACGGCGCCTATGCCAGCCTGACGAGCCCCGATCCCGATATTCGGCAAGAGGCGGCCACCCAGGTTCGCCGACTCTTTAACCTGCCGGACTCCCTTTAGAAGGTCTGCCGTATGAAGCCCAGTCTGCTGACGAAACTGCAGCAGCTCCAACAGCGTTTTGTCGCCGTGGAGCAAGAACTCTCTGACCCCGAGATTGCCTCGCGGATG
>Ga0208787_1000969_pt1 | contig 13042 bp, 7 predicted proteins | sample Wag4_2014_7_11_FD_187362 | JGI IMG/M metagenome (GOLD analysis project Ga0208787, IMG submission 187362) | Fresh water microbial communities from Ohio, USA - Utica-2 Time Series HT 2014_7_11 (SPAdes) (version 2) | ecosystem: Environmental > Aquatic > Freshwater > Water tank | place: USA: Ohio... | reverse complement strand
CAAAATATCGGGGCATCCTGCAACCAAAGATCAACGAACCGGTCCGCATCACTCAGACGCTGCCGACCCGAAAGATCACCCGGCCCGCCCCCGGAATATACGTCTTCGACTTTGGCCAAAACCTGTCTGGAGTTTGCCGCCTCCAGATCCGCGGCCGACGCGGTCAAACTGTCACCCTGAAATTTGCTGAGATGCTAAAGGCGGACGGAAACGTCTATCGCGAGAACCTTCGCTCCGCCCATGCCACCGACACCTACGTCTGCCGTGGTGGCGGCATCGAGGAGTGGACCCCGCGCTTCACCTTCCACGGTTTCCGCTACGTCGAAGTCACTGACCTCACCCGCCCACCTTCCAAATCCCTGCTGACCGCTCTGGTTCTGCACACCGACATGAAACCCACTGGTCGGTTCAGCTGCTCCCGGCCGATCCTGAACCGGCTCAATCAAAACATCCGTTGGGGCCAGCGAGGCAACTTCCTCGACCTCCCGACCGACTGCCCCCAGCGCGACGAACGCCTCGGCTGGACCGGCGACGCCCAGGTGTTCGTCGGCACAGCCGCCTTTCACTACGACGTCCGCAACTTTTTCCGAAAATGGACCACCGACCTGCGCGACGGTCAGCGCCGGGACGGGGCTTATCCCGACGTGGCTCCAGACGTGTTGGGTCAGCTAGGCCCTGCACAATTTGGCAACGCAGGCTGGGCCGATGCAGGCGTCATCTGCCCGTGGAAAATCTACTGGCACTACGGCGACCGACAGATCTTGAAGGAAAATTATCCAGCGATGGTCCGGTGGATCGAATACCAACGGCAAACCTCAAAGAATTTGATCCGGCCCCGCACCGCCTACGGCGACTGGCTGGCCATCGACGCGGTCACTCCACAAAACGCCCCGGTTCCATGCGATCTGGTGGGCACCGCCTACTTCGCCCACACCGCGGACCTGATGGCCCGTATCGCCGGCGTACTGGATCACACAAAGGACCGGGTTTGCTTCCGGAAACTGCAAACGCAAATCGTCGAAAGGTTTCAAAAAGCATACGTGACTTCGGATGGGCGGATTGTCGGCCACTGTCAGACCTCCTATCTATTCGCCCTGGCATTTGATCTTCTTCCGCCCGGATTCCGCCCCAAGGCTTTTGGGCATCTGGTCGACTTGATTTCGGCCCGTAACGATCACCTCACCACCGGCTTTCTTGGAACTCCCCTGCTCTGCCCTGTCCTGACTCGCTTTGGCCGGACCGATCTCGCCTACCGCCTTCTTCTTCAGGAGGATTATCCCTCTTGGCTCTACACCGTGAAAAACGGCGCGACCACGATGTGGGAGCGTTGGAATAGCTACACCAAAGAGCACGGCTTCGGCGATGTCAGCATGAACTCCTTCAATCACTATGCCTACGGAGCCGTGGGTGAGTGGATGTACTCCGTGATCGGAGGAATCCGTCCGCAGGCACCGGGATGTAAAAGGATTCTTTTCGCCCCCGAACCCGGAGGCGGTCTGACCGAGGCGGAAACCTCTTTGCAGACGCCGCACGGCTTGGCTTCGTGTCGGTGGCGGCTGCGTGGCCGGCGGCTGGTGGTCGATCTACAGGTTCCTGCGGGAGTCTATGCCACCGTTCAGCTCCCGAGCTGTAGGCCGAAGCCGGTGAAGGCCGGCCGTTGGCACTTCACCGGCCGGCTTTAATCCGTTGCCATGGCTGCCCCGGAAAAATACATTCCGGGTTGAATGATTATGGGAAAAAGCACGGAGGAACTTTTCTGATTTCATTGGGTATTGACTGCGGGACGCAAAGCCTGAAGACAGTCGCCTTGGACAGCGACAGCGGCACTCTCCTGGCGTCGGCCAGCCGCCGCTACGAAATGCTTCCGGGTCTGCCTCCGGGCCATCAGGAACAGAACCCGGAAACCTGGTGGCAAGCTTTGCAGGACACCGTGGCGGAGGTTCTGACCACCCTCGGTTCCCGCCGCTGCGAGGTGGCTGCCCTGGGGGTCTCAGGCCAACAGCACGGTTTCGTGCCTTTGGATGCAGATCATCGTGTCATCCGCCCGGCCAAACTCTGGTGCGACACCTCCACCACTGCGCAGTGCGAGGAGATCCGGGCCCGGCTGGGAGGACGTGCCGCCCTCCTCGAGCGAACCGGCAACGACATGCTACCGGGCTTCACCGCCCCCAAGATTCTCTGGCTGAAACAACACGAGCCGCAACGGCATGCCCGACTCGCCCACGTGGCCTTGCCGCATGACTTTCTCAACCTGCGCCTGACCGGGAAGCTGCGGATGGAGTACGGCGATGCGTCCGGCACGGCCTTGTTGGAGGTGCGCCGTAGGGTGTGGTCGGAGGAGGTCTGCGCCGCCATCGATCCTTCCCTACGGGAGAAATTGCCCGCGGTCGGCTCTTCCCGCGAACCCTGCGGGCGCCTCCGGACCGACCTGCAGCGACCATGGGGTCTGGGCGACGTGGTGGTAAGCGCGGGTGGGGGCGACAACATGATGGCGGCCATCGGCACGGGGAACGTGCGGCCCGGTGGAGTCACGGCAAGCCTCGGCACCAGCGGCACGATTTTTGCCTGCGCGGGGAACCCGGTGATCGATCCCCGGGGGGAAATCGCCGCGTTCTGCGATAGTAACGACCGGTGGTTGCCGCTGCTTTGCACGATGAATGTGACGGTGGCCACGGAGTTGTTCCGCAAAATGTTCGGATGGGACCACGCGCGCATGGACGCGGAGATTTCTTCGGTTGCGCCCGGGGCGGATGGATTGCTTTTTCTTCCTTACCTGCAAGGGGAGCGGACGCCCAACCTGCCGGACGGTTGTGGTGTGCTGCACGGCATGAACACAGCCAATAGCACGCCGGCGCATGTCGCGCGCTCGGTCGTGGAGGGAGTGACGCTGGGTATGGCTTACGGATTGCACCGCATGCAGGAACTGGGCATGAAGCCGGACGTCATCCGCCTGACCGGAGGCGGCAGCCGGAGTCCGGTCTGGCATCAGATGTGTGCTGATATTTTCGGATACCCGGTGGTGACCTTGCGCAGTTCTGAAGGCGCGGCTCTCGGGGCCGCCATCCAGGCGCTGGCCACGGCCCAGGGCAAAGACGTGGAGTCCTTGGCCTCCCAACTGGCTCTCCTCGACCCGGCCAGCCGCCTTGAACCGAGGCGCAACTTTGACTACCGGAGGAAACTCGAGGAGCAAACCCGGTTACGCACCCTTCTTTTCCAATCTTAAAACCGATTAGGGCGAGTCCTTGGCTCCGCTCGATCGGGCTTGCACGGGCTTAATTTACGTGTGTAATCCGAAGTGTGACTCATCCCGACTTCCGAATGTTATTCTCGCCAAATTCCTTCCCGAGGTAGCCCCTATCCTTTGCCCCGGTTGAAAACCTCTTCCCATAAAGTTTACACCAGCACGATGATCGCCGCCCTCGGCGGGCTGCTCTTTGGTTTCGACACCGCGGTGATCTCGGGAACAACCGATGCGCTCCAGCAGCATTTCAGCCTGAGCGAGGCGATGCTCGGCTTTACCGTGGCCACGGCCCTGATCGGCACAATCTTCGGCTCGCTGATGGTCAGCCGTCCGTCCGACCGGCATGGCCGGCGCAAGGTGCTGGTGGTGCTCGCTCTGTTCTACCTGGTTTCGGCCATCGGCAGCGGCGTCGCTTGGGATCTTTATTCCTTCTGGTTCTTCCGCTTCCTCGGCGGCCTGGCCGTGGGCGGGGCCTCGGTGGTGTCCCCGATGTATATCGCAGAAATTTCTCCGGCCGAAAAACGCGGGCGGCTGGTGGGGTGGCAGCAGTTCAACGTCTGCCTCGGTATCTGCCTGGCTTATGTCTCCAACTTCCTCGTGGTCAAAACGGGCTGGTTCAGCACGGATGTGGCTAGCTTCATGGCCGCGTGGCGTTGGATGTTCATGGTCGAGGCCCTGCCGGCGGGCGCCTTCCTCGTCCTGATCGCCTACATCCCGGAAAGCCCGCGCTGGTTGGCCGAACAGAAACGCCACGACGAGGCCTTGGCGGTTTTAAAAGAGGTGGGAGCGGCCGATCCCCAGGCCGTGCTCAAGGACATCCTGGAGTCCATGCACAACCAGTTCGACACCGTGCACGCCAAATTTTGGCAGTCCAAATACGCCCTGCCCATCACAGCGGCCATTGCGCTGGCCGTCTTCAACCAGCTGTCCGGCATCAACGCGCTGCTCTACTACGCTCCCAAGGTTTTCGCGCTGGGCGGGAGCGATCCCGATTTGGCGCTGCTCCAGTCGATTCCCGTGGGCATCATGCTGGTTATTTCCACCACCCTGGGAATGATCCTGATTGACCGGCTGGGCCGGAAACCCCTGCTGGTTTACGGCTCCCTCGGGATGGCTCTTTTCCTGGCGCTGGCCGGCTTCCAGTTCATGGCCAAGGCGTCCGCGGAGGTCTCCCACTCCCTGATGTGGCTCTTCATCGGGTACCTGCTCTTCTTCGGGCCCTCCACCGGAGCGGTCATCTGGGTCTACATTTCGGAGATCTTCCCCAACCGGGTGCGGGCCAAGGGCCAGTCGCTGGGCAGCTTCACGCACTGGTTCATGGCCGCGGCAGTCTCCCAAGCGTTTCCCGTTGCCGTGGCCTTGCCATGGATCGGGGCGGGTCACAGCTTCCTTTTTTTCGCGGTCTGCATGGTCGCGCAGGCGGTGTTCGTCTGGCGGGTGTTACCGGAAACCAAGGGCGTCTCTTTGGAGGGCCTGCAGAAAAAACTTGGGATCGAGTAATCTGATTTTTTCGCCGGCGCCCAGCTTTCCCTCCATGGTGCCTTGGGCTGATGGGGACTTCCGCCTATCGTCTTTCCCATGAACTTTGCCCCTTTTTTTCTGCTCCTTGGTTTGCTGCCGACCGCGGGCCTAGCAGAAAACCGGCCGGCCTTTACCCGCCCCGCCGCCGTGAACCCCACCAACGTTATCCGGGACAAAACCCTGGTGGCCTGGTGTCAACCCGAAACCTCCGCCGATGCCACGGGAGGCGGAGGGCTCCTGACCCTGCAGGAGGGTGGCCGTTTCGACAGCATCGTGCTCGGAGAAAAGAGAGGCGGGGTGTGGATGGCCGGTAGCGAAATGTTTCACCGCACCCAGGACGACCAGTCCGCCTCCCCCCCCACCGACGACGCGGGCCATATGGTCCAGATCGCCGTGGCTTACCAAGGAGACCAAGTGAGGGTCTTCCGCAACGGCACGAGCTACGCGGAATACCGCGTGACCAAGCCGGAGACCTTTGGTGCGACCGCGGAAGTTCTCATCGGTTGGCGGCACTTCGGGGCGGGACCGGGATCCTTTTTTATCGGCCAGATCGAGGAGGCCCGGATTTACGACCAAGCCCTCGACGCCAAAACGCTAGCCACACTGGCGCCGGGTAAAATCGGATCCCCCGCCCCCCTGGCCCTGTGGACGTTTGAGAAGGGAAGTCTTGAAGACCGCATGGGCCGCTTTGGCCGGGGCCGGTTGCACGGCAAAGCCGAGATCCAAAACGGCCGCCTGCAGCTAAGCGGAAACGGGGACTACTTTGCGGTCAAAGCCATGCCCACCGCATTTGAGCCCACCCTGCATTTCCGTCCGGAGGGAGGGGCCGCGGGCGATGCGATTCCCTTCTACCACGGGGGCCAATATCACCTTTTTTATCTGAGATCCAAGACCTGGGCCCACCTCGTCAGCAAAAACCTGGTGGACTGGTCGGAGCTCCCCCCCGCCCTTCGCATCGATGAGTCCGACCCGCTGGGACCCGACGCCGAGGAGTGCTGGACCGGCAGCATCGTGGAAAAGCAAGGGCTTTTTCATCTCTTTTACACGGGAAAAAACATGCGCGACCCGCGCGGGGATCAAAAAGTGATGGTGGCCACCAGTCGCGATCTGATCACCTGGACCAAACAGCCCGACCGAACCTTCTACGCCGATGGAAAGATCTATTGGAGCAAGCCGGTCAACGGCCCCATCGATCCGGTTCCCTACCATCACCAAGCCTTCCGCGATCCGGCGGTCTTCTGGAACGAGGAGGCCAAGGAGTGGTGGATGCTGTTGCACGCCATCCGGGCGGACGGCTCCGCCCCGGCCATGGGACTTTACACCTCCCCCGATCTGCTTTCCTGGAGCGCATGCGAACCCCTGCTGACCTACGCCATGGCGTTGTCCGGCGACTGCCCCGACATTTTTGAACTCGGCGGCAACTGGTACATCCTCAACGGGAATTACGAGTTCACCTGGGCCCCGGAACTGACCGGGCCCTGGGATCAGGGATTCGCGCCCTACGACTGTGGCGACCTGCGGGTGGCCAAAACGATGTTCGACGGCAAGCGGCGCATCCTGGTGGGCTGGGTGGGCGATTACGCCGAGGACCGGGACGCCGGCACCCCGCAGTGGGGCGGCCACCTCAGTATGCCGCGGGAAATCCACGCACACGCCCCCGGCAAGCTGGGCCAACGACCAGTCGCGGAAGTTGTCGCCGCCTTCTCCCGTGAGGTCGTCAGGTTGCCCGATGGAGCTTCGTCCGCCGAGCCCCTCTCCCTGCCCCGTGATTTCCTGCTTCACGCCACCCTGACCAACGCTTCGGCCGACGCCCGAGCGGAAATCATTTTTCGCCGCCCCGCCGGAGCCACCGAGGGCGGCTACCACTTGCGGGTTGATTTTGCCACCAGGACAATCGAGCTCGGTGGCCGACACAAGCAGCACCGGCAGGTCTGCGAGTTTGACCCCTCTCAGCCGATGGAGATCCGGCTCTTCGCCATCGGCACGATCGTGGAGGCCTTCATCAACGACCGATACGCCTTCACCATGCGGGCCTACGATTTTTACGGCCCCCAGATGCAGGTGCGGGCCGACAGGGGAACCTTTCAGATCCAAAACACCTCGATCACAGAACAGGACCAGCGGCCGTCCGCTCGGAAACCCTAGATTCGGAACTACTTTTCTCGAAGAAAATCCTCCTCCTTGAGCGAGGAGGAGTTTTCCAACGAAACGTGTCCATCCAGCCAGAGGACGTTGAAAGATCCCTCCGGCGGTTCCCCACGGGAGTTCAAGCCGTCGGCATTCACCTTCTCGCTGGACCAGCGGTGATACTTGGAATTCTCCCCGGATCTCCATTTTCCGCGAGAGTCCGGGTTCCAGAGATTTCTATCCGAACCGGCAATGCCATCAATAAGCCCGACGGTACGGGCCGGTTTGGAGAACCCGACCAGCGGCACGTAGTTTCTCCCCGAATCGATCTTATCAATCACCGGAGCCGCGTGGGCAAAAGCCACCTCCAAATCTGCCCCACCGTTGATCCAGTAGCCGATCCGAAAGGCCTGGTTATTGAGCGGATCGACGGACCGGGGATCGCTCCAGGTTTTCGTCAGTCCCGGTCGGTCAAAAATCTTGGCGTTTCTGCCCGTAAACGGAAGGAGGTGCACCGCCCACCACCACCCCTGCGGGTTAAAGTAGGTTCCGTCGGACAGCTGACCTTGGGCGGGTGGGAGATAGCCCCCGTGCTCCGAGGCGTAAGCCAGCATCGCCGCCCCGATCTGCCGCAGATGACCACTGCTTTTTCCCTGCTGGGCTTTCCGAACCGCCGACGAAATCGCCGGAACTGACAGGGCAGCCAACCCACCCACGATCGCGATCACCACCAAGAGCTCGACCAAAGTAAATCCAAGCGAGGCAGATCGTGAAAATTTGGGCTGCCAGTTGTTCACAGAAATTAAACTAACATGTATAAGTTAGGCCTCCAACAGGAAAAGCACCTTGCCCGGTCGCCTTAGACTGCAGGGCTGGGGGCAGGCTTGTTTAGGTTTTCGGGTCGGAGGAGTGGCGGGCCATGAATTCGCTGGTGGAAATCGATTTGTGGATCGGCGGCTTCACTTTGTGTTCGATCAGGTCCAGCAGGAGCCGGGCAGCCATTTCCGCCATCTCCTCCACCGGCTCCGGGATGGTCGAAATACCAAGCGATGCATGCGGCAGGTTGCCCATGCCCACCACGGCCACATCCTCCGGCACCCGCAGGCCCCGCTGTTGGAGGGCATCCAGGGCGGGCAGGGCCAACCCGTCGTTGAGGGCGAAAATGGCGTCGGGTGGGTCTTTCCTTCCGGAAAAAAACTGACGCAGGGAGGTTTCCACAATTTTTTCCGGAGTCTCACTGGCCACCGGCCGGCTGATCAGGTGCCGCGGCAAGGCGAGTCCTTGCCGGTGTAAAGCCTCCTGGAATGCCTTGAAGCGATGCAGGGTCCCCAGGCCCGGATAGTCCATGCCCAGAAAAGCGATCCGCTTGCGACCGGAGCCGGCTAGATGGGCCACGGCGGCCCGGATGGACTGCCGCGGATCCCACATCACGGAGCTGATCAGGGAAGTCAGCTCCGGAATTTCATCGCCCAAAAAGACGATCGGCAGGGAGCTTTTGGCGATTTCCCGGTACATGGCGGCACAACCGATGGTCGGCAGGGTGATCAGTCCGTTGTCCCTTCGTTCCAGGAAGGACTGCAGCTCCCGGCGGTTGCGCTCCTCCTCAAAACTGTGAGTGGTGACAAAAGGAATCAGCTCCGAATGGTCGAACAATTTTCGCATCCCCAGCATCACCCGCTCCGCCCAGTCCAACTTGAAGTTGGGCAAGATAACGCTGATCATGCCGCTGCGCTGGCTCCTCAGGCTGCGGGCAAACCGGTTGGGCGCATAGTTGTGGCGTCGGGCCGCCGCCTGAACCCGGGCAATCGTCTCCTTGGAGATTTTGCGCTTCTCCCCGATCCCGTTCAGCACGAACGAGACGGTCGCATGGGAAAGCCCCAGACGCTTGGCCAGCTGATATCCCGAAATTGTCCGGGCCGCCGAAAGCCTGGCTAAGGATAAATGCGGGCTCACTGAATTAACATGTAAGTTACTTTTAGCCCTTTGAAAAGGCAAATTTCGTTGAAAATGAAAACTTACATGTTTAAGTCATGGACGATGCTAGCTTTGGCACGGTTTTTTGCCCTAAATTAGCCAATGGAGCCGCCCTTCCCCCCTTCCCTTGCTTTTTCACTCTCAGCCCGGGCCGGCAGGGAAATTCGGAGGTTCTCCCAGCTTCGGCCATTCTTCCGAACCATGACCGTTACCCTCTGGCTTACGTTCCTCAGCGCTATTTTGATCCGCACGGCCAGTGGGTCGGTCGAGCCGCGCGACCTGCAAAGCGACACCTGGGTGGCGAGGGACGAAGCCGGCCGGATCCTGCCGACCAGCGAGGAAGTCGGGCCGATCCGCCAGCAGAAAAGGGTCGGGATCTTTTACTTTTTGTGGCATGGCCTCCACGGCTATGACCAACACGCCAATCCCACAGATGGCAGGGAGGGAGTCAAACCCCCGGGTCCCAACGACCAGTCGAGTCCGCACGACCTAACCCGCTGGCTGGCCGGGGGAGGCGATCCGGCCAAGCTCGGCGCGTTGCAGAGCTTCCACCACTGGGGACGCTCGGAAAACGGCTACTATCTTTCCGACGACGAGTGGGTCATCCGGCGCCACCTGCGGTCACTCTCCGATGCGGGGGTCGATGTACTGATCCTGGATGCGACCAACGGCTTCACTTACCGCGACGTGTACCGGAATCTCTTCCGCATCATGGGGGAAATGCGGGCGGCCGGAGAGCCGACGCCCCAGGCGGCCTTCATCACCCATTTCAAGGCGGCGGCCACCATCAAAAAGCTGCGTGAGGAGCTTTACGATCCCGGCTTGCATCCGGAGCTTTGGTTCCGCTGGAAGCAAAAACCCCTCTTGATGACCTCGGCCGAGGTGGCCACGGCCCAACCCGACCTCGGGGAGTTCTTCACCGTGCGAAAATCCTGGGCCTGGTCCGATCCAGCCGGTTGGTTCGGGGACGGCCGCCATGCCTGGCCGTGGATCGACCGCTACCCGCAAAAATTCGGCTGGGACGCCGACCCCGGGAAAGCCGAGTTTATCTCTGTGGCCGTCGCCGGCCACGCCACCCTGGGTCAGGGTCGGAGCCACCAGCGCGGTGTCCAGCCACCGGCGGGCAAGGAAAAGCCTTACGAGGGAAGGTTTTTTGCCGAACAGTGGAAGCATGCCCTCAAGGTCGACCCCGCCTTTCTGATGGTCACGGGCTGGAATGAGTGGGTGGCCATGTATTTCCAAGCCAAGGAGGGGGACGTCATGCTGGGCCAACCGGCCGAGCCGGGTTCCCCAGTGTTCGTGGACCTTTATTCGACCGAGTACAACCGCGATGTCGAGCCGGACGATACCGTCGCCGGGGATAACCTCTATTACCAGATGGTGGCCGGCATCCGTCGTTTCAAGGGGGCCCGCCCCCTGCCCCCGGCCAGCCGGGAAACGAGCATTCCCCTCCGCGCGGACCCCAAGGACTGGGAAACCGTTCAGCCGGAATTCCGCGATTCAGCCGGTGACACCGAGCACCGCAACCATCCCGGATGGGGCCGGATTGGGTCATACACCCATACGTCAGGTCGAAATGATATTGTCGCCGCCAAGGTGGCGCGCAACCGAGAGCGCGTGGTCTTTGCCGCCACCGCCAAGGATGCCCTCAGCCCGGAAACGGATCCCGGCTGGATGGAGCTTTTCCTCAACACCGACCGGGACTTTTCCAGCGGATGGTTCGGGTTCGACCTGAAACTTGGTGCGCCCACCGGGCTGCAGGAAAAGGACGGCGTCACGCGGTTCAACCGGCCGATCCTGAAATATTCGGAGAGCCGATGGGTGCCGACTGGAAAATCAGCGGCGGGTACGACCCAAGGAAACTTGGTGGAGATCGCCATCCCGCGCCCTCTTTTACCCGAGCCACTGGATTTTTACTTCAAGTGGGCCGACCGACCAGCCGGAGAAGAACATATTTTGGATTTAGAGAAAGGAGGCGACACGGCTCCCAACCGAAGATTCCTCTACCACTTTCGCGTCGGCGAGCGGTAGAGAGAGAGAGAGAGAAAGAAAGAGTCACCGTCCCAACCGTGCCTAAGGGCGCCACGGCCCGAGAAGCGGCAGAATTCACAAAAAACCCAACCTCTTCCATGGAGAAAAACACATGTAAGGAACCCGTAGATTCCCTACCCAAACATGAATCTGCACCTCACTTTGGTACGAGGAGTTGTCTTTCTCCTTGCGTTTCCCTCTCGACCGCACCTCGCGCTCGGAGTTTGGATTTCTTTTTTAACCAGACCAACAACGGTGATTTCGCCCTTTTTGCAGATTTCCTTATCAAAGCGATCGAACGCACTACGCTCAATCCCAACAACAACATAATAAATAAGGGTCCTGTCTTTAGCCGTGAGGTTCCGTCGTTTTACAACTGTTCTTCTACTGGCTGGATCCCTCCACTCTAGTGTCAACCTCCCTCGTCTCTTCGGCCACGACATGCTGTTGCAGCTCGATTTGCCACTGCCTGTTTGGGGCACGGCATCACCGGGAGAGTCGGTCGCCGTGGCATTCGCCGGTCAGGACAAGTCCGCCACGACGGGCGGTGGTGGCAAATGGCGGGTGACGCTTGATCCGGTCGCCGCCGACAAGACGCCGAGGAATTTCACCGTGCGCGGTGCGAATGAGTTGGTTCTGACCAATGTAGTTGTCGGCGAGGTCTGGCTTTGCTCCGGACAGTCGAACATGGAATGGGTGGTCGACAAACACGGCCAACTTCGAGGCGGAAAAGCCGCGGCCGATTTTCCGGATATCCGGCATTGCAAGGTTCCTCGCGCGATGTCCGCTTTCCCGCGGGCCGATCTCGGGGGGAGTTGGGAAATTTGTTCACCGAAAACCGCGGGTGCGTTTAGCGCCGTAGGGTTTTATTTTGCCCGGAAGTTGCTGGCCGAACTCGGCGTGCCCATCGGTCTTTTGCATACGAGTTGGGGAGGAACCCCGATCGAAGCGTGGGTCGATCCGAAAACGGTCGCGGCAGTACCTAAGTGGGCCGAGTTGCAGGGCAAACTGCACGCCGCCTCGCCGGCTTCGCCCGAAGGTCTCGCCCGCCACAAGCAATCCCTTGAGGATCTAGAGAAGTGGACAGCCGGAGCGGAGGCCGCACTGGCTGAGGGAAATCCGCTGTCCGGGCCCCCGCAGATAAAAAACCGTTTGCAAATTAGATAACATGTGTAATTATAATTTCCGGAAGGTTACATTCATCATGAAAGCTATAAATTCTGATCCGTATGCGGGAACCCTGACAAAGCTCACGGCCCCCTTTTTTATCCTGATCGCCTTGTCCATTTCCGCCCCAGCCCTGATGGCCGGGGACAGGTTTTTCACAAATAGTATCGGTGATTTTGACTCCGCGTCCAACTGGCAGGGCGGTCTGCCTGGCGGTTTCGGCAACACCTTCATCGGCAGCAGTGACCTAGGTGATGTCCGTCCCCTTCCCGCCACCGTCAATCTCAACACCGATGTCACCTCCCTTGAAACCGGCGCGCTCTTTCTGGGGCAAGGCGGATCGGGCAACGGCATCCTCAACATCAACAGCGGCGGAAGTCTGCAGTACGGGCTGGTCTATATCGGGCGGGACGGCGGAGCCGTTGGCGTCCTTAACCAGAACGGCGGCACGATGCGGGTCAACACCGGCACCTTTGAAATCCTCAGCGGCAGCAGTGGCAGCGGCACCTACAACCTCTCCGGCGGCACTCTCAACACCGTCACCAGCGGTCCCATGTCGATCAGCGTGGGTGCAACCGGCGCCGGCACCGGCTACTTCAACATGTCGGGCGGGACTCTCAACGCCGGCAGCGCTCCTCACGAACACAGCATGAATGTAGGGTGGGGGGCCAGAGGTGAGGCCACCTTCAGCGGTGGCACGGCGAATCTCTCCGGTGATTTCAATGCGGGTAACAACGCCAACGGCCTCATCACCGTCTCCGGCTCCGCCATGGTCAACTCAAAGTCCGTCAACGTGGGCCTGAATGCGGGCGCGGCCAACTCGCGACTCACCGTCACCGGAGGCACCTTGGCAGTGACCAACGGCATCCGCGTGGCCAACACCTCGGCCTTAAACATCAGTGGTGGCACAATCACCTCCACTGGCATCGAGATTGCTTCGGGCTCGGTCATGACCAACACCGGCGGCACCCTGAATATTTC
>Ga0208787_1000968_pt1 | contig 13046 bp, 12 predicted proteins | sample Wag4_2014_7_11_FD_187362 | JGI IMG/M metagenome (GOLD analysis project Ga0208787, IMG submission 187362) | Fresh water microbial communities from Ohio, USA - Utica-2 Time Series HT 2014_7_11 (SPAdes) (version 2) | ecosystem: Environmental > Aquatic > Freshwater > Water tank | place: USA: Ohio... | reverse complement strand
GGTGGTGGTGGCGGCTGGGGTGGATTTACCCAAACTACCGCTCAAGGATTTGTTAAGCCTAACTATGGATTTGAATTCGCACTGAAAAAAGACTTCTTGAAAGAAAAAAGAGGTTCACTTACTTTAAGTATGAATGATATTTTCAAGACTAAAGTTTATGGATCCTATTCAGAATCTAATTTCTTTACGCAATCTAATTCCAGAAGAAGAGACTGGCAAGTATTCAGGTTAAACTTTAATTATCGATTTGGAAAAGTTGACGCTTCACTTTTCAAGCGAAAAAATACAAGAAGTGGTCAGGATGGTATGAATGAAGGAATGCAGATGCAACAATGACTTTAAAAAGCCGCTATAATAATGGCGGCTTTTTTTTATCCGTTTTTTCCGGATAACATTGGCACAAATGAGAATGCATCAAAACGCTCTTCTTTGGTTGTATATTCATCTAGCTTTGTAATTCTGTACATTATTTGCACATCACCCTCATTAAGTGGTAAAATAATTAATCCACCAATTTTTAATTGTTTTATCAGTTTATCAGGAATAAATGGTGCGGCAGCAGTAATGATTATTTTATCAAATGGTGCATATGTTGGAAGACCCTCAAAGCCATCACCATAAAAACGCAACAAAGCAGGATATTTACTGAGGTATTTGAAATTTTTTTTCTCATCAAATAATTTCTTTTGCCTTTCAATAGTATAAACCTTTGCTTTCATCTCAACTAAAACACTTGCCTGATAGGCACTGCCAGTTCCCACTTCAAGTACTTTTTCAAATGGTTTAACCTGAAGTAGTTGCGTTTGGTATGCCACTGTATAAGGTTGTGAAATTGTCTGATCTTCTCCTATTGGGAATGCACGATCCTCATAAGCATGTCGTTCAAAAGCAGAGTCTAGAAAATAATGTCTGGGAACATTATTGATAGCCTGCAAAACATGTTCATCAGTTATTCCTTTCTCTCTGATCTGATCCACCAATTTCTTTCTCAATCCCTTGTGAAGGTAGCTGTCTTCAAAATTTCGCATGTACTTTTTTACTTCTAATAGATCAATTTAAACCCAAATCAGCAATTATTTGATTAATTTTTTGACCCAATGCATCATATGCTACATCAAAATCTGCAATATCTGAAAGCTTACCTTGTACACTGAAGTAAAATTTTATTTTTGGTTCTGTACCTGAAGGTCTCGCACTAATTTTACTTCCATCAGCCAGGATAAACTGCAAAACATTACTCTTTGGAAGTTCTATAGCACAAATTTGACCATTTGTCAAATCTTGTGCTTGTCTTTTTTCATAGTCAAGTAAAGAAGTTACAGCAACACCACCGAGAACGGATGGAGGATTTGTGCGATAACGCTCCATCATATCAGCTATTTGTTGTTGACCATCCATTCCTTTCTTAGTAATCGAAATGAGGTGTTCCCTGAATAATCCATGGCGGCTATACAAATCAATGAGTTTGGAAAACAATGTATAACCTTTACTTTTTTCATAAGCAGCCATTTCACATAACAACGCAACTGCACTAACCGCATCCTTATCCCGAAGCTGACTACCAATCATCAATCCATAAGATTCTTCCCCTCCAATTACATAATTTTCATCCGATTCTTTTTCTTTGATTAATTCTGCAATCCATTTGAATCCTGTCAATACATTGTAACATTTAATTTTACTATGGGCTGCTATAATATCAATCAAATCTGTGGTAACGATGGTTTTAACAACCATATCATTTTCCTGAGCAATCCCTTTTTCTTTTCTTGCTTCTATCAAATAATTGAACGCAAGAACAGCTGTCTGATTTCCATTTAGTAATACCCATTTACCATGGTTATCTTTTACACCTACTCCTACCCTGTCAGCGTCAGGATCTGTTCCCAAAAGTATATCTGCATCAATTTCTTCAGCTTTTTTAAGTCCCATACTCATCGCTTCTGCTTCTTCAGGATTAGGATAGACTACAGTTGGGAAATTTCCATCCGGAACTGATTGTTCATCTACAATATGAACATTATCAAATCCAAATGCCTGAAGAACTTTAGGAACCAATACTATCCCTGTTCCGTGTATTGGGGTATATACGATCTTAAGATTTTTTTGACTCGAAATTATTTCTGGATAAACACTTAGGCTTTTCACCATCTCAATATATTCATTATCCAGTTTGTCATCAATGAGATGAATATTATGTTCACCTCCATTCCATTTTACATCTTCTACACGAATAATTTTTTCTACTTCCGTAATAACATTTTTGTCGTGAGGTGGAACAAGCTGACCACCATCATTAAAATAAGCTTTGTACCCGTTGTATTCCTTGGGATTATGAGAAGCAGTACAAACTACCCCGCCATGACAGTGCAATTGACGTATTGAAAATGAAAGCTCAGGTGTAGGTCTCAGTGAGGAAAATAAATAAACCTGAATACCATTGGCAGCCATAACATTGGCTGTTATTTCTGCAAATGTTCTGCTGTTATTTCTGCTGTCATGGGCAATAGCAACCCTCAATTGTTCATTTGGAAAGGTATTTATAAGATAATTTGCGAAACCTTGTGTAGCCATGCCTATTGTATACTTGTTTATACGGTTGGTTCCAATACCCATAATACCACGTAATCCACCGGTTCCGAATTCTAAGTTTTTATAGAAGGAATCTGCCAGTTCACCACTGTTTTCAGATTGCATCCTCAGAATTGCATCCTTGGTGTCCTCGTCAAAACTTCCGTTTAACCAGGCTTGCACTCTTTCCTGAATCAAGTGTTCCATATATAGTTATTTATACAAACTTAATAAAGAGATATGGAATTGCGACTTACATTGCTTTGAATATCTTTGTTCAAGTGAAAAAAGTCTTCTTCATCATACTAATTTTAGCTGTTAATCAGCTTCATGCCCAACTTCCTCAAAAAACGGAGATGAACGGAAGTACTTCCTTCAAAAAAAGAAAATGGGTACTTGGAAGTGTTCAAACATCCCTTTGGGCGGGTTCTTTTCTAGCATTGAATAAGGCATGGTATGCCAATTATCCAAAATCCCCTTTTCATTTTTATGATGACAGTAAAGAGTGGCTTCAAATGGATAAAATTGGACATTCCTGGTCCACTTATCAAATTAGTCAGCATACCTCCAAAATCTGGCAATGGGCTGGTACGGGTCACAAGCAATCTGTTTTAATAGGAAGCCTGAGTGGAATGGCATACCTGAGTGTAATTGAAATATTAGATGGATATTCAGACAAATGGGGATTCAGTGGATACGATGTTTTGGCAAATGCAGCCGGTGCTGGCTTATTTGCATTTCAGGAATTGGGCTGGAAAGAGCAACGCATCCAAATGAAATTATCCTATTTGCCCGTCAGATATGGGAATCTTGATAAAAGGGCTTATGATTTATTCGGAGAAAGTCATATTGAGAGGGTTTTGAAGGATTATAATGGACAAACTTATTGGCTTTCCGCAAATATCAAGTCATTTTTTCCCAATTCGGGGGTACCGCCCTGGCTTAATGTGGCAGCTGGCTATGGCGCCAAAACAATGCTTGGGGGATATGAAAACAAATGGTATGATAGTGATGGAAATTTAATAACCAGATTCGATATAAAAAGAATCAGACGTTTTCACCTTTCATTGGATATAGACTTAACCAAGATTAAAGTAAAAAACAAAAAGATTGAAACCATCTTTTCCCTTTTCAATGTACTCAAAATTCCGGCACCATCATTTGAGATTAGGAGTGATGGCCGATTTAAATTTCATCCCTTCTTTTATTGACTACTATTTCAAATACCAAACTTACAACCCCAATGCACAGGTCGTTAAGTGATGTTTTCAAAATAAAAAATGATACACATCTGTCGTATCTTCGCTATTAAATACTGCATTTATCTGCGTTTTATTACAAAAGAAAATTCTCAATTCAGGTATAATCCAGGTTTTATTAATAACTGATTTAATACTTCAATCTCCCTTTGTATGAATCTTGATTATCAGCAACTTATACCCCAAAATCTTAGTAATAAAACAAGGGTTTGGATCTACCAATCGAACAGACTTTTTACATTAAGTGAGGCCTTGCAGCTTGAAGAAGAGTTAAAGCATTTTGAAGATAATTGGCAGTCACATGGAGCAACGGTTAACGCTTCATGTTTTCTTTTCTTTGGTTATTTTATCATCCTGATGGCAGACGAAGCTGAGACAACTGTGAGTGGATGCAGTACAGATAGTTCGGTAAGATTTGTAAAAAACATCGAGCAAACCTACAAAGTATCCCTTTTTGACAGAACAAATCTTGCTTTTATCGTTAAAGACAAAATAGAATTATTGCCTCTTTCACAGGTAAATTATGCTATTGAAAATGGATATCTTAATAAAACAACTTTGTTATTTGACAATTCCATTCAGGATATCTCAGCGTTTAAGGATAAATGGCTGGTACCAATTGCAGATTCCTGGCTTGGAAAAAGACTAAATAATAAAAATAACGAATGACAATTTGTCACTCATTACCTTTTCATTAATTTTGCAAAATGCTAGATAACCTAAATAAAATCATAGATGAATCAAGGCAGGGAGAAGCCTATGGTCAGGGCATTATAAGTTCAGATCATGTTTACCCCAGAAGATTTTATATTGAGAGTTATGGTTGCCAGATGAATTTTAGTGACAGTGAAATTGTTGCATCAATCCTTAATAAAAGTGGTTTTGGAGCAACCAGAAATATAAATGAGGCTGACCTTATCTTTTTAAATACATGTTCTATTCGTGAAAAAGCAGAACAAACAGTACGAAAACGACTGACCGAATTTAAAAAAATTAAGCAGTCAAAGCCAGAGATGTTGGTAGGTGTTCTAGGATGTATGGCGGAACGCTTGAAAAGCAAATTACTTGAACAGGAAAAGCTTGTCGATATTGTAGTTGGACCGGATGCCTATCGAAGTCTTCCCATTTTAATTGAAGAAGCTGGTTCGGGAACCAAAGCAGTAAATGTCTTGTTAAGCAGGGAGGAAACATATGCTGATATATCACCTGTGAGACTTAATTCAAATGGAGTAACAGCTTTTGTAAGCATCATGCGCGGATGCAATAACATGTGCTCATTCTGTGTAGTACCTTTCACCAGGGGAAGAGAAAGAAGCAGAGATGTAAATTCTATTGAACAGGAATGCAGAGACCTTTGGGAGAATGGATATAAGGAAGTTACATTGCTCGGACAAAATGTAGACAGTTATTATTGGGTTGATCCAACGAACGAGCAGTTTTTTAACTTTGCCAATTTACTTGAAAAAATTGCCTTGATAAATCCTGAATTGCGGGTACGTTTCAGCACTTCGCATCCAAAAGATATTACTGATGAGGTGTTACATGTCATGAAATCTCATGAAAATATCTGTAAATACATCCATCTTCCCCTTCAAAGTGGCTCAACCCGCATACTACAGCTTATGAACCGTCCGTACACAAAGGAATGGTATAAGGCAAAAGTTACCAGAATTAAGGAAATCATGCCCGATTGTGCCATTAGCGCTGATATCATAGCAGGTTTTTGTACGGAGGATGATCAGGATCATCAAGATACGCTGGAAGTTATGAAATTCAGTGGCTATGATTTCAGCTATATGTTTATTTACTCAGAAAGGCCGGGAACACTTGCAGCCAAAAGATATAAGGATGATATTCCTGCTGATATCAAGCAAAAACGACTTGAAGAAATCGTTTTAATGCAAAACGAATTGTCTTTTATCAGTAATAAAAAAGATCTTGGTAAGTCTTTCAGGGTTCTTATTGAAGGAAACTCAAAACGCAGTGAATCCCATTGGATGGGTAGGAACAGTCAGAATAAAGTAATTGTTTTTCCAAAAATTGCAGGATCTGATCTAAAGCCAGGCAGTTATACATCAGTTTTAGTGGATAATTGCACCCAGGCAACCTTAATAGGAAAGATCATTGTGTAAATACAAAGAATGGATATTCAGTCGATTAAAAACAGGTTTGGAATCATTGGAAACTCTCCAACTCTCAATTATGCATTGCAGGTAGCCACACAGGTTGCTAACACGGATTTGACTGTTTTAATAGTTGGTGAAAGTGGTGTAGGTAAAGAAATATTCTCACAGATTATTCATGCATTATCACCTCGGAAGCACAATCCTTTCATAGCTGTTAACTGTGGTGCCATTCCTGAGGGGACGATTGATTCTGAATTATTCGGTCATGAAAAAGGATCATTTACCGGTGCGGTTGATGCCAGAAAGGGTTATTTTGAAACCGTTAATGGAGGAACCCTTTTCATGGATGAAATAGGTGAAATGCCTCTAGGTACGCAAGCGAGACTTCTAAGGGTACTCGAAAACTCCGAGTTCATTAGGGTAGGTTCATCAAAAATGCAGAAAACGGATGTTCGTGTCATTGCTGCTACTAACAAAGATTTATTGGAAGCGACCCAAGTGAATAAATTCCGGGAGGATTTATACTACAGATTGAACACAGTGCCCATACGGGTACCATCACTCAGAGAAAGAAAAGAAGATATTATATTGTTGTTCAGAAAATTTGCAGTTGATTTTGCTGAAAAATACCGCACTACTCCAATTCAGTTAACTGAAGAAGCTAAATCAATCCTCTTGAATTATCCATGGCCAGGTAATGTCAGGGAGCTAAAAAATATTGCAGAACAAATTTCTGTACTTTCGGTACAGAAAACTATCTCAGGACCTGATTTGGAGCGATTTTTGCCAAAAATGCACCAATTTAATCTTCCAATGATTGTAAGTAATCAACAACCAGGTAGTAGCAAATCTGAGTTCATGAACGAAAGGGATATTCTTTACAAGCTATTTTTCGACTTAAAAAAAGATGTGACTGAAATGAAAAAAATGTTTCTCGAGATAGTCCAAAACCCATCTAATATCCCTACCATGGCCCACGTAATGGAAGAAAATTACCTGGAAGATATTCCCATTTCAAGACAAAAATCAGATTCAGGCCATCATGGAAATATACTTCCCGTGCTCTCACAGCCAGTTTTAATCAATGAAAACCGTGAAATTCATGACACTATAATTGTTGATGAATCACTCAACATAATGGATAAAGAGAAAGAACTTATTGAAAAGGCACTAAGAAAACATAAGGGAAAAAGGAAGGATGCTGCAACAGATCTTGGCATTAGTGAAAGAACACTTTATCGAAAATTGAAAGAATATGATATCGAGGATTAATAGGTTATATAGTTTGACGAAAGTACTTATACCAATACTGTTTGCCATACTTACCATACAGGGCACATGCAGGTATTCTCTCAAGGATGTATCCATACCACCAGAAATTAAAACAGTGAAGGTTTTCTTTATTGAAAATAAAGCGCGCTACATTAATCCACAGCTAAGTCCAAAATTAACCGATAAATTGCGACAGAAAATTGTAAATCAAACTAGACTTTCACAAACAAATAATGACGCAGATTATGAAATCAGTGGCTACATCAGTGAATATTCTGTTAGTACATCGGGAATTTCCCAGCAACAAGTTGCGAGTAATAACCTAAACGTAACCGTTCACATAGTGTTTAGGAACCGACAAAATGACAAACTCAATTTCGAAGCAGACATAACCAGAAATTTCCCATTTTCTGCTTCAAAAAGTCTAACCCAGGCCGAGGCAGAATTAAATGATCAAATCATAACCAACCTTACCGACGAGATTTTTAATAGAATTTTTTCAAATTGGTAAAGCGGACTATATTAGCACAATGACAAAGGAAACAGATTACCTCATCCAATCGATGTTTGAAGAAGAAAACCTGGAGGAAATGCCCTTGGATGAGTTAAGAACATTAACTGAAAAATATCCATATTCTTCTATTGTTCAGTTTCTTTATACCTGTAAACTAAAGTCAATTTATCATATTGAATTTCCGGAAGCCGTTACAAAAACAGCTATCTTCTTTAATGATCCATATTGGCTCAATTTTCAATTGAGTGAAGACACAGAAATGGGAAATATCAAAAAAAGCGGGTATGAATATAACCTTCGGGAAAGAAATGAAGAATCTAAACCTCATTTGTCTGGCAATCCTGAGCTTGAAAGTACTTGGCAAGATGAGGATGGATATGAGTATGCTGAAGAAAACAAGGATCGAGATACGCAAGAATCAGGGGAAAATCAACACAATATTGAAACCTTGAATTTCCCACAATTTAGAGAGGCTGAAACAATTCCCAATCAGAATTTTGACCAAATCATTCCTATTGAACCATATCATACTGTTGATTATTTTGCTTCACAAGGAATTAAGTTAAGTCAATCTTTTGAAAAAGATGATTTTGGAACTAAAGTAAAAAGCTTCACTGATTGGTTACGTACCATGAAAAAACTTCAACCTGATGCACCTGATATACGGTCAACTGAATCTTTATTTCCTCAGTTGAACAAACAAGATGTTCAGCAACCTGCGCATGAAATAATTACTGAAGCAATGGCTGAAGTTTATTTAAAACAGGGTCTCAAGGAAAAGGCAATTGAAGTTTATAATAAATTAAGTTTGCAAAATCCTACCAATAAACATATTTTTGCTGCCAAATTATCCCTGATTAAAGAAAATAATTTATGACAATCTTATTCATTGTGCTTATTATTCTTGCTTCTATCCTATTGGGCGCTATTGTTTTGATACAGAACCCCAAGGGTGGTGGTTTATCTGGAAATATAGCAGGCTTCAGCAATCAATTCATGGGTGTAAAGCAAACAACAGATGTACTTGAGAAAGGAACCTGGATTCTTGCAAGTATACTAGTGGTTTTGTGTTTGGTATCCGCTCTGGTAATAAACAGCTCTACAGGAGTTCAAAACGACACTTTGAAGAATATTCCAACAACAGGATCAGCGCCTTTACAACAATCTACGCCTCTCCCTGCTCCAGCACCTGCTCCTTCAAAATAACTTAATCGAGTTCTTATTACGACCCTGCTTGAACTGGCAGGGTTTTTGTTTATACAGGGTTGATGACTCCAAGAAAAAATTATAAAAAAAGAAAACGGAACAAAGGAATCCAATTTGGATTGATCTTCCTCCTTCTTTTTTCTTTCATTTCAGCATCTTTTTTTTATTTACTTTTTCTTAAGTCTGCAACATCTTTTGAAGAAGATGAGGCTACAATTTACATATCAAGCGCAAATTCAACACCAAAATATGTAAAGGCAAAGCTCAAATCAATCATAAATCCAACTGAATACACCACATTCCTGGCATTGGCACAATCTACAGGTTATTGGAAACAGATCAAGCCTGGGCGTTATGTTATAACAAAAGGTAGTGGAGTTTTTAACATTTTCAGGAGGCTTAAAGGAGGAAGACAATCACCTGTCACATTGACATTAAACAAGTTCCGTACCAAAAAAGAACTTTCTGCCTATATTGGAGGTAAGCTCGAATGCAGTACAAATACCCTGTTGAGGTTTATGAATAATCGGGATTCATTAAACACTTTTGGTTTAACACCAGAAACTGCTTTGAGTATTATCATCCCCAATACCTATGAGATTTATTGGAATACAACACCCGGTGAGTTTTTTTCAAGAATGAAAAAAGAGTCACTAAGATTCTGGGATGATGACAGACTTGATCAGGCAAGTGAACTGGGATTAAGTCCCTTAGAAGTTTATACACTTGCTTCCATTGTTGAAGAGGAAACAAACGATAATGCAGAAAAACCACTGATCGCCAGTGTTTACTTAAACAGAATGAAAAAAGGAATGCCTTTGGGAGCAGATCCAACTATAAAATTTGCATACGGTGATTTTAGCATCAAGAGAGTAACGCTCATGCATATCAATAAGTCTGCTGCATCTCCCTATAACACTTATAAAAATAAGGGACTTCCACCTGGCCCTATATGTACCCCATCTCAAAAATCAATTGATGCAGTTTTGAAAGGTGAGCATTCGAATTATTTGTTTTTTTGTGCAAAAGCTGATTTTTCAGGTTCTCACAGTTTTGCAGAAAATGAAAAAGAACATTTTGAAAATGCCAGAAAATACAGAAGAGCTTTAGATAGTCTTAAGATTTATTAACCTTTTATATGTTAAAAATACAGCGGTTGATTCTCGAAACCAGGCTTGTAAAATCTGTTATCAAATGGTCCAAAAACATTTTTCTGCCTGGTTTTGAAGGACTTCCCTTGTATGATGTGATTTCATTTTCATTTGATCAGTCACGGGAAATAAGGCTCAATGAACGGGCAGCGTCCATTTCTTTCAATTTCCTCTTGGCCATCCCTCCTCTTTTCATATTTATTTTTACCTTATTATCCTTCTTACCTGGCTCTAAAATATTGTATGAGGAAGTTTTGGTTTTGATAGAAAGCATTGTACCTGATGACTATACGTACAAGATGATTAAAACAGTCACAGACGATTTTTTTAATGCAGGAACTGGTACACTTTCTTTTGGACTTATCCTAGCCATTTATTTTTCCTCAAATGCTACACTAACAATAATGCGCACATTCAGAAAGTCAATGTTGCATATTCAGGTGGAAGAGAGAAATTTCATTCAAATCAGGTGGAGTGCTATCAGACTCACATTTATTATTGTTTTCCTTATACTGGCAACAATCATGATCATGTTAACACAAACCATTATCTTGAACTGGTTTTTTTCAACTTTCAATGTATCAGGTAAAAATGTAGCACTTGTTTTAGGTATCGGGCATTTTTTAGTCATTTTCTTCCTCATTTTCTTTTCAATTGGTTTGATTTACAGGTATGCACCCCATGTACAGAAGAAATGGAAAATAAAGTCGCCTGGAACCATTCTTGCTACAATTTTGATTATGACTTTTACCTATTTATTCTCTTATTGGGTCAACAATATCGCATCATATAACAAAATATATGGATCTTTAAGTAGTATTTTGATTCTGATGTTTCTTGTTTTTGTCAATTCTCTTGTTCTGTTGATTGGCTTTGAATTGAATGTCAGTATCAATTCCCTTAAGAATAAAGTAATTCAACGAAAACAATAAAGCCATGTCTGCAACACCCAAACCCTATATTTTAGCAGAAACAAACTTTAGGGATATCCAATCCCACCATTTCGATGTGGCAGTTCTGCCATGGGGTGCAACTGAAGCCCATAACTATCATCTACCCTATGCAACCGATAATTATCAGGTTGAATATATAGCGAGGTCAAGTGCTGAACTTGCTTGGTCTAAGGGAACAAAGGTGCTGGTACTGCCAACAATACCATTTGGTGTAAATACTGGGCAACTCGATGTGCCGTATTGCATAAACATGAATCCATCTACACAATTGGCTATTTTGAAAGATGTGTGTGATGTAATAATCAGGCATGGTTCTACAAAACTGGTAATATTAAACGGACACGGTGCCAATAATTTTTACTCCATCATACGAGAACTTGCTGGACTATTCCCGCAACTGACAATTTTTGCTGTAAACTGGTTTCAAAGTGCAGCAGTAAAAGACCACTTTGAACAACCGGGTGATCATGCAGACGAGATGGAGACAAGTGTGATGATGCATCTTTATCCTGATATAGTATTGCCGCTTCAGGTGGCAGGAGATGGTGCAACACGTAAATTTACACCACACGGTATAAAAAAAGGATGGGCCTGGACGCAAAGACCATGGACAAAAATAACCAAGGATACCGGTTCAGGTAATCCCGCTTTGGCAACGCCAGAAAAAGGAAAACAGTTTTTGGATGCTTGTGTTGAGAATATTGCAATTTTTTATACTGAAATTTCAAATAAATCTGTTGAATCATTATTATCTTAAAAATTTAAGAATATGCGATTATTGAACCTGTTGATGTTTTGTTTTATTGCTTCCCAGACTTTTGCTCAAACAAACTTTAAGTTAATCATTTCCGTATCTGACCCAAAGGGCACAACAATTAAAAATCCTGAAATTACCTTATTAAATAATGTTACGGATGCGAAGGTTAATAATGATGGCACTTTTTCCTTTGATGGACTTAGGCCAGGTAAATATGAATTGAAAATTAATGCTGATGGTTTTTCAACATATTGGGAAACTATCATGCTGACTAATAATATAGAAAAAAAGATTGTATTAAAGTCTGCAGTCACAACGCTTGATGCTGTTGTAGTTAATGCTGATAAAACTACAACCAATCTTTTCAAAACTCCAACTTCCGTGACTTCTATATCCGGTAAACAACTACAGGATAGGAGAATTTGGGAGATTAATGACATTACGGGTCAGTCACCTAATTTTTTTCTTTCAAATTCAGGAGACAATAGAAATGTTAGCGGAATTAGGGGAATTGTAACTACTTCATATGAACAAGCTGTGGTAACATATATTGATGGTGTAGCCCAGTTTAATTTAGATACATATATACCCCAACTAAATGATGTAGAAAGCATCGACATCATCAGGGGTGCACAGAGTACTGTTTTTGGTAGAAATGCACTTGGTGGAGTAATTAACATCACAACAAAAAAACCAACTAATCAAACAAGCCTTAAGGTTGATGTAAATACAGGAAATTTTGGTCTGATTAGGACTTCTGCATTTTTTAAAACACCTGTAATTAAAAACAAGCTATACTTTGGCCTTTCGCTTGTGCAGGACAAACGGAATGGTTATTTTGACAATGAGTTTACATCCGGAAGGTATGATGATCAATCTCAAAACATGATTGCATCACAGCTAAAATACCTGTTTAACGACGGGTGGAGTATCCAGGCTGATGTTAAACTGTACAATGGTTCCAATAATGGAGCATTCCCCCTTGCAGGTAATGTTGATGGAGCATTTGAAAATCCATATAAACTGTCGCAGAATCAAGTTGCGACGATGAAGGATAAGACCTCAAATGCCTCGGTGGTTGTCAGTCATAAAGGTCAAAAAACTGACCTGATCATTCAAAGCTCAAGACAACGGAATTATCGTTATTATACCAATAGCCTTGATGCAGACTTTTCTCCTGCGGATATCGTTGGCATATTCAATAACTATGGGAAAGATTTCAATAATGTAAATGTAT
>Ga0208787_1000966_pt1 | contig 13097 bp, 10 predicted proteins | sample Wag4_2014_7_11_FD_187362 | JGI IMG/M metagenome (GOLD analysis project Ga0208787, IMG submission 187362) | Fresh water microbial communities from Ohio, USA - Utica-2 Time Series HT 2014_7_11 (SPAdes) (version 2) | ecosystem: Environmental > Aquatic > Freshwater > Water tank | place: USA: Ohio... | reverse complement strand
ATCGGTGAAGTTAGAGCAAAAGCGTTACCTCGAATTAATTGAGGCGCGCATCAATAATCCCAAATCTTTCCAACTCGCCCTAAAGAAGAGATCGCGCCGTAGCGTTGCAGGTAAAGATGGTCGTTTGATGTTGCTCGCAGCAGACCACACCGCACGCGGCATAATCGCTGCAGGAAATAATCCAACTGCAATCGCTGATCGATATAACTTGCTAGATAAATTGGTTAGAGGATTGGCTGTTCCAGGCGTAGATGGCGTAATGGCTAGCGCAGATATTCTCGAAGAATTGGCTTGGCTTGGCGCACTGGAAGAGAAAGTTGCGATTGGAACTATGAACCGCGGTGGAATCATCGGCGCTTCGTGGGAACTCGATGATCGCCTATCCGCGTATGACGCCGAACATATTCGCAGCATGGGGCTAGATGGTGGAAAGACTTTGCTGCGCATCGATGAGACCGATCCTGGAACCGCGCGAACTATTGAGATGGTTGCTGCAGTAACCACACAGCTCGCAGATTTTGAACTCGTTTCGATGATTGAGCCACTTCCGTATATCAAGAATGAAAGCGGCAGAGCGGTGCTTGATCCTTCTGAAGAGAAGTTGATCAAAGTAGTTTCTATCGCCTCTGGACTTGGTTCTTCCTCAGCATTTACCTGGTTGAAGATTCCCGCTCCAACCAATCCTGAAAAAGTCGCTGCAGCAACAAGCTGCCCAATTTTATTGTTAGGTGGAGATCCCGGCAGTAATTGGGAAGATGTCTTTGCTAAATGGGAGAACGCCATGAAAGTTCCAAATATCCGCGGATTAGTACCAGGGCGCACATTATTGTTTGGTGATGAGTTAGATGTTGAAGCTGCAGTTGCACGTGCCGCAAAAATGGTTAGAAAAAATGGTTAGAAATGGATAAATCAAATGAGTAATTGGTATAAACCCGCGGGCTCACTAAAGACAGCAGAACATGAAATTTCGCTTTCGCCACAAGATTCTGGCTGGGAATACTGCGGTTTCTATACCTACAACTTCGCAAATAAATCAGAATTTAGCGTTGAGTTAAGCGATCGTGAAGGTGTTCTACTTCCGCTCTCTGCACAGAACGTTTCGGTATCGGTTGATGGTCAGCCATTTACTCTCAAAGGTAGAACAGGTGTATTTGCCGCTGTTTCAGATTGGATCTATCTCCCAGTTGGTTCAAAGGTTTCATTTGGCGGTAAATCTGGCGAGATTGCACTGCTCACTGCGCAAGCCAGCGAAAAATTTCCAGTCTGCTACACACCTGCAGAACAAGTTCAGGTTGAAGTACGCGGATCAGGTAAGGCAACTCGTCAGGTAAATAACATTGCAACTCCAACTAGTTTTACCCAATGCCACAAAATTCTTGTCTGTGAAGTACTAACACCCGGCGGAAATCTCTCTTCATGGCCTCCACATCGCCACGATAAGTTCCCTGGTTGCCCAACAATTAATGAAGAGGTTTACTACTTCCAGATCGGCAAAGAGGGATCAGATCACGGAGATCCTGAAGGTGTTGGCTTCTTCCACGTTTACACTGTCGATGAAACCGTCGATGAAACCGTTACCTTGCACGATAGAGATACCTACGTTGTGCCTCACGGTTATCACGGCCCATCAATTGCCTCACCTGAATATCCAATGTATTTCTTAAATGTTATGGCTGGGCCTGCACCAGAACGCAGCATGGCTTTCTGCGATGATCCAGCGCATCACTGGATCCGCGATTCCTGGAACGATCAAGTACAAGATCCACGTTGTCCAATGACTTCTGCACATGGAAAGGTTAATTAAATGAAGAGAGAGATCCGCATCGCCGTCCTTGGGTTAGGTTGGATGGGACAGGCGCATTCACGTTCTGCGCTACGCATTCCTTCACTCTTTCCGGATCGTTCATTTGAACCCATCTTGCAAGTCTGTGCAGATGTAGATCCTGCGCGCCAAGAGAGCGCAGTAAAGAACTATGGATTCAAGCGCGCCACCGGCGATTGGATGGAAGCGGCAACAGCCGATGATGTCGATGCGGTTTGGGTTACCGCGCCAAATATGTTGCATCTGCCAATGATTGAAGCGGCCACGAAAGCCGGCAAAGCAGTCTTTAGCGAGAAGCCAATTGGTGGAAAGCCAGAACAGACTGTTCAGGCATACAAGTTAGCAACTGCCGCTGGTGTTCCAACTGGCGTTGGATATAACTATGTCTGGGCGCCTTTAGTGCTTCATGCAAAGAATCTCATTGCAAGTGGTGCACTTGGCGAAATCACACATTACCGCGGTCGCTTCTTAAGTATGTATGGAAGTGATGAGCTCGGTCTTCTAACTTGGAGATTTAAATTAGCCGATGCGGGTTACGGCGTATCTAGCGACATTCTTAGCCATAGCGTTTCAATGGCGCAGTTCTTAGTTGGTGGCATCTCTGAAGTTGTTGGAATGCAGAACACCACGATTAAGCAACGCCCACTTCCTTCAGGAAATGCTGGGCACTATTCACGCGGTAAGGCGACTGATCCAAAGGGCGATGTCGAAAACGAAGACTTTGCTTCAATGCTCTGCACATTTGAAAACGGTGCAACAGGTACCTTTGAAGTAAGCCGCACAGTGGTCGGCCCAGAGAGTCAGAACGCCTTTGAAATTTACGGCACCAAGGGCTCGCTGATGTGGAACTTAGAGAAGATAAATGAACTTCAATATTACGAGCTAGGTACTTCGTTAAACACTGGTTACACCACCATCTATGGTGGAGATCGCTTCCCATTCCATGGCGCTTTCGTTCCGGGACAAGCTAACGCGATTGGCTTTGAAGATCTCGTTGCGATTGAGGATTATTCATTTATGCAATCAATTGCTGAAGGCACAAAGTTCGGACAGAGCTTTAAAGAGGCAGTAGATGTAGTCAGCGTGCAGCAGGCGCTAATCAACTCTTGGAGCTCACGTACTTGGGAGCGCGTTAAAGATTTAAGTCTTTAAGCCTAAATCTTTAAACCAATCCAGACAATCCGGATTGGCTAGCGCACCTAAGTTATCGATTGGCTCTTTATTTACCGACCTCGTAACCGCCAACTCAACTAATTTTCCACTCTTAGTTCTAGGAAAATCTGGCGCCTGCAATATCAAAGCCGGCACATGGCGCGGGCTCGCTTTCTTCTTAAGCGCCTGCTTAATCTGATCAGAGAGTAGATCTGTCAGTTCGGAGCCTGGTTTTAACTTAAGGAACAGAAGTACTCGTGTATCGCTCTCGTATTTCTGAGCTACTGCCAAACTTTCTAGAACTTCTTCAAACTCCTCGGTAATGCGATAGATCTCAGCAGTTCCGATTCGAACACCTGCAACATTGAGAGTCGCATCAGATCTGCCATGCATGATGAAACCAGATTCATGCGTTGGCTCGACAAAGTCACCATGAGTCCAGATACCTGGAAACTTTTCAAAGTAAGAGGCCAGGTATTTCTCATTCTCTTTATCTCCCCAGAAGAAAAGTGGCGCAGAGGGAAATGTGTTAGCGCAAACTAACTCGCCTTTATCTCCGGGCTTTGTCACACTTCCATCAGAATCTAAAACTTGTACATCCATGCCGAGTGCCGGAACTTGTATCTGTCCCGCAAATACTGGAAGTTCAGGCCAACCCAACATAAAGCAGCCGCAAATATCGGTGCCGCCAGAAATTGATGCCAGGTGAACTGTTGGTGAGACTGATTCATAGATGTAGGAAAAGCCTTCGTGGCTAAGTGGAGACCCAGTAGAAGCAACAGTTCTTAACTTGGAAAGGTTATGCGAATCTTTTGGCGTGAGTTCGCTTTTTCGAATTGAATCGATGTACTTGGCTGAAACGCCAAGAAAGGTTAGCTCTTCCGCCTCTGCGATATCAAAGAGCCTTTCTGGGGCTGGATACATCGGATTGCCATCAAATAAAACAATGCCAGAGCCAGTTGCAAGGGATGCAACCAGCCAGTTCCACATCATCCAGCCACAGGTAGTGAAGTAAAAAATTTTATCGCCGCCACGGATATCTAGGTGATAGCGCTGTTCGCTCAAAGTCTTAATCAGAACACCTGCCGCGCTATGAACTATGCACTTTGGTTTACCTGTGGTTCCAGATGAAAAGAGAATAAACCCAGGGCGGTTAAAGGAACCCTTTACCGATATCTCTTCGCTTCCATCAGTTGCGCTGAGCCATTCACTAAATGAAAGATACGGATTAGTTTTTGATCCGATAGAAACAACTTTAACTAGCGATGGCAAACCAGCAACAATCTCGCTGATTTTCTCTAGGCAATCTATTTGCTTGCCGTTGTATCTATAATCTGTAGTAACTAAAAGCACTTTTGGCGATATCTGCTGAAAGCGATCTAGAACTGTGGCAGCACCGAAATCTGCAGAAGTACTTGAGAAGATCGCTCCGATTTTGAGCGCACCGAGTGCAAAAGAAACCACATCGGCGGTATTTGCCACACAGGCTGCAACTACATCTCCTTCTACTACTCCCGCATTTAATAGCGATCTTGCAACTTGGTTGGCTAACTTCCTAACTTCACCTCTTGTAAATGTGCGGCGTATTGCGGATTCGGAAATCTCAGTAATAACTACTTGGTTGGGATCTCCCTTCAGTAAGGTATCAACTACATTTAACTTTGCGCCTGGAAAGAATTCGGTTTTAAAGAAACCAGAGCCAGAGATTGCGGTATCTTCAAAATCGCCAACAACTTGAGAATCGCTTACAACAAAGCGCCAAAAGTCTGCCGGGTTATCTACCGACCACTTATGTAGTTCTGAGTAATTCTTGGCCTTCGCCAGTTCATTTAATTTAATCAGCGAGGGATTATTGGATTTATCTGGACTCCAAAGTGGTGCAGACATTAACTAGGGACGTCCCATTACCTCAAATGCTCGGTCAAATACTTCAGCAAATGCGATCGAGTCAGAGTGCGGCATAAGCCAACCTTCTCCCCCGCGAATCCGGCGTGACATGGCATCTGCCATTAGTTGATAAGGATCGCAGGCGGCAAAGTTTTCAACCGTCACCTTTCCATCTACTTCAATTTCCAAAGTGCTTGGTTTGTTATGCGAGTTAAAGGCATCGTTTCCGGTCATGGAAACTCGACCCTTGGTGCCAACTACATCAAAGTAGAGAGTATTCGGAGTATTCATTGAAGTTAGCGCTTCGGCGCGTGCTCCGCCGATATCAAATGATGTTGTAACTGTTTCGTCGCATCCACCTGGATGCCACTTAACATCTGTCTTTATATTGCTGATAGGTGCAAAGTCCATTAACCAAATAGGCGCAGCTACCGAATATGGGCCGAGGTCGTAAAGTCCGCCGCCACCGAGTTCGTAAACTGCGCGAATATTTGATGGATCTAAACCATCGTAAGTAAATGCGGAGCGAATAGTTTTTACCTCACCGATCAAAGCTGAGTCAACAATCTCCTTTAGGCGCAAGGTGCGCGGATGCCAGCGGTTCCAGCTCGCCTCCATAAAGATCAAGCCAGTTTCATTGGCAACGGCAATTGCTTCTTTCAACTCTGCAACGTTCATCGCGGCAGGCTTTTCGCAAAGAACATGCTTGCCAGCGCGCATCGCTTTAATCGACCATTCGATATGCAGAGAATTTGGAAGCGAGATGTAGATCGCTTCAACGTTTGGATCGGCGAGGAGTTCGTCATAATCGGTGTAAACCAAACCTGAAGGAGATAGTGCTAGCCCTCTATCGCGATCCTTTGCGCCAACGGCATAGATCTCACCATCTTTAGAGTTAAGTAACGCTGGATAGAGCGCTAACTTTGCAATGTAGCCTGCGCCGATAAATCCCCAACGTACTTTTCCCTGTGCTTTTTCCATAACGGGGACAATACTTGCAAAATTGCCTTTAGCCAATGAGGCGTAAGATGGATCTTATGAAGAGCCAACGTTGGACTGCGAAAGATTCTAAGAAGCACATCATCATTCCAAGCGAGTTGGACCATAAGTACTCGCGAGGAACCCTTGGAGTCATTACTGGCTCAGCACAGTTTCCTGGCGCTGCAGTACTAACTTCAAAGGCAGCGATTGCGACCGGACTTGGAGTCCTACGTTTCCATAGCTCATCTGGACTAGCTCACCTTGTATTACATGCCGCGCCTGAAGCGTTGGTACAGCCCGGAAAGGTTGATGCTTGGCTTGCGGGCTCTGGCGTTAGCGATAAGAAATATAGCGATTACACAACATGGCTACGCCATCGCTGGTTTAAGTTAATGAGCGCACAGAGCGTTCCGACAGTTCTTGATGCAGGTGCTCTGGACTGGGCTGGCAAGCTAACTCAACCAACCTTGATAACACCTCACGCTGGAGAACTCGCAAAGCTGCTTGTTAAGCGCGGTATTCAGGTTTCATCGGAGTCAATAGAAGCAGATTCTAGAAAGTGGTCGATGGTTGCTGCAGAGAAGTTAGGTGTTACAGTGCTTTTGAAAGGTTCCACCACATATATTGCAAAACCAGATTTCTTAATTGAACTTCCTAAAGCAACACCGTGGCTTGCCACAGCCGGAAGCGGAGATGTACTAGCGGGAATAATTGGCGCGCTTGTTGCCACAAATTACATCGAAATATTAAATGATGAAAATAATTTGGCTCGCGTTGCTGCAACTGGTGCGTTCATTCATAACAATGCGGCACTTTTAGCATCTAAGGATGCCCCTATATCTGCTACATCAATTATCAGATTTATTCCTGAGGCAATTCGAAAAATTATCTAATGGGGTTCACCCTAGATTTTTTTCTTGAACCCACTTTGAACTAATGCATGCGCTACCTTCAGATGTGGCCATTTCTCCAACAGTTCTCGTTGCAAGCGATGACGCTTTTGAGTTAGCAACTCTTAGCGCAGCACTTCGCCTGCAATCGATTAACGTTGTTGCAGAGGCTAGCACTAACGAGATTGCCGAAAATCTCTACAAGTTTCTCTCACCTCAGGTTGTCCTTATTGATTTACAGTTTGCAGGTGCCGAAGCTCTCAAATTGGTTAGTAAATTTCGAAAAGTAAATCCGTCACTCGGAATTGTTTTAATGACTGCATGCCCGGATCTGCGTTTACTTGGACTCTTAGAGAAGCAGATTCCGCTAGGTGCTCAAGTAATTTTAAAGAAATCAATCGCAGACTTAACTGTGGTTAGCCACACTATTGTCCGTTCTATCGCTGCTGTAGATGCTAAGGAGAAAATGGCTTGGGTGGATAGCCACGGCTCACTTCACGAAAACTCCTTCACATCCATTCTCAACGAATTCACAGATATTCAGATTGAGACTTTTCGCTTACTAGCTAAAGGATTAAGTAACTCGGAGATAGCTAAGGTGCGCTTTGTCAGCGAGAAATCGGTGGAGCAGATAGTTGCCCGAATCGCACAACATCTACAAGTTTTCCCAGATCGAACTCAGAATTTACGCGTTGTATTAACTGGCGAGTACTTCAAATGGATCGGCGCACCGCGCCACTAGACCTTACTTGTTTGACGTACCCACTAAAGTTTGTGCCATGTCGACTTCCCTTACTTTGGCCGAACTTCGGGGCCGGTGGAATGAGGTTTTAGACCATCTTGAATCACACGATCGAATAGCCTGGATCGCATACTTCGATGCCCGCCTTGCTGAATTCGATGGGACTACATTGAAATTAGATTTTTCAGATGCCCGTAAATTTTCCGGGGGCCACGAATACTCCCCCGCGCGAGTAAAGTTAGAGAATTCGCTTAAAACCTCGGTCCATGCCGTCCTTGCAGTCGCAATCGAGATTGAGGAATTGATATGAAAAGGATCGTTTCAGTATTAGTCATGAGCCTTGCGCTCTTCTCATTTCAAACTGTTTCAACCAACGCTGCAACATCTAAATTAAGCCTCACTGTTCTGCAAACTCCAGGTGGAGACGAACCAGTGGTCACTCTCTATGGAAATCTCAAGCCAGCTAAATCATCGGTAAAAGTTGAAATTGAAATTCAGCTAAATGGTAAGTGGCAAGATACGAGATTTTCAACGCGAACAGCAAGGGTTGGAACTTGGAAAGTTGTCGCTGTTGCAACGGCGTTAAATGCCCAAGTTAAATACCGCGCAAAGGTGCGAGTTGGCTCAAAGAGTATCTACTCAAATATTCGCGAGATAACGGTGCGCTCTGTCCCCGAGATTTCTAGCGCAGCATCGAATGTAATGGTTGATCAACTCGGTCCCGGTGGCCGAATTCATGGTTCTGATGTAAGTCGTTGGCAACATCCAAATGGCGCACCGATCGACTTCGTTAAGAAGTACAGCGCTGGAATGCGATTTGTGATGATCAAGGCATCCGATTCTCGCGATGAAGCAGATGCGTTAGCCTTGAAATATGTAATCATGGATCGATTGGCTGCGCAGGCTGCAGGTATGTATACCGGTTTCTATCATTATGCCGTTCTACCAGATGTAAAGACAGATGCAGAAGTAATCACAGATGCGCAAACCCAAGCGCAGAAAGTTATCTGGAGACTCGAAGCACTCGGCGGCTACAACGATCGCGATCTTCCTTACGCTCTAGATTTAGAGAATAACTGTGTACGCTTTTCTGGAAAAACTTGTGCCAGGTATCTGCCAAAGGCGCAGATAACTCTCTGGGCAAAAACTTTCTTAAAGGTGCTGCGCGAGAAAACCGATCGCATGCCAATTCTGTATTCATACCCAAGCTTTCTAGAAGGTGCGATGGTTCGCGATGATGAACTGCGCCAATACCCACTTTGGCTTGCCCAATATGGAATTGATCCAGCAGATCCGCTTGGGCAACCTGGGCTTAAAGATGGCGGTTGTTACGTTCACTCTTGGACCGCGGCAAATTGCGCATCACAGTGGATCATTTGGCAATACTCTTCCTGCGGAATTGCACCTAAATATGGAGTCCCCGGAACGCGTCTTGATCTAAATGTATTCCGTGGAGAGCCAAGTGCTTTCTTAGATTTGGTAAAGGGCAGTTGGTTTCCTGAAGTTGTAGATCAAATGCCTAAAAATGAGACAAGCACCTTGGTCTATAAGAATGTGAAGTTCTCCAACAGTGATAAACCGGTGACGCTGGAAGTAGATGTAACGCGCCCCGATGGTAAGCCAGTTGTCACTGGAACGGTTCGTTTCTACACCAATTCCGATAATCCGATTGAACCTAAACCAGTCCAAACGGTGGTTAGATCAACGAGCGGTTCTTGGAAGTTAACAATTAAAGGAATTCCGGCTGGAACCTGGAACGGACGAATCGGTTTTAAAGATGCAACTGGTACACACGCAGAAAGTCGATCACCAATCACGCTCTCGATTTTGGCTGGGGATCCAAACCTTCCAACACCAACTCCGAAACCAACTGTAGCTCCTACAAAGAAGCCAACTACTGATGGATGTAGGAATCAGATTAAGAATTAACGGGTACGAGTAAGCAATTTATCTAACGCTGCTCGTTCGTTCTTTAACTGGCTTGTAAATTCAGAAACTGAGGACTTCTTGGCAGCTGCATCCCAACCTAATATTGGAGCGATCAGCGTGGCAACAGTTGATGCAATTGCTTCACCGCCATCGCTTGCTTCAAATGCAATGCGCGTGCGACGAGAGAGAACATCATCAACGCTCTGTGCACCCTCATGTGTAACTGCATAAATTATCTCTGCCTTTAAGTAAGCAAGTTCCGGAGTAAGTAGTTCTGCCATCTTCTTATCTGCATCAATGATTTCAAATATCTCATTAACCAGCGATCCATAACGATCTAGGAGATGAGTAATTGTTGTTTGCGCTAAGCCGCTCATCTGCGCCAACTGCGCACTTTGTTGCACCAGAGCAAAGTATCCGTCAGCGCCAATGGCTGGAAGTTTCTCGGTAATTGATTCTGCAACGATCCGTCGCAGATCATTCACCGCTAGATCAATAACATCCTTACCCATAACCCGATAAGTGGTGTACTTGCCACCGGCGATACTTACAAAACCTGGGACCGGGCGATCGACAGTGTGTTCGCGGGAAAGTTTCGTGGTTGTGGATCCCGCTGCATTTGCAACCAGCGGGCGCAACCCAGCATAAACACCGAGAATATCAGCGGCATCAATCTTGGGGTGGAGCACGCGATTTGCCTGATCAATGATGTACTCGACATCCTCTTTGCTCGCGACAGGGTTGGTGCGATCTGCCAGATACGGTGTATCTGTTGTACCAACAATCCACTTATCGGCCCAGGGAATAATAAAGAGCACAGAAACTGAAGTTTTCAGAATTATTCCAGCATCAGATTTAATTGCGCTCTTTGGTAGCACGATATGTGCGCCCTTACTCATGGCGACTTTGTAACCAGGTTTAATTCCGAATTTCTCATGGAGTTCATCGCTCCAAACTCCCGCACACATCACAGTCACCTTGGCGCTCACAGTTATCTTCTTGCCGGAATTAAGATCGCGAACTTTTGCACCAACAACGCGTTTTCCATCGCGAACTAGCTCTTCGCATTGCACGCGGGTAGCGATAATTGCTCCGTGGCGTGCTGCAGTCCGAGCAACTGCAAGCGTATGACGAGCATCGTCTACTTGAGCATCAAAGTACTTGATTGCGCCATTGATTAAATCTCCGCGTAATGATGGTGCGATGGTTGCAATCTTTTTCTCACTTAAATGTTTATGCCAAGGAAGCGCGCGCTGAAAACCACGAAGTACATCGTAGAGAGCCAGGCCTGCGCCAACATAAGTACGTTCGCGATATTTCTCGTGGAGCGGATATAAAAACCCAACAGGTTTAACTAAATGTGGTGCAAGAGAGGAGACCATTAACTCGCGCTCGTGCAACGCTTCGCGAACTAACTTAAAATCATATTGTTCGAGGTAGCGAAGACCACCATGAATTAACTTGCTTGATCTACTTGAAGTTCCCGCGGCAATATCTTGATTTTCAACAAGAGCTACTTTCAATCCACGTGATGCGGCATCTAGCGCTGCACCAACGCCGGTTATTCCGCCACCAATAATTAGTACATCAAAATCATCTGATGCTAGAGACTTAAGGGCGGCGATACGTTGCGCAGGATTTAACTGCGATTCAAACATTTACTCTCCCGCTCTACCGTCTCGAATGCTTTCGTTATAGGCTTAAGGATATGTCATATATAGCCAGTCTCGATCAAGGAACGAGCAGTACTCGTTGCATGATCTTCGATAAATCAGGCGCCGTTATTGCTATCGCCCAGAAGGAACACCAACAATTCACCCCTCACCCTGGTTGGGTCGAACACGATGCTGGTGAGATTTGGCAGAACACCCAATCGGTGATCCAAGAAGCAGTTGCAACCGCTGGTAAAAAGGCTGGCCTGGCTTCGATAGAGATAAGCGCGATAGGCATAACTAATCAACGCGAAACGATCGTGGCTTGGGATTCGAAAACTGGAAAAGCGCTACATCACGCAATAGTTTGGCAAGATACACGGACCGCTGATTTCCTAGATGGGCTAGCTCAGTCAGATAAGGAGCTATTAACTAGCCGCACCGGCCTTGCGATTGCGCCTTACTTTTCCGCGAGCAAAATCAATTGGCTGCTCAATAACGTGGAGCCCGTAAAAGAAGCTTTAGCGGCAGGAAGCCTTCGTATTGGGACGATCGATTCTTGGCTCACCTGGAATTTATCTGGCGGTCTGCACATAACAGATGTCACAAATGCATCTCGCACGATGCTTATGAACTTGCAGACCCTTGCTTGGGATAGCGAGCTTCTAGCGATCTTTGATATTCCGTTGGCAATCTTGCCTGAGATTAAATCTTCGTCAGAAATTTATGGAGAATCCAGTAAGGGTGGTCCCTTTGCAGCCCAAATTCCTATCGCTGGAATCCTTGGTGATCAACATGCTGCCATGGTCGGCCAAGCCTGTTTTGAAAAGGGAAGTTCAAAGACAACTTATGGCACCGGTAACTTTGCGCTGCTAAATACCGGAACTGAAATTGTTCGCTCCAAACACGGTCTCTTAACAACAGTCTGTTTTAAATTTGGCGATCAACCAGCGCAATATGCCCTCGAAGGTTCAGTCGCGGTAACTGGTTCGGCTATTCAATGGTTACGGGATCAACTCGGAATAATCACATCTGCATCTGAAGTAGAGGCGCTTGCGCTACAAGTTAAAGACTCTGGTGGTGTTTTCTTTGTGCCGGCATTCTCTGGGTTATTTGCACCGTATTGGCGCAGCGATGCGCGCGGAGTAATTGTTGGTCTAACTCGGGCGACAACTAAGGCCCACCTAGCACGCGCTGCTTTAGATGCTATCTGTTATCAAACTATGGAGATTATGGAAGCGATGGTTGCTGATAGCGGCATTGCAATGACTGAGATGAAAGTTGATGGCGGTATAACTGCAAATCAACTATGTATGCAATTGCAAGCAGATGTAATGGGCATCGACATCGTTAAACCTTTGATAACCGAGACCACAGCGCTTGGTGCGGCATATGCAGCAGGCTTAGCGATTGGTTTCTGGCAATCAACCGATGAAGTTAAATCACAATGGCGCCAAGATCGGCGTTGGCGAGCAGAAAGTGATGAGAAAACCCGAACCATTGGCGCAGCGCAATGGAAACGTGCAGTGGAGCGGACCTTTAACTGGGTTGATTAGCGCAATTCGCACCCGTTAAGGCTTAGAGTTAACCCATTATGAGCGAGCAGAAAAAGCTAAGCGCTGGGGTTATTCGCAATAATCTAGCGATGGCCGATGGCCGCACCATTCGATATTACGACTCGCAAGGACAATCTCGCACAGCGCAAGATCAACGTCCTAAAGAAGAGCAACCTGGTATCGGCGAACTTCGCCTTGATCCGCTTTTAAACGAATGGGTTGTTATGGCAGCTCACCGACAGGGACGCATCTTCTTGCCACCAAAAGAGTTATGTCCGCTCTGTCCCACAAAAGGTGAACTCCTAACTGAAGTTCCTGATACAAATTATGAAGTTGTGGTCTTTGATAATCGCTCGCCTTCGCTACGCAAACCAGAAGGTGACTGGGCCGCCCCCGATATGGTCGGGCCAGAAACAGATGCCGGAACCGCTGCCGGAAAGTGCGAAGTAATCTGCTTTACCGATAACCATGGCGGTTCTTTCAAGG
>Ga0208787_1000964_pt1 | contig 13110 bp, 10 predicted proteins | sample Wag4_2014_7_11_FD_187362 | JGI IMG/M metagenome (GOLD analysis project Ga0208787, IMG submission 187362) | Fresh water microbial communities from Ohio, USA - Utica-2 Time Series HT 2014_7_11 (SPAdes) (version 2) | ecosystem: Environmental > Aquatic > Freshwater > Water tank | place: USA: Ohio... | reverse complement strand
GTGCCAACCTCTATTGTTTTTTTGTAGACAATGGGTTGCTACGAAAAAATGAATTTGAGGAAGTATTGGCTTCTTACCAAGGCATGGGCCTGAATATCAAAGGGGTGGACGCTAAAAACCGATTCTGGTCCGCCTTAGCAGGTCAAACCGATCCAGAGCAAAAACGGAAAACCATTGGTCGACTCTTCATAGAGGTATTTGAAGAAGAATCTAACGCACACCCTGACGCCACTTGGTTAGGACAAGGAACCATTTATCCCGATGTGATTGAGTCTGTCAGTGTGCATGGTCCTTCTGTCACTATCAAAAGCCACCATAATGTAGGAGGTTTGCCGGATCGCCTGAAACTGAAAATCGTAGAGCCCCTTCGAATGCTGTTTAAAGACGAAGTACGCAGAGTGGGTAGGGAACTGGGTGTTCCGGATATTATTTTGGGTAGACATCCTTTTCCAGGTCCAGGTCTGGGAATTCGGATTTTGGGCGATATTACCCCCGAAAAAGTACAGTTACTTCAGAATGCAGACGCCATTTATACCGCTAAATTAAAAGAATATGGCTTGTATGACCAAGTTTGGCAAGCAGGCGCCATTCTGCTGCCGATTCAGTCGGTAGGCGTGATGGGGGATGAGCGTACGTATGAGCGCACCTTGGCACTTCGGGCGGTTAACTCAACCGATGGAATGACAGCAGAGTGGAGCCGTCTTCCGTATGACTTTTTGGCGGATGTTTCTACCACGATCATCAATCAGGTTAGAGGGATTAACCGAGTGGTTTATGATATTTCCACCAAACCTCCCGCCACCATTGAATGGGAGTAATTGAGCGCCACTTTTTCCCACAAAAGGGATGCACGGCCTCGTTTTTCAAAAAACGAGGCCGTTTTTTATTAATTAAAAAATGAAAATGGAAGGAGGAGCTCACTAGATCCCCCTTTTTTATAAATGGTCCATTTTTATAAAAAAATGACTTTAATCTGAAAATCAACTTTTTACTTATGGGTGGTAAAAAAATATATTAATAAAGTGGGAGAATGTGGGAAAATATGTCAGTTAGTAGTAAGTTTGTGGTCTATTTCACAGGTTGAGGTTCTTTATTACAGCAAAAAACAACCGTAATAAAGACCAATAATCATTTTTTAAGTCCCTCACTCACGCACGCCATGAACCTCATAGGCGAATATCCGGTCTCAATGGACGAAAAAGGGCGGCTTCGAATGCCGACCTCCCTTCTTCGCCAGTTAGCTGCCCCAGGTAACGGGGAGGCCGGTTATGATTTTGTGGTGAACAAGGGATTTGAGCAGTGCCTGACCTTGTATCCCAAAGTAGTTTGGGACGAATTGGCTCTTCGAATTAATAAGTTAAATCGTTTTAATAATCGCAACCGGATGTTCATGCGTGCTTTCTACCAAGGCGCAACACCGGTTTCTACCGACACCGCTGGACGTATACTATTACAAAAACCCTTGCTGGATTATGCTGGGATTTCTTCGGAAGCCCTTCTGTTAGCCATGGATGACCGGATCGAGATCTGGTCGCCCGATCACTACCAGGCTTTGTCCATCAATCCGGATAATTTCTCTGATCTAGCCAACCAAGTTTTGGGCGGTGGTGACGAGGGCATCGGAGAATTTGATCTTCCGAATTTCTAGCATTAACCAACATGAACACGCCAAATCTATCATATCACGCACCGGTTTTACTGCAGGAATGTCTTAACGCTCTTCCATTGGAACAGCCTGGCATTTTAGTAGACGCCACTTTTGGAGGAGGAGGGCATTCCGCCCATATTTTATCCAAGATGGCGGATGGAAGCCAGCTGTTTGCCTTTGATCAGGATACAGATGCGCTCAAAAATGCAGAGGAGCCTCCCTTTGCACATCGAGCTGACTTCCACTTTGTTGCTTCCAACTTTCGCCACTTGAAACGGATGCTTCGGGCAGAAGGTATCCGCCCTGGTACGGTCAGCGCTATTTTGGCCGACTTGGGAGTGAGCAGTTTCCAATTGGACACACCGGAGAGGGGGTTTAGCTACCGCTACGATGCTCCGTTGGATATGCGAATGAATACCTCGGAGGAGGTATCTGCAGCCACCGTATTAAATACGTACAGCGCCGCAGAATTGCAACGGGTATTCGGTGAATTGGGAGAGGTTCGTAATGCTAAAACATTCGCTCAGGCGTGTGTGGAGTTTCGGGTCGCTACGCCCTTTTCTACAACGGGCGACTTGGTTCGACTTTGTGACCGTTGGTACATGGGAGATCGGATGCGGTACTTGTCACAAGTCTTTCAGGCCCTCCGAATGGAAGTGAATGAAGAGGTCCAAGCATTGAAGGATTTTTTGGAGCAAAGCTTGGAAATGTTGGAGGAAGGAGGAGTATTGATTGTTTTGACGTACCATTCCATTGAAGACCGGTACGTGAAACATTATCTGAAGGCTGGAAATTTTGAAGGAGAACCTGAAAAAGATTTCTTTGGAAATATTTCACGCCCTTGGGATTTGGTGAATAAGAAGCCAGTGGAAGCAACAGAGGCGGAGATCAAGGAAAACCCGCGCGCGCGCAGTGCAAAGCTTCGCGTAGCCGAAAAGAGAAGAAAATGAAAATACCCAAGGCATTTCAATGGAGCAAATACTCTACGGAATGGGTATTCGCCAATTTCAGGTTTGTGTTGTACATAGGCTTTTTAGTGCTTGCTTACATTGCTAATGCTCATTTTGCTGAAAAAAACGTTCGTGAAATTCAGCGAAAAGAAAATGAGATCAAGCAGCTTAAATGGGAGTATATCACTATAAAAAGTGAAACAATGTTTAAGTCAATGCAGTCTCAACTTGATGAACATTTGGAGGTGGAATTGTATGAAAACGGACCAAAAGTAATTGCAGTAGAATAAGCGTTCAGTAGAAGGGCTGCCACTTAAAATACGAAAGAAGCAAAACGACTTAACAGCGTATGTTGAATATCAAAAACGAAGTACTCGTCAGAGTCTATCTCGTCGCCGGAGCAGTGCTCTTGGTGGCGATCGTTATTGGTGTGAAGCTGTTTACGCTTAGTGTTACGGATGCTGCGAAGTGGAGGCGAAAAGCAGATGAGCAATTTCTGCGTTGGGTGGATGCGCCCAGTGATCGCGGTAATATTTTGGCGGATGATGGAAGTTTACTCGCCACCTCTCTTCCATTTTTTGATGTTCATTTCGACGCCAAGGCAGAGGGCCTGACAGAAGAGGCGTTTAATGAGGCGGTCGATAGTTTATCGTATTTGCTCGCAACCCATATCGATACAAAGTATACGCCCGGAGCCTATAAAGATTTTTTGATTTCGCTCCGGAAAGCAGATCCCGAAAAAACAAAAGGGATTCGGTACGTGCCCATCGCCAAGCGTTTGCCTTATACGAAAATGAAAATGCTCAAGGATTTTCCATTGTTTCGGTTGGGAAGGCATAAAGGAGGGCTGATTGTTGAGCAACGGCCAGAAAGGGAACGGCCCTATAAAATACTCGCCCACCGTACCATAGGCTATGTGCGCGAGGACGTGCCCCCTGTTGGCCTCGAGGGTACATTTGACAATGTATTGAAAGGTGCCAGTGGACAGCGATTAATGCTCCGAGTTCCTGGAGATTATTATATTCCATTGAACGATTTGGCGGAAATAGAATCCAAGCCAGGAAAAGATATCGTCACAACCCTCGATATCAATATCCAGGATGTGGCCGAACGCTCCTTGCTCAATGCCGTTGAACGACATGATGCCAACCACGGCTGTGCCATCGTCATGGAGGTGAAAACCGGAAAAATTCGCGCTATCGCGAATATTGGGCGTTCCAAAGAGGGATTTTGGGAAACGTTCAACTATGCTATTGGCGAGCGGGTGGAGCCAGGGTCTATGTTCAAATTGGCCTCCTACATGGCCATGCTCGAGGATGGTCATATCGATGACCTCGAAAAAAGAATTCCGGTATACAAAGGGCAAGTCAAGGTGTTTAATGAAACCTTGGTAGATGCAGAGCCCCATTTTAAAGACAGTATGTCTGTAAAGCAGGCTTTTGCCCTTTCTTCCAATGTGGGAGTAGCCACGCAAGTCCAACAATTTTATGGCGCAAACAAAACACGCCAGGCAGCCTTTGTGGAGCGGCTGCATGCCTTTGGACTGAGTTTGCCCACAGGCATTGAAGTGGGAGGAGAAGAAATGCCATTCCTAAAGAACCCCAACGCCTCCAAAGATGAATGGTCGGGTACCACTCTCCCTTGGATGAGCATTGGCTACGAACTTCTTATCACGCCCCTTCAACTGCTGCAATTCTACAATGCAGTTGCCAATGAAGGCCGTATGATGAAACCCTACCTCGTTCAAAGGGAGGAGCAGTTTGGAAAAGTTCTCAAAGAGTTCCAACCCACTGTCGTTAAACGGCAAATTGCTTCTGAACGGACAATTAAAAAGGCAAAAGAGCTACTTCGGGCCGTGGTGCAGGAAGGAACCGCTCGAACTATTGAGCAGGTGAATTTTGGAATTGCTGGGAAAACAGGCACTGCACAACTTAATTACCACAAACTCAAAACGGCCAATGGCATACGCTATCAAGCTGGGTTCTGTGGTTTTTTCCCATTTGATAACCCGGTCTATTCTTGCATTGTCGTCATAAGTGAGCCCAATTCAGGGGGCTATCATGGATCGGAGGTGGCAGCCCCTGTATTTAGGGATATTGCCCGAGCTTGCTATGCATTGAAGCCTGAGCTACATGTCCCAATAAATAAAAAACCTGCAGCACCGCTAGGCGCAACTCAGCTTCCCGCTTACCAAGCTGGAAAAGCGGAAGACCTCCGGGCTGCCCTTAAATGGCTGGGCCTCGATTGGGTAGAGGAAAAAAAAGAAACGACAGAATGGGCCATGCTAGACGTGCTTTCTGCGGATAGCTTGCTGCTCAATCAACGCACCATCTCCGATAAATTGGTCCCCTCAGTGGTCGGAATGGGCCTTAAAGATGCCGTTTACCTGCTCGAAAACCGTGGCTGCATTGTAAAAGCACAAGGGATTGGTAGAGTAGTAACGCAAAGCCTCCCACCTGGCACTCGTGCAAATGGTCGAACCTCTATCACCCTTTATCTAGAATAATCGATTTAATGAAACTAACTCAGCTCCTTAAAGATATTCCAGGGATTCGCCAAGTACACGGCGATTTGGAGATCGATATCCGCTCCGTGACGCAGGATAGCCGTCGGGTAGAACCCGGCGATTGTTTTGTGGCGGTGAGAGGATATGGGAGCGATGGACACGCTTTTATTAACCAATCTATACTAAAAGGAGCGGTAGCGGTAGTTTGCGACCCTTCTTTTGATGCCACCTCCATCTTGCCGAATGCTACTATTACCTTAATCCAGGTTGAAGACACGGCAATTTCACTTGGTTGGATGGCCTCCGCCTTCTTTAATCATCCCAGTCGCCGAGTGAAGCTCGTTGGGGTTACCGGAACCAATGGAAAAACCTCGGTAACCACCCTGCTTTGGCAATGCTTTACTCGGCTGGGACACACTTGTGGGCTAATCGGTACGGTTGAAAATAGAATTGGACAAGAAATTATTCCAAGTACCCATACCACTCCTGGGGCCGAAGACTTGCACCATTTGCTCTTCCAAATGGCAGAAAAGGGATGTAACTATGTATTTATAGAAGCAAGTAGCCACGCGATTCATCAACATCGGATCGCTGGTATCCAGTTTGCCGGTGGGGTCTTTACAAATCTTACCCATGATCACCTCGATTACCATAAGACATTTGCTGCTTACCGGGATGCCAAAAAGCAATTGTTTGATCAGTTACCTACCACCGCGTTCTGCCTAACAAATGCAGATGATAAAAATGGGCTCTTCATGACCCAAAATACGCGCGCTCGGGTGGTTACGTATGGTATCAAACGCCCGGCCTCTTACAAAGCGAAGGTGATTGAATCCGCGCTGACCGGCTTACACCTCCTCGTGGATGGTCAAGAAACCCATGCTCGGCTAATTGGCAGCTTTAATGCTTATAATCTTTTGGCCGTTTATGGCGTGTGCAGGGAGCTGGGAGTGGACCCTGCAACTGCCCTCACTGCCATTAGTGGTCTGACGGGAGCAGAAGGCCGATTTGATTATCAGGTGGTAAATGGAATTATCGCTATCGTCGATTATGCCCATACGCCTGATGCCCTGGAGCAAGTGCTAGAAACCATTATTAAGTTGCGTAAGGGAGCTGCCCAAATCATTACGGTGGTTGGCGCGGGCGGCGACCGCGATAAAGCAAAAAGGCCGGTGATGGCCAAGATTGCTGCAGCCTGTAGCGATCAGGTCATTCTTACCTCCGATAATCCACGTACCGAGAGCCCTGAGCAAATCTTAAAAGAAATGGAAGCGGGATTGGATCCATCGGAAGTTGCCAAAACGATTACGATTGAAAACCGGGAACAGGCTATTAAAACAGCTGTCCGTCTGGCTGCTAAAGAGGATATAATTTTGGTGGCAGGGAAAGGACATGAAAAATACCAGGAAATTAGGGGAGTGAAACACCCATTTGATGATAAAGCAATGTTGGCCAAGTATTTGACCGCTTTGTGAAAACTGCCCCGGGCGATCGGGCCCGGGGCAGTTCCTCCGCAAAACCAAGTGATAAAGAGATAATAGTGGAGGGACTATTATTAAATGTAGTTTACGTTGGGGGTGTCGAAAGATACCCCCGCCTTTCACAAAAAAAATTAGAAGCTATGCTCTATCATATATTTGAATACTTAAATAACGAATACGATCTGCCCGGGGCCGGTCTGTTTCAATACATCTCGTTCCGAGCGGGCTTGGCAGTGGTCTTGTCGCTGATCATTAGTATTTTATTTGGAGGGCATATCATTAATTGGCTGCGTCGCGCTCAAATCGGCGAAACAGTACGCGACCTTGGTCTCGCTGGACAAAATCAAAAAGCAGGCACCCCAACAATGGGTGGAGTGATTATCATTCTGGCTACATTGATTCCATGTTTGTTGTTGGCGCGCTTGGATAATATTTACATTTTATTGATGCTTTTCTCCGTAATCTGGCTATCCATGATTGGATTTGCAGATGATTACATTAAAGTATTCAAAAAGGATAAAGAGGGATTAAAGGGTATCTTTAAGGTGGCCGGCCAAGTTGGGCTCGGTCTAATTGTAGGTGTTACGATGCTGGTGAGCGACGAAATTTCCGTCCGAATGGATCCAAAGGTGGCCGCAGAAAAAGGGTATGAGGTGGTGAGCTCTGTGTACAAGAAAAGCCCCACTGGCGATTATATCGAGGCGGTTAACGTGAAGGCGGCTACAACTAATCTACCTTTTTATAAGAATAATGAGCTGGATTACTCTGTCTTTGTTGGTTTTCTGGGTGACAAGGCGCAAGACTTTGTGTGGATTGTATTTGTTATCATGGCGGTATTGGTGATTACAGCGGTTTCCAATGGAGCGAACTTGACGGATGGACTGGATGGCCTAGCCACGGGAGTTTCGGGGATTGTAATTGCGGCCCTGGGTGTGCTAGCTTACGTCAGCGGTAATATTAAAGGAGCAGAATACTTAAATATTTTGTATATCCCGCAGTCGGGTGAATTGGTTGTATTTACAGCTTGTTTGTTGGGAGGCTGCATTGGTTTTTTATGGCATAATGTATTCCCTGCGCGGGTGTTTATGGGGGATACCGGCAGTTTAATGCTTGGTGGTATTATTGCGGCGCTGGCCATCGTTATTCGTAAAGAATTACTGATTCCGGTTCTGTGTGGGGTTTTCTTGATTGAAAATTTATCGGTGATTCTTCAGGTGTGGTATTTTAAACGCACGAAGAAAAAATATGGAGAGGGGCGCCGGTTATTTAAAATGGCTCCTCTTCACCACCATTACCAGAAAAATGGGATGCACGAAGTAACCATTGCTGTTCGGTTTTGGATCGTGCAAATCCTGTTGGCCGTAGTTACACTCATCACCTTAAAAATTCGCTAATGAAAAAACTCGTCATCGTTGGTTCTGGAGAATCCGGTACAGGAGCAGCCCTTCTTGCAAAAAGAATGGGCTATGACGTGTTTGTATCGGATAAAAATCCTATTGCTCCCGCCTATCAACAACAATTAGAGGCACACGGAATTCCTTTTGAAGGAGGAATACATACCCCGGAACGTATCTTGGACGCTCAGGAGATTATCAAAAGTCCAGGCATCTCCATTACCGTTCCCATCCTTCAGCAGGCGATGGAGAAAGGAATTCCCATTATCGGAGAAATTGAGTTCGGCTTTCGGTATGCTCCGCCCTGTCAAATAGTGGCGATTACTGGTACCAACGGCAAAACTACGACGACGAAGCTCACCTACCATTTGTTTAAAAGCGCCGGGAAAAGAGCCTATATGGGTGGAAATGTGGGTACGTCTTTTGCGGGACTCGTACTCCAAGTGTTGGACGAACCTCAAGGGGAGCAGCCCGTATTCATTTTAGAAGTGAGTAGTTTTCAGCTCGATGATACGCAACGGTTCCATCCTGATGTAGCCGTATTATTGAATATTACCCCTGACCATCTAGACCGCTACGATTATAAAATGGCCAATTATATGGCCTCCAAATTTCGAATTACACAAAATCAAGGGGAAAAAGACCTGTTTATTCTCAATGGCTTTGACCCCTTCACGGAACAATACATTGCCCTGCATCCTGACTACAGCAAAGCTCGAGTGCATGCCATTCTAGCTTCAGATATTCAAAATGGCTACGTTCGGGTTCAAGATGTTGCCTTCGACTTGAGTAGCACCCAATTAAAGGGGCCTCACAACTATTTTAATGCAGCTTGCGCTATCCGTGCGGCGATGGAGTTGGGAGTAGACGCCTCCGCAATTTCAGAGGCCTTGCTCTCCTTTACACCTCCTGCACATCGAATGGAGCGTATTGCTATGGCGGAGGGGATTACCTGGATCAATGATTCCAAGGCAACCAATGTGGATGCCGTGCAGTTTGCACTGCAAGCCATGGATCGCCCTACTATTTGGGTGGTAGGGGGAACAGATAAAGGGAATGAATACGAACCCTTGTTTGATCTGGTTCGACAAAAAGTGAAAGCAATCGTTTGTTTGGGTGTCGATAACCACAAACTTCTGCAGGCGTTCTCTTCTTTTGGTCTCCCGATCGTAGAAACCAACAGTGCCACCGCCGCGGTTCAGCAGGCTGCTTTGATGGCTACTTCAGGCGATACGGTGTTGTTAAGTCCAGCCTGTGCCAGCTTTGATCTTTTCAAAAACTATGAAGACCGCGGCGATCAGTTCAGGGCTGCGGTACTAGCCTATCTACAAAGCCCCCAATCCTAACAAAGAACGCAAAAAATATGTCTGTCGCCAATAAAATAGCCGCTGAATTAAAAGGAGATCGGGTCATCTGGATGGTGGTCCTGATGCTGAGTTTTGTCAGTATATTGGCGGTGTATTCAGCGACCGGCACCTTGGCTTGGAAATCAAAAAATGGGGATACTACGCTATACCTGATTACGCATGTTGTAAGGCTTGCTTTTGGCCTGGGCCTAGTTTATGTGGCCCATTTGCTGCATTACCAGCGGTACAACAGAATGGCCCCCTATTTATTACTCATCGTCATCGCATTATTGATTTTTACCCTGCTATTTGGGGTGCGGCTTAATGAGGCTTCGAGATGGATAAGTGTGGGGGGAATCAGTTTTCAGCCCTCAGAACTCGCAAAAATTGTCCTTTTAATCTATGTTGCCCGCGAATTAACCCGTAAGCAAGAATATATATCAAGTTGGTCGGAGGCATTTGTACCCATTATCGTCCCCGTATTGGCGGTGTGCGGGCTGATTGCGCCCGCCAATTTATCCACGGCCTTGGTGTTGTTTGTGACCTGTTTGTTGCTGATGTTTATTGGTCGGGTGCGGCCTCGGTTTATCTTTTTGCTCGCCTTACTGGGCGTAGTGGTTTTTGCTGGGCTGATTGTGATCGGTGAATTTTTCCCTACGCTGGTACGCGTGGAAACGTGGATTTCGAGGGTGCAAGATTATATCTACAATGCAGATGGTGGGTACCAAGTGCAGCAAGCGAAGATTGCAATAGCGAATGGGGGCTATTTGGGCGTTGGTCCTGGCAACTCCATTTCTCGTAATTTTTTGCCTTATGTGTATGCTGACTTTATTTACCCACTGATTTGTGAAGAATATGGCTTGGTTGGAGGACTTGCAGTTCTTGCCCTTTACCTGACCTTATTTTTTAGGACAGTAGCCTTGGTTACTCGGAGCCCCAAAGCCTTTGGAACCTTCCTTGCGATGGGTCTGAGCCTGAGTTTAGTCATGCAAGCGCTTGCGAATATGGCTGTGTCTGTACACCTGGTTCCAGCAACGGGCTTGACCTTGCCCATGATTTCAATGGGAGGAACCAGTATTATTTTTACCTCCATTGCACTAGGTATCATACTTAGTGTGAGTAAATATATTGAGACGTATGATGAATAAGGAGAACGTGGATGCTGTAGCAAGCAAAATAAAGGTGCTGGTCACTGGCGGGGGCACTGGGGGACACATTTTTCCAGCCTTAGCCATCGCGGATGCTATCCGGGAAATACGCCCTGATACCGAATTTCTTTTCGTTGGTGCGGAAGGGAAAATGGAAATGGAACGGGTTCCCAAAGCAGGTTATGCAATAAAAGGACTTCCAGTAGCCGGTTTTCAACGAGGATTTTCGTGGAGTAGCCTCCGGAAAAATGCCAGTTTCCCTATGAAGTTGCTCCGCAGTAGCCGTCGTGCCACTACTATTATCCGTGAATTCCAGCCGAATGTTGTAATCGGGACAGGTGGCTATGCAAGTGGTCCGATCATGCGGGCTGCTCAAAAAGCGGGCATTCCTACCCTCATTCAAGAACAAAACTCACTTCCTGGGCTGACCAATAGACTTCTGGCGGCGAAAGCTACTTTGATATGTGTAGCCTATCAGGGTCTTGAACAATGGTTTCCGAAGGAACGACTGCTCCTGACCGGCAATCCGGTCCGTCAGGACTTATTGGATATTACCGAAAAGCGACCTGAAGCGCTTGCTCATTTTGGCTTGGACACTAGCCGAAAAACGATTTACCTCACAGGTGGAAGCTTGGGAGCGAGAGCGCTTAACGAAGCAGTACTGGCCTCGTTGGACCGATTATCTCAACCCGATGCGCCCAATCTCATTTGGCAATGCGGGAGTTATTACTACGAACTTATGAAACAGTCGCCCGTTGCAAAGTTGCCTAATGTGTTCCTGCATTCGTTTATCGACCGAACGGATTTGGCTTATGCTGCTGCGGATGTGGTGGTATCTCGAGCAGGCGCCCTTACCATTAGTGAACTTTGTATCGTGGGAGCTCCCACAATCTTAGTCCCGTCACCTCACGTGGCAGAAGATCATCAAACAAAAAATGCACTTTCACTTGTGCAGTTAGGCGCTGCCCGACTTGTCCGAGATGCAGAAACAGTGGAGAAACTCCTTCCGGAAGCCCTTTTGGTGTTGGAAAATGAGGCGCTCTCTTTCAGTCTTAGTGAAAATATCCGTCCGCTCGGCAAACCAAAAGCAGCGCGGACTATCGCAGAAGAAGCATTAAAAATAGCAAAATAATGGAAAATATCCGCCGCGTTTACTTTCTGGGTATTGGGGGCATTGGGATGTCCGCCCTTGCACGGTATTTTCACCAGCAGGGTGCTGAGGTGCACGGTTATGACCGGACAGAAACCGCACTGACCAAAGCCTTGGCAGAAGCCGGAATGCATATCCATTATGAGGACCAAGTGGACGTTGTCCCCGAGCAGATCGATTTGGCTATTTGGACACCCGCTATTCCGGCCGACCACAAGGAGCTGAACTATATTCAATCTTTGGGAATCCCATTGCTCAAACGGGCGGCGGTACTCGGCTTAATCAGTCAATCAAAACGGTGCATCGGTATAGGGGGGACCCACGGTAAAACTAGCACGAGCACACTTACCTCCTGGCTGCTCCGTGCTACTGGAGTGGATATCACGGCCTTCGTGGGTGGAATCTCTGGAAATTTCGCCAGCAATTACCTGGAGGGAAAAAGTGATTGGGTAGTGGTAGAAGCCGATGAATACGACCGCTCTTTTTTACAATTACACCCAGAAGTGGCCGTGGTCAATGCAGTTGACCCCGATCACCTAGATATCTATGGTTCTCCGGAAGAAGTTCTCCGGTCGTATCAACAGTTCGGCCGTCAATTGAAGCCGGGTGGATTGCTGCTGCTGCAAGCACCAGAAGTAGCCCGTGCAGGCCACTGGGAGTCAGAGGGTACTATTCGTACGTTTGGGATTGATACGGGCGACTATAAGGCGACGAACCTTCGAGTAGAGCAGGGGTATAGTGTGTTTGATTTGGAAACCCCGGAGCATGGTACTTTCCTAGGTCTTCGGATAGCCTATCCAGGTCGACACAACGTCCAAAATGCGGTAGCTGCGATTGCCGCGGCGCTTTACGCGGGTGCAGATCCCAAAGAGATTTCGGCGGCGCTGGCGCAGTACAAAGGGGTGAAACGGCGGTTTGAAACTATTTGCAAAACGGCGGCTACCGTCTATGTGGATGATTACGCACACCACCCAGCGGAACTGGAGGCGACCATCAAAGCCGCCAGAAGTTTCTTCCCCGGCAAAAAGATTACAGGTGTGTTCCAACCTCACTTGTTTTCGCGCACGCGCGATTTTGTGGATGGATTCGCTGCGGCTCTGGATCTGCTGGACGAGTGCCTTTTGTTGCCCATTTACCCAGCGAGGGAACTTCCCATACCTGGGGTTGATTCTGAATTGATACTTCGCAAAATGAACCTAGTAAATAAACAGTTGGTCGAGAAAGGACAACTCTTGTCTTACTTACAGGAGCATCCGCAAGACGTACTGCTCACCATGGGAGCCGGCGATATCGATCAATTTATCGAACCAATTAAAGAAATTTTAGAAAATAAAAACAAATGAACTGGAAGCATTGGACTGCCTTAAGCTATGGAATTGCCGTACTTGCCTATGCCGGATGGAAAGGGAAGGCAACAGCAATTTCACAGATCACCTATTTTAATGGGAAGGGGGAGGTTGTTGTTCCAATTGCCGTACGTACCATGG
>Ga0208787_1000960_pt1 | contig 13130 bp, 6 predicted proteins | sample Wag4_2014_7_11_FD_187362 | JGI IMG/M metagenome (GOLD analysis project Ga0208787, IMG submission 187362) | Fresh water microbial communities from Ohio, USA - Utica-2 Time Series HT 2014_7_11 (SPAdes) (version 2) | ecosystem: Environmental > Aquatic > Freshwater > Water tank | place: USA: Ohio... | reverse complement strand
GGTGTCCCGGGGGCTGCGGCCAATTTCTTTCCTACGCATCTTCCCTTTCTTCTCATGATCGCCTATTCCCCGCCATTCGTGAATCCGCTGGCCCTGGCCAGACGTTTTGCGCGCCCATGTTCCGAGGCACGGCATTTCGCCCTCCCGCCGTGCGAGGGAACGCCCCTGGCGTAAAAGGGGCTTCCAGCGTCCGGTCTCCGGTAACCCGGAGGTTCGAGGGTGGACGTCAGGAAACATATTCCAGCGCACGGGGACCTCCCGCGCGCGGTTCAAGGGTAGACAATGGCTCAGTCCTTCACCGGCAAGAAGCGGATCCGCAAGTCGTTCGGCCGCATCCCCGAAGCCGTCCAGATGCCGAACCTCATCGAGGTCCAGCGTTCGTCCTACGAGCAGTTCCTGCAGCGTGAGACCCCTGTGGGCCAACGTCGGGATGAGGGCGTGGAAGCGGTCTTCCGGTCGGTGTTTCCGATCAAGGACTTCAACGAACGTGCGGTGCTGGAGTACGTCTCCTACGAGTTCGAGGAGCCCAAGTACGACGTCGAAGAGTGCGTCCAGCGCGACATGACCTTCGCCGCTCCGTTGAAGGTCAAGCTCCGTCTGATCGTATTCGAAACCGATGAGGAAACCGGCGCCCGGTCCGTCAAGGACATCAAGGAGCAGGACGTCTACATGGGCGACATCCCGCTCATGACCGAGAAGGGTACCTTTGTTTCCAACGGCTCCCAGCGAGTCATCGTCTCCCAGATGCACCGCTCGCCCGGCGTGTTCTTCGACCACGACAAGGGCAAGACCCACGCCTCCGGCAAGCTCTTGTTCGCCGCCCGGGTCATCCCCTACCGCGGCTCCTGGCTGGATTTTGAGTTCGACGCCAAGGATGTGGTCTTTGTCCGTATCGACCGGCGCCGGAAGCTGCCGGCGACGACCTTCCTTATGGCCTTGGGCATGGATGGCGAGGAGATCCTCGGGACCTTCTACGACACGGTGACCTGCCAGAAGCGTGAAGGTGGATGGACCACCCCTTACCGTCCGGACCGTTGGCGGGGCGTAAAGCCCGAGTTCGCCCTGGTGAATGCAGAGACCGGCGAAGAGGTGGCGCCAGCCGGTCAAAAGATCTCCGCCCGCAACGCCAAGCGCCTCGCAGACGCCGGTCTGAGCAGCCTGCTGCTGCCGCCAGAAGCCCTGTCGGGACGCTACATGGCCCGCGACCTGGTCAACATGGAAACAGGCGAGATCTATGCCGAGGCGGGCGACGAACTGGACCCCGGCGTGATCGCTGAACTTGAGGCCCAGGGCTTCTCCAGCTTTGACCTTCTCGATGTCGATGACGTGACCATGGGTGCCTACATCCGCAATACCCTGCGGGTCGACAAGAACACCGCCCGCGAAGATGCACTGTTCGACATCTATCGGGTAATGCGCCCGGGCGAGCCCCCGACCGTCGAAGCGGCGGAGGCCATGTTCAAGTCCCTGTTCTTTGACTCTGAGCGCTATGACCTGTCGTCAGTCGGCCGCGTGAAGATGAACATGCGACTGGAACTGGACTGCCCCGATGACGTCCGCGTGCTTCGCAAGGACGACATACTGGCGGTCCTCAAGACCCTGGTCGGCCTCCGGGACGGTCGCGGTGAAATCGACGACATCGACAACCTCGGCAACCGCCGGGTGCGTTCGGTGGGTGAACTCCTGGAGAACCAGTACCGGGTCGGCCTGCTGCGCATGGAGCGCGCCATCAAGGAGCGCATGAGCTCTGTCGACATCGATACGGTCATGCCGCACGACCTGATCAACGCCAAGCCGGCGGCGGCGGCGGTGCGCGAGTTCTTCGGCTCGTCCCAGCTGTCCCAGTTCATGGACCAGACCAACCCGCTGTCGGAGATCACCCACAAGCGTCGCCTCTCGGCCCTCGGCCCTGGCGGCCTTACCCGCGAGCGTGCCGGCTTCGAGGTGCGCGACGTGCACCCGACCCACTACGGCCGGATCTGCCCCATCGAAACACCGGAAGGCCCCAACATCGGCCTGATCAACTCCCTTGCGACCCACGCGGTGGTCAACAAGTACGGCTTCATTGAAAGCCCCTACCGCCGGGTGAAGGACGGCAAGATCACCGATGAGGTGATCTACATGTCCGCGATGGAGGAGGCCAAGCACGTCATCGCCCAGGCCAACATCAAGATCGAGAACGGAGAGATCGTCGAGGATCTGGTTCCCGGAAGGATCAACGGCGAACCTTCACTGTTGCCCAAGGCCGATGTCGATCTGATGGACGTGTCGCCAAAGCAGGTGGTCTCGGTGGCGGCGTCCTTGATCCCCTTCCTCGAGAACGACGACGCCAATCGCGCCCTCATGGGCTCGAACATGCAGAAGCAGGCCGTTCCGCTGATCCAGTCGGATGCCCCCCTGGTGGGCACGGGGATGGAAAGCATTGTCGCCGTGGACTCCGGAGCCGTGGTTGTTGCCCGCAGGACCGGTGTTGTCGAACAGATCGACGGCACCCGGATCGTGATCCGTGCGACCGAGGAGAGCGATCCTTCGAAGTCTGGCGTCGATATCTATCGACTGCAGAAGTTCCAGCGCTCGAACACCTCGACCTGCATCAACCAGCGCCCGCTCGTGCGGGTGGGCGACCGGGTCGCCACCGGCGATGTGATCGCCGATGGCCCGTCGACCGAGCTCGGCGAACTGGCCCTCGGCCGGAACGTCCTGGTCGCGTTCATGCCTTGGAACGGCTACAACTTCGAGGACTCGATCCTGATTTCCGAGCGTATCGTTCGCGATGACGTCTTCACCTCGATCCACATCGAGGAATTCGAGGTCATGGCCCGCGATACCAAGCTCGGGCCGGAGGAAATCACCCGCGACATCCCCAATGTCGGCGAGGAGGCGCTTCGCAACCTCGACGAGGCCGGCATCGTCGCCATCGGCGCCGAGGTCCTGCCCGGGGACATCCTTGTCGGAAAGGTGACGCCCAAGGGCGAGAGCCCGATGACGCCGGAGGAAAAGCTCCTGCGCGCCATCTTCGGCGAGAAGGCCTCAGACGTGCGTGATACCTCCCTGCGGCTGCCGCCCGGCGTCGCTGGAACCGTGGTCGAGGTCCGGGTCTTCAACCGCCATGGTGTCGACAAGGACGAGCGCGCCCAGGCCATTGAGCGCGACGAGATTGAACGCCTCGGCAAGGACCGGGACGACGAATTCGCCATCCTGAACCGCAACATGACCGGTCGCCTTCGCACCCTGCTGACCGGCAAGGTCGCCGTCTCTGGTCCCAAGGGCGTGAGCCGTGGCGAGGTTACCGCTGAAAAGCTGGAAGACGTCTCGCCGGGATTGTGGTGGCAGATCGCCCTCGAGGACGAGAAGGCCATGGGCGAACTGGAGGCCATGCGCCGGCAGTTCGACGAAGCCCGCAAGCGCCTCGACCGCCGCTTTGACGACAAGGTCGAGAAGCTCAAGCGCGGCGACGAGCTTCCCCCCGGTGTGATGAAGATGGTCAAGGTCTTCGTGGCCGTGAAGCGCAAGCTCCAGCCCGGCGACAAGATGGCCGGCCGCCACGGCAACAAGGGGGTCATCTCCAAGATCCTTCCGATCGAGGACATGCCCTATCTTGAGGATGGCCGTAACGTCGACATCGTGCTCAATCCCTTGGGCGTGCCCAGCCGGATGAACGTCGGCCAGATCTTCGAGACCCACCTCGGCTGGGCTGCGGCCGGGCTCGGACGCCAGATCGCCGAGGTCCTCGAGGCCTGGGTCAACGGCGGACAGAGGCAAGCTCTCATTGATCACCTGAAGGGCGTTTACGGCCCCGACCAGGAGCTCCCCGAGACAGACGAGGAGTTGGTCGAGCTGGCCCGCAATCTCTCGAAGGGCGTTCCCTTCGCGACCCCCGTGTTTGACGGCGCCCACATCGAGGACATCGAGAACCTGCTGGAATCCGCAGGCCTGGATCGTTCAGGGCAGTCGATCCTGTACGACGGTCAGTCCGGAGAGCAGTTCAAACGGCCGGTGACTGTGGGCTACATCTACATGCTGAAGCTGCACCACCTGGTGGACGACAAGATCCACGCCCGGTCCATCGGTCCCTACTCTCTGGTCACCCAGCAGCCCCTGGGCGGCAAGGCCCAGTTCGGTGGGCAGCGCTTCGGGGAAATGGAGGTGTGGGCACTCGAGGCCTACGGCGCCGCCTACACCCTGCAGGAAATGCTGACCGTGAAGTCCGACGACGTGGCTGGCCGGACCAAGGTCTACGAGTCCATCGTCCGCGGCGACGACACCTTTGAGGCGGGCATTCCCGAGAGTTTCAACGTGCTGGTCAAGGAGATGCGCTCCCTCGGCCTCAACGTGGAGCTCGAGAACACCTGAGGCCCGCCCGCCTCCCTTGCCAGCGCGGGGGGAGGGGCCGTCAGCCCCTCCCGATCCGCTTCCGGAATCTCTGACGAACTGGAAGACCCATGAACCAGGAAGTCCTGAACATCTTCAACCCGGTCCAGGCCGCCCCGACCTTCGACCGGATCCGTATCGCCCTCGCCAGCCCCGAAAAGATTCGGTCCTGGTCGTTCGGGGAGATCAAGAAGCCCGAGACCATCAACTACCGGACCTTCAAGCCGGAGCGTGACGGCCTGTTCTGCGCCCGCATCTTCGGTCCGACCAAGGACTACGAGTGCCTTTGCGGCAAGTACAAGCGGATGAAGTACAAGGGCATCATCTGCGAGAAGTGCGGCGTCGAGGTGACGCTGGCCCGCGTCCGTCGCGAACGGATGGGCCACATCGAGCTGGCCAGCCCGGTCGCGCACATCTGGTTCCTGAAGTCCCTGCCCAGCCGCATCTCGATGATGCTGGACATGGCCCTGAAGGACATCGAGCGGGTCCTGTACTTCGAGTACTACATCGTCACCGAGCCGGGCCTGACGCCCCTCAAGATGCACCAGCTGCTCTCGGAGGACGACCATCTCCGGTATCAGGAGGAGTTTGGCGATGACAGCTTCACCGCCGAGATCGGCGCCGAGGCGATCCAGGGCCTTCTGAAGTCGATCGACCTTCCGAAGGAAGCTGACAAGCTGCGCGAGGACCTCCTCACGATCACCTCGGAGATGAAGCTCAAGAAGACGTCCAAGCGTCTCAAGCTCATCGAGAGCTTCATCGAGAGCAAGAACCGTCCCGAGTGGATGGTCCTTTCGGTGGTCCCGGTCATTCCGCCCGACCTTCGCCCGCTTGTGCCCCTGGACGGCGGTCGCTTCGCCACGTCCGACCTGAATGACCTCTACCGTCGGGTCATCAACCGGAACAACCGCCTCAAGCGCCTGATGGAGCTCCGGGCCCCGGACATCATCATCCGAAATGAAAAGCGGATGCTGCAGGAGTCTGTTGACGCCCTGTTTGACAACGGCCGCCGTGGCCGCGTGATCACCGGCGCCAATAAGCGGCCGCTGAAATCCCTCGCCGATATGCTGAAGGGCAAGCAGGGCCGGTTCCGGCAGAACCTGCTTGGCAAGCGGGTCGACTATTCCGGTCGTTCGGTCATCGTGGTCGGTCCGGAGCTAAAGCTCCACGAGTGCGGTCTGCCCAAGAAGATGGCTCTCGAACTCTTCAAGCCGTTCATCTACGCGCGCCTTGACGCCAAGGGCCTGTCGGGAACCGTCAAGCAGTCCAAGCGGATGGTCGAGCGCGAGCAGCCTGCGGTCTGGGATATCCTGGACGAGGTCATCCGCGAGCATCCGGTTCTTCTGAACCGGGCCCCGACCCTGCATCGCCTTGGCATCCAGGCCTTCGAGCCCAAGCTGATCGAGGGCAAGGCCATCCAGCTGCACCCGTTGGTCTGTGCCGCCTTCAATGCCGACTTCGATGGCGACCAGATGGCCGTCCACGTCCCGCTGAGCCTCGAGGCCCAGCTGGAGGCGCGCGTCCTGATGATGTCGACCAACAACATCCTCTCGCCCGCCAATGGTCGTCCGATCATCGTCCCGTCCCAGGACATCGTCCTGGGGCTCTATTACCTGTCGCTGTCCAAGGACGGTGAGCCCGGTCAGGGGAAGCTGTTCGCGGACCTCGGCGAGATCGACGCCGCCCTCGATGCGGGTGTCGTTACCCTTCACACCAAGATCAAGGCCCGCCACTTCGAGATGAACGCGGAGGGCGTCCTTGAGCGCAGGGTGATCGACACCACGCCGGGTCGGATGAAGATCGTTGCCCTGTTCCCGCAGCATCCCGCCGTCGGGCACCGGCTTCTCGAGAAGAACCTCACCAAAAAGGAAATCGGCAACCTGATCGAGACCGTCTATCGGCACTGCGGCCAGAAGGCGACGGTGATCTTCGCCGACCAGATGATGGGGCTGGGCTTCCGCGAGGCGGCCAAGGCCGGCATCTCCTTCGGCAAGGATGACATCATCATCCCGCAGAGGAAGAAGCCTATCGTCGATGAAACCCGCAAGCTGGTCGAGGAATACGAGCAGCAGTACGCGGACGGCCTGATTACCAAGGGCGAGAAGTACAACAAGGTTGTCGACGCCTGGGCCAAGGCCACCGATCGCGTCGCCGACGAGATGATGGCCGAGATTTCCACCGCCGAGAAAGACGCTTCCGGTCGGGAAGGGGAGATCAACTCGATCTTCATGATGGCCAACTCGGGTGCCCGTGGCTCCCAGGCCCAGATGAAGCAACTGGGCGGAATGCGCGGCCTCATGGCCAAGCCCTCGGGTGAGATCATCGAGACCCCGATCATCTCGAACTTCAAGGAGGGCCTGACGGTCCAGGAGTACTTCAACTCTACACACGGGGCCCGCAAGGGCCTGGCCGACACCGCGCTGAAGACGGCCAACTCGGGCTACCTGACTCGTCGCCTGGTGGACGTCGCTCAGGACTGCATCATCAACGAGGACGATTGCGGCACGAGCCGCGGCATCACCCTCAAGGCGGTGGTCGAGGGCGGCGACGTGCTTGTCTCCCTGGGTGCACGGATACTGGGGCGTCACGCCGCAGAGGATGTGCGCGACCCCACCAGCGGCGATGTCATCGTTCCGGCGGACGCTTATTTCGACGAGGACATGATCGAGGTGGTCGAGGCCGCCGCCGTCCAGTCCGTGAAGGTGCGTTCGGTCCTGACCTGCGAGGCCAAGCTTGGCGTCTGCGGTGCCTGCTACGGCCGCGACCTGGCCCGGGGAACACCGGTCAACATCGGCGAGGCGGTCGGCGTCATCGCTGCCCAGTCCATCGGTGAGCCCGGCACCCAGTTGACCATGCGGACCTTCCACATCGGCGGGACGGCCCAGGTGAAGGATGCGTCCTTCCACGAGGCCGGAAACGCGGGCGTGGTGCGGCTCATCGGTGGATCCACCGTGGTTGCCCCTGATGGGGCCCTGATCTGCATGAGCCGCAACCTGGTTCTCACTGTCCAGGTCGATGGAAAGGATCGCGAGACCTACAAGCCGCCCTACGGTGCCCGCCTTAAGTTCAAGGATGGGGATAAGGTCAAGCGCGGCGAACGTCTCACGGAGTGGGACCCCTACTCGAACCCAATCATCACCGAGGTCGGCGGTCGCGTCCGCTTCGAGGACCTGGTGGAGAACGTGTCCTTCCGAGAGGAGGCCGACGAGGCCACGGGCATCTCCAGCCGCGTCGTCGTCGACTGGCGCGCCTCAACCAAGGGCGGCGACCTGCGCCCGGCCATGGCGGTACTGGACGAGACGGGTGCCTATCGCCGGCTCTCGAACGGCGGGGAGGCCCGCTATCTTCTCCCGGTGGGTGCCATCCTGTCGGTGGGTGACGGGGACGAAATCCGTCCCGGCGAAGTCCTGGCCCGGGTGTCGACCGAGAGTGCCAAGACCCGCGATATCACCGGCGGTCTGCCGCGGGTGGCCGAGCTGTTCGAGGCCCGCCGGCCCAAGGACTGTGCGGTGATCGCGGAGATGGATGGCCGCGTCGAGTTCGGTCGCGACTACAAGAACAAGCGCCGGATCAAGATTACGCCAGAGGATGGCGGCGAAGCCGTCGAATTCCTGATCCCGAAGGGCAAGCACATCGCCGTTCACGATGGGGATGTCATCCGCAAGGGTGAATACCTCATCGACGGCAATCCCGATCCGCATGACATCCTCCGGATCCAGGGGATCGAGGCGCTGGCAGAATTCCTGGTCGACGAGATCCAGGAGGTTTATCGACTGCAGGGCGTGCCCATCAACGACAAGCACATCGAGACCATCGTCCGTCAGATGCTCCAGAAGGGCGAGATCCTCGAGACCGGGGACACCGGGCTTCTCAAGGGCGACCACCTCGACATGACAGACATCCATGAGGAGAACGCCAAGGCCGAGGCCCGTGGCGGACGTCCGGCGATCACCCAGCCGGTCCTGCTCGGGATTACAAAGGCCTCGCTCCAGACCCGCAGCTTCATCAGCGCCGCCTCCTTCCAGGAGACGACCCGCGTGCTGACCGAAGCTTCAGTCCAGGGCAAGACGGATACCCTCGAGGGCCTGAAGGAAAACGTGATCGTGGGTCGTTTGATCCCGGCGGGCACGGGATCCTTCCTGCGTGGGCTGCAGCGGGTCGCGGCGCGCCGCGACGCCGCCCTCAGCGCCAGCCGGGAGGAGGCCATGGAGCCGCTTCCGGAGGTCATCGCCGTAGAGGCCGAAGAGGAGGGTCTCGGCCTCTAGGCCGCAGAACCAGACCTAAGAACCTAGGGGCGGCATGCGCAGGCGTGTCGCCCCTTTTCCTTGGGGGGATTGCAACCGGCGCGCGATGTCCCACATCAGGGCCGGGTGGGGACCCTGGGAGACACTGTATGCCGCTCTTGCTTTGTCCGAACTGCAACACCTCCATGCAGACCGTTTCGCGCTCCGGCGTGGAACTGGATATGTGCCCTTCCTGTCGGGGGGTTTGGATGGACCGCGGTGAACTTGAGAAAGTCCTCGGGGCCGTTCGCGAAGACATCGAAGACCGTGGACAGGCAAGGAAGCCGCCAGAGCGGGAGCCGGAGGCCTTTCGGAGGAGCCCCGAGGACGGAGCTCGGCGTTACTCCGACGACGATGGGCGCCGGCGCCAGGGTTGGGACGATGATCGCTATCCGAAGAAGAAGCGCGGCTTCGACATCTTCGATATCTTCGACTGACGTCGGGGTCTGCGCCTTGGCGCCGTTGACGCCGACGGGCCTTGCGAGTATGAACCGCGCTCTTTCGAGGCCAGGAGGGAGTCGTCCTGGTCACCGATGAGCGGTCGTTGCCCTTCGGGGTGGTGACGAACCCGCCGGTGCGATCGTCTTCGCGCCGGCGAGTTTTTGCGTTCAGAGGTCCTGGCCCCGGATCGAATTCGTAATTGGAACCCCCATGAGGCGCCGCGGCCAAACGGCACACGCCTCCAGAGCAGAGAATAGATGCCCACAGTCAACCAGCTCATCCGCAAGCCAAGGCAAGATAAGCCTTCGCGGAACAAGGTCCCGGCCCTCAAGGGTTGCCCCCAGCGTCGCGGCGTCTGCACGCGGGTCTATACAACGACCCCGAAGAAGCCCAACTCGGCCCTGCGGAAGGTCGCCAAGGTGCGCCTGACAACGGGCATCGAAGCGGTCTGCTACATCCCTGGCGAAGGCCACAACCTGCAGGAGCACTCGGTGGTGCTCATTCGCGGTGGCCGGGTGAAGGACCTGCCGGGTGTCCGCTATCACATCCTGCGCGGCGTTCTCGACACCCAAGGGGTGAAGGATCGCAAGCAGCGCCGTTCGCTCTACGGCGCCAAGCGTCCGAAGTAAGGAGACGAGTCCATGTCCCGCCGCCGCCGCGCAGAGAAGCGCGAAGTCCTGCCGGATCCCAAGTTTGGCGATCTGACCGTCACCAAGTTCATGAACTACGTCATGTACGAAGGTAAGAAGGCTGTCGCCGAGAACATTCTCTACGGTGCCTTCGACATCCTGGAGTCCAAGCGCAAGGATCAAGGTCCCCTTGAAACCTTCCACGCCGCCCTGGACAACGTTGCGCCGGGCATCGAGGTCCGTTCCCGCCGGGTTGGCGGTGCGACCTACCAGGTGCCGGTCGAAGTCCGTCCTGACCGCCGCAAGGCCCTGGCCATCCGTTGGCTCGTGACCGCCGCTCGCAAGCGCGGTGAGAACACCATGACGGAGAAGCTGGCCGGGGAACTCCTGGACGCGTCTTCAAACCGCGGTACAGCGGTCAAGAAGCGCGAGGACACCCATAAGATGGCCGAGGCTAACCGGGCCTTCTCTCACTACCGCTGGTAAGTCCCGCGGATATCCATGTTCACCGGCGCGGGGGCCCTCGAAGCCTCTCGCGCCGTTCTTGCAAGACACCGACGCCCCTCTAGCTGAGCGCCCGCCATGCCCCGTATTCACGCGATCGAAGACTACCGTAACTTCGGAATCATGGCCCACATCGACGCGGGCAAGACGACCACGACCGAACGGATCCTGTTCTACACCGGAAAGAGCCACAAGATCGGTGAAGTCCATGATGGTGCCGCCACCATGGACTGGATGGAGCAGGAACAAGAACGGGGCATCACCATCACATCGGCGGCCACGACCGCTTTCTGGGCGGGCTGCCGCCTGAACATCATCGACACTCCCGGCCACGTGGACTTCACCATCGAGGTAGAGCGTTCGCTGCGGGTGCTGGACGGTGCCGTGGCGGTGCTTGACGGCAACCAGGGCGTGGAGCCCCAGACGGAGACAGTCTGGCGCCAGGCTGACCGTTACAACGTTCCGCGCATCGTGTTCGTCAACAAGATGGACAAGATTGGCGCGGACTTCGAAATGTGCCTTCGCACCATCCGTGAGCGGCTTGGCGTCAAGGCCGTCCCGATCCAACTTCCGATCGGCTCTGAATCTACTCTGCGCGGTATTGTCGACCTGGTTCGCATGAAGGCCGTGGTCTGGGAGTCCGAGGGCCTGGGCGCCAACTTCCATGACGAGGATATCCCGGCCGACATGCTCGCCAGGGCCGAGGAAGCCCGTAACTATATGATCGAGAACGCTGTCGAGATGGACGACGAGGCCATGGAGGCCTACCTCGGTGGCGAGGAACCCTCGGAAGCGGTGATCAAGAGCTGCATCCGCAAGGCGGTGCTTTCGGGTGCCTTCTATCCGATCCTTGCGGGCTCGGCCTTCAAGAACAAGGGCGTGCAGCCCCTGCTCGACGCGGTCGTCGATTACCTGCCGTCGCCGGTGGATATCCCCCCGACCCCAGGCCTGGACTACAAGACTGAGGAGCCTGTCGTGCGCAGGGCCTCGGATGACGAGCCCCTGTCGGTTCTGGCCTTCAAGATCATGGATGACCCCTTCGTGGGTTCGCTGACCTTCTGCCGCATCTATTCCGGCAAGCTGGAGGCGGGCATGGGCCTGCTCAATTCGACGCGTGACAAGCGCGAGCGGGTCGGGCGCATGCTCCTCATGCACTCCAACAACCGCGAAGACATCAAGGAAGCCTACGCTGGCGATATCGTCGCTCTGGCGGGTCTCAAGGATACCCGGACGGGTGACACCTTGTGTGACCCGATCAAGTCGCCGGTGATCCTGGAGAAGATGAACTTCCCGGAGCCTGTTATCGAGATCGCCATCGAGCCGAAGTCCAAGGCCGACCAGGAAAAGCTGGGCGTCGCCCTGGCCAAGATGGTTGCCGAGGATCCTTCCTTCACGGTGTTCACGGACCAGGAGTCCGGCCAGACCATCATGAAGGGCATGGGCGAACTGCATCTCGACATCAAGGTCGATATCCTGAAGCGCACCTACAAGGTCGAGGCCAATATCGGTGCCCCTCAGGTGGCCTACCGGGAAAGCCTCGGCCGGCTCACTGATATCGACTACACGCACAAGAAGCAGACCGGCGGTACCGGTCAGTTTGCCCGGGTCAAGATCAAGTTTGAGCCTGGCGAGGCCGGCTCGGGCTTTGTGTTCGAGAGCACCGTCGTCGGCGGTTCTGTTCCGAAGGAATACGTCCCCGGAGTTCAGAAGGGCCTGGAGTCGGCCAAGGAAAACGGCCTTCTGGCCGGTTTCCCCGTGATCGACTTCAAGGCGACCCTTTACGACGGCGGCTATCACGACGTGGACTCTTCCGTCCTGGCCTTCGAAATCGCCTCGCGCGCGGCCTTCCGGGAACTTCGGGAGAAGGGGGCTCCGCGCCTGCTTGAGCCGGTGATGAAGGTCGAGGTCCTGACTCCGGATGAGTACATGGGCGACGTGATCGGCGACTTGAACAGCCGCCGCGGGCAAATCCAGGGCACCGAGACCCGGGGTAACGCTCAGGTTGTCACGGCCTTTGTTCCGCTCGCCAACATGTTCGGCTACATCAACACGCTGCGCTCGTTCTCGCAGGGCCGAGCAAACTTCACTATGCAGTACGACCATTACGAGACGGTGCCGCAAGCGGTCGCCGACGAAGTGATCAAGAAGTTCGCCTAACCCCGCACCAACCCCAGTTTAGAGGACAGGCCCAGAGAGGGCCGGAGCTTGAGATGGCCAAAGAGAAATTCGAACGCAACAAGCCGCACTGCAACATTGGCACGATTGGTCATGTTGACCACGGCAAGACGACGCTGACGGCCGCGATCACGATGACGCTTGCGAAGTCGGGTGGTGCGACGGCGAAGAAGTATGACGAGATTGACGCGGCTCCTGAGGAGAAGGCGCGTGGGATCACGATCAACACGGCGCACGTGGAGTATGAGACGGCGAACCGTCACTATGCGCACGTGGACTGCCCCGGGCACGCGGACTACGTGAAGAACATGATCACGGGTGCTGCTCAGATGGACGGCGCGATCCTTGTGGTGAGTGCTGCGGATGGCCCGATGCCTCAGACGCGCGAGCACATCCTCCTGGCTCGCCAGGTGGGGGTTCCGGCCCTGGTGGTGTACATGAACAAGGTGGACCTTGTGGATGACGAGGAGCTTCTGGAGCTTGTGGAGATGGAGGTTCGCGAGCTTCTGTCTTCGTACAATTTCCCGGGCGATGACATTCCGATCGTGAAGGGCTCTGCGAAGGTTGCCATTGATGGTGGGGATCCGATCATTGGCGAGAACTCGATCCTGGAGCTGATGACGCAGGTGGATGCGTACATTCCGCAGCCTGAGCGTCCTGTGGACCTTCCGTTCCTGATGCCTGTGGAAGATGTGTTCTCGATTTCTGGCCGCGGCACGGTTGTGAC
>Ga0208787_1000959_pt1 | contig 13132 bp, 8 predicted proteins | sample Wag4_2014_7_11_FD_187362 | JGI IMG/M metagenome (GOLD analysis project Ga0208787, IMG submission 187362) | Fresh water microbial communities from Ohio, USA - Utica-2 Time Series HT 2014_7_11 (SPAdes) (version 2) | ecosystem: Environmental > Aquatic > Freshwater > Water tank | place: USA: Ohio... | reverse complement strand
CCTAATCCCATGATTCCCGCTGATGCCAATCCTAGCAATAGTGTAGCGGCACTGGTCACAAAACTGGTAGCCGTAAGGCTGGATTTAACATTTTGATATAATTTTTCGACCCCTCTGGCAAAAGTATCTATTTCCTGTTGTTCGGCATTAAATCCTTTGATGACCCTTACCCCACCTAATGTTTCAGTTAATCGACCGGTAACTTCAGCATTTATAACGCCTCTTGCTCTAAAAATGGGTCTGATTTTTCCAAAGGCTTTTAAAGATATGAGGCCAAATATAATGACGGGAACTAAGACATATAGAGTCAAAAGTGGGCTAATGGCTACGAGCAAAAATAAACAAATGACTGCGGTAATGACACCACCAATCATTTGTGCCAAACCAGTACCTACAATATTTCTTACTCCTTCCACATCATTCATAATGCGTGAAACGAGTTCTCCTGTTTTAACGTTATCGAAGTATCTTACAGGTAGTTGTATGATGTGTTTCTGAACTTTTACCCTCAACTGAGAAATCAAATATTGTCCTTCAACGCTGAGAAGCTGGGTTAAAAAATAGGAGGTAACCGACTGTATGATCAATGCAATAACGACAGCGGCCAACAACCATCCTAAACCTTGTAAATTTTTATCGGGAATGACATCGTCAATGAGATATTTGCTTGCTCCGGGTAAGATAAGACTGGCTAATCTGCTGATAATGATTAGAAGAAGACCAATGGATAATTTATTTAATCGTGGGTGAATGAAAGTTTTATAGACAAATTTCAAACTAACAGTACTTTCCTTTTTGGGTTTCATAAGTAAGGCTTTTTTAGGGTGTTTTTTATAAGTTATTTGTAAACATTTACTTTATACAATTAGTTGATTTGTAAACGATGCAAATGTAAAAAATTAAAATCGCTGCCATATATCCGTTCACTTGTGATAACTTTCCTATATTGTAATAAATATCCTTAATTATGAAGCGGTTTCCTTTTGTTATTGGACTAATATTGTTTTTAAATGTTATAAACGGACAAATAGATCCATCTAAAATAACCATCGTTCGCGATAGTTTTGGCGTACCTCATATTTTTGCCAAAACGGATCCTGAAGTTTCTTATGGTTTGGCATGGGCGTATTGTGAAGATCAGTTTGCCAGTTTACAAATGGTTGCATTACCTGCAAAAAAAGCCATGGGACGTGCTTTTGGTAAAAATGCGGTGGCAGCAGATTATGCCTTTGATTGGTTTCAATGCAGAGAGGTGACAGAGGAAAAATGGAATTCCCTTTCTCCCGAATTTTTAAAACTTATTGCCGGTTATGTGCAGGGTGTAAATGATTACGCTGCAGCACATCCTGAAGAGGTGCTCGTTAAAAAGGTTTTTCCCATCACGGCTAAAGAATATATTGCTTCATCGGTTCTGGCATTGACTAAATTCAATGGAGGTGACCAGGCGTTGCAGCAAATTTTTAATAATCAGGTAAAATGGCTCATTGACTATGACAAAATGGGGTCAAATGGCATTGCGGTGCACCCTAAAAGGACAACTGAAGGAGTTGCTTATCTGGCTATAAATGCTCATCAGCCCAATGAAGGTCCAGAAGCTTTTTATGAAGCGCACGTTCAAAGTGAGGAAGGTTGGAATGCTTTGGGGGGATTGCTTGCTGGCGGTCCATGCATATTACATGGGGTAAATGAACATTATGGATGGGCCCATACGGTGAATTTATGCGACAGAATGGACATTTTTCAACTTGAAAGACATCCCAAAAAGAAATATAATTATAAATATGACGGTCAATGGGAGAAATTACAAATTAAAAAGGTCAGCTTACGCGTCAAGGGGATACCTTTTCCTATTTCCAAAAAAGCTTTTTCCAGCAAGTATGGTCCAACTTTAATCAATGAACAAGGTGCTTTTTCGGTAAGATTAGGTGCCAATCAGGAAATTAGAGCGCTCGATCAATGGTATCAAATGAATAAAGGAAAGAATTTTACTGATTTTTATAACGCGTTAAACGTACAGGGATTATCCATGTTTAATATCGTTTATGCCGATCGGTATGATACTATTTTCTATGTAAACAATGCCCTCATGCCGATTAGGAAGGAGGATCCAAAGCTAAATTGGCTCGAAACACTGCCAGGAAATACCCCAACTACCTTGTGGACAAAATTTAGACCACTGAAGGATCTACCTCAATATGTTAATCCGGCCTCCGGCTTCTTGTTCAATACCAATCATTCTTCTTTTTCAGCATCAGCAAGTGCTGATAATCTAAAAGTTTCCCAGTTTTCGCCTGCCGATGGCTGGGAAACCATGGAAAATAATAGAAGTGTCCGTTTCAGACAAAGATTTGAAGCGATACCAAAAATTGATTTTCAAACTTTCAAAGACATTAAATTCGATAGGCAATATCCTGAAAAACTCACTTTCATGTATCAACTCGATTCCCTTTTCCTTTTGGAAAATGCAGGGGATGAGCAAGATAATATGTTGTTGAGTACCTTGAAAACCTGGGATTTCCAGGGAACTGCCGAAAGTAAAGGGGCCGCTGTTTTTATGTTAGTTTATGAATATTTGGCTAAGGCATTAAGGGGTCAAGAAGCAAGGGCCATTACTAAAGAGGAGGGAATAATGGCTTTAGCCTACGCGAAAAAATACCTGCTGGATAATTTTGGAAAAATAGATTTAGCCTTGGGTGATATTCAAAAATTAGTTCGCGGGAATCAGGAATTTCCAGTGGGTGGATTACCTGACTTGCTTGCTCCACAATGGAGCCGCCCATACGAAGGAGGAAAAAGAAAAATTGTTGGAGGCGATGCTTACGTAATGATGGTTAAATTTCCCAAAAATGAACTGCCTGTTATCGAAACGGTAAATACCTACGGTGCCTCTTCTCATCCCGAAAATCCTCATTTCGCTGATCAGGTTCCTCTTTTTTTAGCGCAGAAAACCAAGACAATGACGTTGGACAAGCAAAAAGTAATGGCTCAGGCAGAACGTATTTATTCGCCAGGTGCCAAAAAATAAATGGGTAAGCATTAGTGCGTTTTTTTACCTATGATTATAACCAAAAAAAGAAAAAAAACAGAGCTTGAATAAAGAGAAATTAGTCAAAAAAACTAATCGCGTACACTATTCTTGCTCGATAAATACCGATTTTGCTGTAACTGAAAGTAGCTTTCTAATGCAGTCAAAAATGAATAATCTTATTCACAATTAGGACAGAATAAGGTATAATGAAGCAAATAATTTGTTATGGCTAAACAAAAAAAATGAGTTTAACATTTTTTAAAATGGGCCGCAAAGGATTATGCCAATGACGCTTTAGGTGAAAAGATCCATTACGGCTTTCCCTTTTCCATCGGGCGTAGTATAAAATGGTCTTTGTTCAATGTCATAATTTGTGTCTGGAGAAATACCCAGGGCATGATAAATAGTTTGGTGAAGCCCGGCAATTTTTATTGGATTTTCAATGGTTTTACATGGCCTTTCGTCCGCGGTTTTTCCATAAGCAAATCCTTTTTTTATACCGCCGCCAAACATTAAAACAGAACAACCGTCCGTAAAATGCCTGTGCATACCATAATATTTTAGTTCGTGCAGAATATCTGGCTGATCGACTTGCTCCTTTACTTTCAGGTCGGGACGCCCCTCTACCATCATATCTCGGCTAAACTCGCTGGCTAAAATGATAAGCGTTCTATCTAAGTGCCCTGATTCGTCTAAATCTCTGATGAGTTGGGCAATAGGCATATCAATTTGTTTTTTCATTGCTGCCAGTCTGGTGTGACCATTGTCATGCGTATCCCAGCCAAAAAAGGGTTCATATTCTGTGGTCACACTGATAAAACGCGCACCTTGCTTGGTCAATCTTTTTGCCAGCAAACATCCCAGTCCGAAGCGACCAGTATTATACGCATCATAAGATTCTTTTGGCTCATCCAATAAATTAAAAGCGGCTGATTCGGGAGAATGCAAAAGGCTATATGCCTGTTCCATAGAACGTTGCAAGGATTCTTTTTGGTAATCGCTGCCAAATTCACCGATAGGAGATTTTGATGCTAGTTCCTTATACAGTTTATTTCTGGCTTCAAATCTTTTTAAATCCATACCAATCGGGGGACGAACGCTATCTAACCCCTGACTGGGATCGGGAATAAAGAATGGGCCATATTCATTTCCCAGAAATCCAGCGGTGTGAAATGCTTTTAATTCTTCGGCTTCTCCTACGGTGAATCGCTGGCCAATATCTATAAATGCGGGAATTACGGGATTTTTAGGTCCCAGTTCTTTTGCTATCCATGCACCGATGTGAGGAGCTGCCACGGTTTGTGGCGGTTCATAACAAGTGTGCCAGTTAAATTGATGCCTGGAGTGTAAAATATGTCCTAAATCGGCGGCCACATAAGAGCGAATAACCGTCCCTTTATCCATTACTTTGCCAATTTCCTGTAATCCTTCTGAAAATGATATTCCGTCAAGAACCGTCGGAACATTGGGAAAAGTGGAAAGAACGCGATTTCCTTCCATACCTTTTTCAAAAGGAGTATATTTCTTAGGGTCAAATGTTTCCGTATGTGCCATACCGCCAGCCATCCAGAGTAATATAACAGTATCGGCAGTACTGGTATCTATTGGTTTTGACCTGGCACAACTAGTTAATAGTGATGACATTGGTGCGCCAGCAGCCAAAGCGGCCAAGGTAGCTTGTGACGCAGTTTTTAAAAATTCGCGCCTATTCCATGTATTTATCATTTCAGCAAATTTGAATCTTTTAATAAATCAATTGAAATTCAGGAAGTAACGTTAAAGCCCAAACCAAATCCTGAATCTCCGAGCCATCAGGCTTTTCAGACAATAAGGTATTTGTTGCTCTTCTCTCTCTCATCGTGGGCGTTCGTCCTAAAAAATTCATGAAAAGTGAATCTGTTAACCGGTCTTTTCTCAAACTGGCTAATAACCATTTTTCAGATCCAAGCTGTAATCTTGTATTTAATATCTGACCATTCGTCACTTCAAGTGCCTGAATTAAATTGGATTGGCTATTTCTACTTGCCCCTACATTTTCTCTGTTAGGCCTGCCCAAAGCGGTCATGAAAATATCATTTTTCACCATGGAAGCCCTTACAAACGGAGATTTTAAATCATCTATTTGAGGAAAGTGTTTTTTAACGAAATTTGAATCGGTGTAAACGGGGTAAAATGCCTGGCTAATGGCATCGGCAAATTGTTCGGCAGAAAGCCTCCTGCGAACCATTCCCTGAAAAACATAATCTTTAGCTATTAATTTTTCAGGTTCTTCATAAGCCACTGATGGTTGCTGATAGGTTTTAGAGGTTAAAATCTGATACATTACCTTTTTAATATCATAATCGTTGCGCACAAAATCAAATGCCATCCAATCTAGTAAATCCTGATCCCAGGGTAAGTTGTCCATAAAATCGAGGGGTTCAATAAATCCTCTACCCATAAATTGGGCCCAGATCCGATTAACAAAAGTGCGGGATAAACGGCCATTTTTTTCCTGAACCAATAGTCCTGCTAAATCTTTTAAGCGCTCTGTTCGGTCAGTGGTCTCTTTTAATGTCCCTAAGGATTTAAAAAGAAGGTTATTTGAGGCAATTTTACCGGTAGGCTGGTCGCATCTGTAAATTTCGAGGGGCTCCTCAGAAAAAATATTAGCAAAACCATAAGCATCTTCCAGCTTCCAGTCACTAATAAAACTGTTATGGCAAGAGGCACATTTTAAATTTAATCCTAAAAATACCTGAGCTACATTTTGTGCCGCCTGCATTTCAACTCGCTGACTTGCATTGATGGTTCCACGCCATTGAATGCCTCTGATGAAACCCGACGAAGGTTCTGAAGGACTGATAAGTTGGTGGACAATAGAGTCGTACGATTTATTTTTTGTTAACGATTCATATAACCAAGGGGTTATAGAGCTTCTCCCTCCCGTTATATAACCCGTTCCTGAATAATCATTTCTCAACAAATCATTCCAAAAAGTTAACCAATGTTGCGCATAAACCGTGTCTTTAGACAACAATGTTTTAACCAATCTATCTCTTTTCTTAGGATTTTTATCCTCATTGAATGCCTTTATTTCGGAGGGGGTCGGCAGTAATCCTAAAACATCCAGATAAACCCTGCGAATAAATAAAGGATCGGCAACAGGATCTTTCCACTGCACCTTATTTTTTTCAAAATAAACATCGACAAATAAATCGATAGGGTTTGAAAGTCCTTTTTTGGGAGCAGGCACTTTGGGTAACCTATGTTCGAAAGGAGCCAATCTGTAAACCGATGTATTCATACTATCGGACCAAGGTGCCCCTGCTTCAACCCATTTTATAAGCGTTTGAACCTGATTTTTTGTTAGTTTTTCGCCTTTTGAGGGCATATATTCTTTGTGACTATGGGGAAGGGTAATTCGCCGTATTAATTCACTTTTGTCAATGTCTCCGGGTATAATTACAGGGCCTTCATCACCTCCGGCAAACGCAGCTGCTTTTGTGTGCAGTTGAAGGCCACCCTTACTTTTCACCTCACCATGACAAGAATAACAGTGATGGGCAAAAATAGTCCTTGCCTCTATATTTAATTGATTCAGGTCATTGGGGTCTGAAATGGGCGCTTTTTCTTCTTTATTGACATAAAAATAACCTAATAGAAGAAGAATACCTGAAATAAGGCTATATCGTAGCAGGTTGGGTGACAGGATTGGTGAGGCCAAAACGAATAAATTTAGAATTTATAATAATCTAAATATAAGAAAAAAATGGAGTTAACTTCTTATACAAAAATCTATTCTTTTTTTACCACCAGGGAAACTCCATCTAAAGTAAAATAATATATATTCTCTAATTTTGACAATGAAAAGGATACGCGTTGTCCCTGAAATGTTAACATTCCAGATATCAGTCCCAATATTTTTGTTCACTTGAAGGATAGTTTGTTCCCTTGAAGTTGTAAAACGCAGTTGTAATCATTATTGGCCGCTTTATCGATTTTCAAGGAGAGTTCCTCTGGTTTATTTTCAAAATGACCAATAAATGGGTCATCCTGCGCTTGCATCAGCTGTAAACCCGCAATAATCAGGAAAATGGAGAGTATATATTTTTTCATTTTTTGTCTAATAAAGGATTCGGAGTAGCTTTTAAATACAGATTCACGTCCATTAATTGATTGGAGGGTAGAGGATTTTCAAAGCGAATACGAATTTTAGAGGCGGTGGTTTTGGGCAAAATGAGCCATCTTTGGTAGCCAACTGTGGTAGCTTCACCCAGTAAAACCCAATGATTGTCCACCCATGCTTCTACTTTCCAACCATCAATTATTTGTCCTTGGCTAATATTTTCTTTTAAAGAAATAATATCAAAGGTTTTATTTTCTTTTAATTCAAGCGTAACGTCATTATTTTCAAGTTTCCATTTTTTATTCAATGGAATTTTATTATCAATGAATGTGGCATCTAAACGAGCTCTTAATTGCATAAGCGCGATTGAATCAGTTGCATTTACCAGGCCGTCTCTGTCAATAGGGATATTCAAGAGCAGATTTGTATTCCGGCCCACGGACTCAAAATAAATTTTTTCCAATTGATCTGCTGATTTAACTTTGGTATCTTCCTCGGGGTGATAAAACCAACCTGGTCTGATAGAAACATCGGTTTCAGCGGGCCACCATAAATCTCCATTTTTAATACCTGCCTGAAGTAAGGGTATAGGGGCGTCTTCACTTGGATTTCTTTGTTTTGAGTCGAAAGTACACCAATTTGTTTCCGACGCGACACCTCTTTCATTACCAACCCACCTTAGATCTGCATAACCAGCTCCAAAAATAACGGCTTCGGGTTGAAGAGACCTTACGGTTTCTCCAAAGCCTTTCCAATCGTAAACCTGATATTTTTCAGGATTTTCTCGATCTCCGTTGGCGCCATCAAACCAAACCTCGAATATTGGGCCATATTGAGTTAAAATCTCTTTTAACTGGTTATTAAAATAGGTATTGTAGGCCAGATCATCTTTTCCATAAATAGGATTGTTTCTGTCCCAAGGAGAGATATAAAATCCCAGTTTAATACCATATTCTTTGCATGCTTCGGATAGTTCCTTTAAGACATCCCCTTTTCCATTCTTCCAGCTACTGTTGGCTACGTCATGTTCCGTGTATGCGGAAGGCCAAAGGCAAAAACCATCGTGGTGCTTAACCGTTAAAATGATAGCTTTCATGCCTGCCTTTTTGGCTATTCTAGCCCATTGCCTGCTATCTAAATTTTTGGGGTTAAATATTTTTGGATTTTCTGCACCTTCGCCCCATTCCAGATTAGTGAATGAGTTAACTCCAAAATGGATGAACATATAATATTGCATCTCATGCCAACGCAGCTGCTGGGCACTTGGTTTCGTGAGTGGAGCAGATTGCGAAAACAAAAAATGGGTAGATAATAGCAGGGAAATAACAAAAAAGATCGTACGATTCATTTAGTTTGGGTATTATTTCGACTAATATACCCATCTAAAATGAAAAATGGAAACTTTTCATTTTAAAAAACACAAGATTCTATCGAAACGAACTTTGATATTTTACCATATACCTACATTGGTAGATAGGCGATTAATCCACTGCCTGACCTGATCGAGTACTTGTTTAAATAAACGTTTACCCATAATATGTACGTAGCGTCTTAGGTATCTTAATCTTCCGGGGAGATGTAACGCTAATTTTGTTCTTATCTCTTCTATGTATTTAATGTAAACTATGGCGGCTATAACAAAAAGAATGGCTCCAATGATAACAGGTACAGGGTGCCAGGTGAACTGGCCAAATGTTTTAATGCCAATACCTAACCAGGTTCCATAAAGTACCACGTAATGAGTGGCATAAATGGTCAGGGTTTCAGAACCTATTTTCAACATTAAAGGAGGGAATGTGATGATTTTCTCCAAGAATATAAAGATAGAAATGATGATTAGCACATGTCCAAATCGCCAGAATAATACATTATCGTAAGCTAATTGCAGAAAATTTTCCCAACCTGTCCACTGATTTAGTAAAAGTAATCCCTTGGTGGAGAAAAAATGTATGGTAAGACCTGTTGTCAATAAAATAGCTGGCCAGTACCAGGTTCTGTATAAATAAGTTTTGTGGAATAAATGCCATCCAATGCCCGCTCCCAATAGGGTAAAGCCAAGCCACGGTACAGGTAAGAAAATAGATCCGTTATCAGCATCAAAATAATTCCTTAATACAATGGGTAAGAAGTCCCATTCAAAGGCGAGCCAGGTAGGATTTATTAAAAATATGAAAATTCCACCTCCGAAATAGAGAAGAGGCAAGGAAATTTTAGTTACAAGGTGGAGGCAATATAACCCTATAAGTGTTAATAGTGCAAATCCAATATTGTGTAAAACGTCTAAAGCCGGATAACTTTTATAAAACCAACCCACTAAGAAGGCGGGGAAATTCACCTTCAACAAGTAACCCATGAATATCAGGAAAAATCCGCGGCGAATACCCTTTCTAATCCTTTCATTTTCTTTAATCGGTCTTCCATCGCGAAGAAGTAAAAAAGTGAACACGAGGCCAGTTACAGTAAAAAAAATAGGTGCAGTCATGCCACGCATGAAAAACCAGGTAGAATAAATCACATTTCCAAGGTCTCGGAAACGATAAGCAAGCATGGTATCTACAAAATGCCCTTGCAGCATCATTAATATAGCATAAGCCCTGATGGCATCAATAAATTGCAATCTATCCTTAACTGAACTTGCCTGCATCATTATTTTTCTCTTATTCTTTTTTTATTTAAACGCATGATAAAGCTTTAAGTAACTTTTTTTGGAATAAAAAATAATGGTTTATCAATTTTGTGTAAAAAAATCAATCCCTCTAAATATTTTTCTAAAAACCCTGTCTTGAATCAGGTAAAATTCTCCGTTTTCTTCTCCCGCAAAGTAGCGTTCAACGGTACCGTTCTCATTCCTGAAAACGACGCCTTCAACGGACGATTGCAGGGGATAAATGGGCCATACTTTAAAGGTTCTTTGAGTTCCCTTTTTTTCTTGTAGTTTAATGGTTACAAATGGGAGCGATTTTTCAATAGAATCTCTGTAGGGATTTCCTGTTTCAAAGGCTTCTGCACCTAATTTTTCAAAGCCTGATAAATACGCTATACCTTTTGAGTTTCCTATTTTAACTGTTTTTTTAGGGGTAGATGAAGATTCCAATTGGAAAGAGCCTTTATCCTGGGTAAGCTTAAAGGAAGCAAGTTGTTGTTTTGGGTAAATCAATTGAACGCTTTTCAACTCATTTACTTTATATTGGAAAATCGTTTTATCGCGCCATTCATTGCCTCTCAACCTAAACCGAAAGCGTAAATTTCCCTCCCAACCAGCTAATTCTCCAATCATAGGCAAATCACTGTTTTCCCTGATGATGTGCGTACCTCTTTCATCCACTGTGCTTCCACCGACATAGTAACCCATTATTTTTTCATGGTTCCTGTCAAAAATCTCTACTCTCAGGCCATTTTTTGCTAAATCATTTATGATGGCCGGTACGGCAGCTTGTGGAGGAACATATTTAATTTGTATGCGAGCTATGGCATCCAATACATTTTCCATAACATTGGGATTGACAGGAAAACGATCATTGAGTAACCAGGAGGTCCCTTTTCTACTTAGTTTTATCTGTTCCCCATCTCTGTGGGTTATAAATACCTCATGAACGCGCCGCTTGTCTTCAACATGAAACGTTCTGTCGGGATCAACCAATGGTTTATTTTTAAGTTGAAGGAAGATGAATCCAGCGCCTAAGATGACAAAAACAGACATTAAAATAGAGGTTTCTCGGCGCATTGGATTTTCTTATTATTGGTAACGGCGTTGGCGGATAAAATGAAATAGAAATCCACCCAGTGTTATTAGAACTAAAGGTAGCAAAAGATTAATGATTTGCCATTTCACCTTTTCCTCTTTAATTTTTGTAGTATTTAATAATCTGAGTTTTATATCCTTACCCCTTGCTGCAATAATACCTTCATCGTCAGATAAATATTCCAATGCATTCAGTAAAAAATCTTTGTTGGAAAAAGTATATTTTTCGAATTCATTATAGCCTGCCGGTATGATTTTTCCTGTTTGTTTATCTATTCTATTCCGAATTAAATCAGCGTCTGAAATAACCATTATTTTGGTCTCAGGCGATTTCCCTACAAAAGGCCTGCCTTGATTTTGCAGGGAAGAAATCATAGCGGCTGCCAATCTATTTTCAAAAAGTGAAGAAAATGATCCCTCTAATAATAAGGCTACCGATTGAGGTCCTTTATTGAATAACTTTTCATCCAAAGGATATCTCATAAAATCAAAATTCATACGTAAAGGAAGGAATTGATACCTACTTTCAGCAGATGTTTGTAGTAAAACCGTCTTTTTTACCGGATATTTGGTTGCGACCGTATCAATGCCTCCCGCAAACTGCATATTGATAGGACCTATATTTTTAACGGCCGGGTGATTACTATTGGGTATAACAACCAAATGATAGGGATAACGGAAATATTCAAATTGGGGGGCATTGCCAACCTGCCCGGTAGCTAAAGGTATCACGCTACTTTGCATATCCAACAATAAATTAGGCTGCAATCGCGCACCATATTTGAATAGCAAATCATCTATATTTAGATTCCTTTCATTGGGTAAATATTCTCCCCGACGCAAGCTATCTAAATGAATAGCTATTTTATCCACGAGAAATAATAATCGGCCACCCTGCATCACATACTGGTCAATTTTGAAATTATCCTTATCGGAAAATGCCGTTTTTGGGGAAGAAATGATTAGGGTTTTTACCGAACTATCAATGGCAACGACGCTATCGAGAACAATGCGTCCGGTATTAAAAGTTTCCCTCAGGCTATTTTCTGCATCAGCGGTTTCGGCAGGTAAACTTTCGCCATGGCCGTCCAGAAAAAGTAAGGTTGGCTTTGTACTTTGCTTCAACTGTTGAATAGCATGAATAAACTTATATTCTAACAGTGTAACTGCTTTATTTAGAATAACATCAGGAGGAACACCGGGAATTTGATTTTCCAAAAAATTAACAGGAATACTTCGCCCTTTGTAATAAAAAATAGCGTAAGGGTAGGTAAGTTTTTGACTCCTTTCCCCATTTTCCCTGACATTTAGGCTCACAGGGAGTACGCCGAGTTCAGCTAATTGCTTTTTTCTTGTATTTACCTGCTCAGTATTTCCCGATAAAGGATCCTCGTATTGATAGGAAATTAGGGCATTTTCACTCTGAAAATCAAGTAGCATATCTTCTACTGATTCTTGTAAGCGCTTATAACCTGCAGGAAAGTCGCCTTGTAACAATACTTTGACAAAAACAACCTCGTCGAGATTACGAAGTAACGATGTAGTCGCCGGCGTTAAGGTAAAACGCTGGTCTTCTGTTAGATCAAAGCGGGTGTAAAGAGGAAAATTCCCGATGCGGGAGTGCATTAAGACATTCAACAGTATAATAATGCCTATAGCGAGGGATAGATTGATTAAAGCTTGTTTATAACGCATGATGGAGTTGACTTAGGAACGAATGCGGTATTGCAAAACAAATCGGGTGATTAACAAAAATATTGCAATCACTGATAGAAAATAAATGAGGTCGCGGGTATCAGGCGCTCCTTTGCTTAGGGCATGGTAATGATAGTCCATGCCAAATTGTTGTACTAACGCGTCCCATTTTCCAAAAAAAACAGGTAGCCCTGAAAGGAAATAAAAGCCATAAAAGAATAAAAAACAACCTGTTACTGCTAATACAAAAGCGACAATTTGACTTTCAGTTAGCGAAGAGGCTAACATACCGATGGAAGCAAACGCACTGCCGAGGAGCAAAAGTCCCAAATAGGAACCCATGATGGCCCCACTGTCCAGATTACCAACGGGTGAACCCAATAAATACAGCGTTATATAGTAAAACAGCGTAGGCAGCAGAGCGAGGAAAAGGAGTGATACCGCGGCCAGAAACTTCCCGATAACTAAGCCCATTTCGTCTATTGGTTTAGTTAGTAAAAGAGCAAGCGTTCCCAGTTGTCTTTCTTCGGCCAATAATCTCATAGTTATGGCTGGCACT
>Ga0208787_1000957_pt1 | contig 13145 bp, 5 predicted proteins | sample Wag4_2014_7_11_FD_187362 | JGI IMG/M metagenome (GOLD analysis project Ga0208787, IMG submission 187362) | Fresh water microbial communities from Ohio, USA - Utica-2 Time Series HT 2014_7_11 (SPAdes) (version 2) | ecosystem: Environmental > Aquatic > Freshwater > Water tank | place: USA: Ohio... | reverse complement strand
GAGTTAGGGTGTTCCCACCTGTGACAATATTCCCGTTCAGGGTATTCCAAACATAGGAGTATTGATTCCCTGTGCTACTTCCTGTGCCGTTGAGATTGACTTGGGCATTGCTACAGGTGATCACCTGTGGGGCCCCTGCAATAGCGGTTGGGAAAGTTTGGTTCGTGGTAACGATTGCTATTGCCTCAGAGGTACAACCTGTTTCTGAATTAAACACCGTCAGTGTATACGTTCCAATTTGGTTGACGGTGGGAGAAAGTCCATTTTCGCCGGATACAATATTGCCATCCAGGGTGGTCCATTCGTAGAAAAACTGAAACCCAGTGGAGGAGCCAAAGCCAGTCAACCCAACTGTTGGGAACTGACAGGTTAGAATTCCGGTGGCAGCCGCTGTTGCGATGGGAGGGGTGGTATCCTCAGTAACAACTACGGTTGCCGTTGAGGTACATTGACTACTAGCATTTTGTACAGTTACGGTGTAAGTACCCGGTTCAACAATAACGGGAGTAGGTCCTCCCGCACCGCTTTGGATACCATTGGAGGGGATCCCTGTCCATTGGTAATTCAAGTTGTCGCCATTGAAACCTGGATCAGAAGAAGTGGCATCCAGATCTACCCATTCACTATTGCAATTAATTTGCCCCGGGGGTGCTATAATAGCCGTTGGATACGATAGGTTGTTTGTGACAAACACCTCGTCCTCGTCGGTACATCCATTATTCGGATTGGTGATGATCAAGGTATAGGTGCCTTCTTGATTGACCGTTGGGCTGAGGGTGTTCGCTCCAGATACTATGTTTCCATCATTGGTTAGCCAGTTGTAGGTAAGTCCAGAAGGCGTTGCGCTGCCATTCAGGACGACAGACAGGTTATTGCAGTTTAATTCCCTATTATTGCCTGCATTGGCGTTGGGTATATTTTGATCGGCAGTAATGACCACTTGATCGGAGGCCGTACAGCCATTCAAGGCATTGGTCACAACCAATGTATAGGTGCCGGGTTCGTCTACTACCGGATTAAGCGTATTTTCACCATATTGGAAATTGCCATTGATGGTGTTCCACTCGTAGGAGAACTGGCCTCCCACGCTACTTCCTGTTCCATTTAAGGTGATAGTGGGCATTACACAGTCTAACTCCCCTCCTGGTCCTGCTTCAGCAACAGGTGGGGTATTGTTTTGTGTAACAGTAACAGAGGCAACATCTGTACAGCCATTGTTGCTGTTGGTGACCGTCAAAGTATACTGTCCCGGTAGATCAATGGTTGGAGTCAAGGTATTTCCTCCAGAGTTTATTCCTCCTGGGGGGCCAGACCACGTGTAGTTAATTCCTGGGCCTTGGGTGGAACCACTGGCATCCAGGTCAAAACTTGGATCGTTACAGGTCAGTTGAATGGGGGGTGAGATGATAGCGTCTGGCAGTTCGACATCTTGATCAATGCAAACTACATCGGTTGCACTACATTGATTTGCCGTATTGGTTACTTGAAGTTGGTAGCAACCAGGCTGGTTGATAGTTGGAGTCAGCGTGGTGGCGCCAGAAACAATATTCCCTGGGATGGCAGTCCATTGGTAGGTAATGTTAGGACCAGTGGTGCCCGATCCTGCTAGTACAAGGCTCGTGGTAGTGCAGGTTAAGGTATTTGGATTACCCGCATTGGCAAGGGGCACATCATTGTTGGAAGGCACGGTGACGCTGACCGTCTTGGTACAGCCATTTTCGGTATTGGTGACCGTAAGAGTATAGGTGCCTCCTTGGTTGACTGTTGGGAATAAGGTGTTTTCACCAGAAACGATGTTACCATTATTGGTAGACCACTCATAGGTGAAAATGGGTCCTGTGGAAGACCCCGCTCCGTTAATATCAATGGTTGGGGTTTGACAAGTGATAGTGCCCGTAAAGTTAGCGACAGCCACGGGTGGCGTGTTGTTCTGATTCACGGTGACACTCGCGGTGGTGGTACAGCCATTTTGACCATCCGTTATGGTCAATACATAGGTGCCACCTACGTCAACAGTTGGATTAAGAGAGTTGCCACCGGAGTTAATGCCACCAGGAGGCCCTGACCAACTGTAGGTAAATCCTCCCCCGGAAGAAGATCCAGAGGCATCAATTTCGATGGTTGGATCATCGCACGTGATGGTGATGGGTGGGTTAATCACTGCAATGGGTGGTATGGTATTTCCAGTGATTGTTACCGAAGCTTCATTGGTACATCCGTTTTGAGTATTGGTTACCAGAATGGTATAGGTTCCTTCTTGGTTGACGGTAGGAGTTAGTGTATTGGTTCCTCCCGTAAAATTTCCACCCACCGTGCTCCACACAAAGGTAAAAGGAGAACCGCTGGAGCTTCCTGTTGCGTTGACATTTACGGTTGGGCTATTACAACCTATGTTTTGTGGAGGAGCTATCACTGCATTAGGAGCCGTAAGGTTTTCCACAACATTAACGGAAACGGTTTTGGTGCATCCATTATCTGAATTTGTGACAGTCAGAGTATAGGTGCCTGCAGCATTCACTGTGGGTGTAAGAGTGGTCTCTCCAGCTACCAATCCTGGTCCACTCCATTCATAAGTGAATGATGGACCTTCGGAGGATCCGATTCCATTAATGGTGATTTCTTCTGTCAGACAATTGATTTGCCCCGTAACATTGGCCACTGCAGTGGGTTGGGTTAAATTGGCCGTCACCGTTACACTTGAGGTCGCCGTACAGTTTTTACTATCCGTGACCGTTACAGTATAGGTTCCACCGGTATTAAACGTGGGGCTGGAGGAATTGGAGCTATTGCTCCAGAGATACGTGTAGGCTGGGGTGCCTCCATTGACGTTGACTTCTGTCTGGCTTGTTGGATTGTTACAATCAATATTCGGAGCGGAAACATCCACCGTTAATGGGTCAGGTTCTGTTAAAGTTATTTCTGCCTCATCCGTACAGCCTTGGCTGCTTGTCACGGTCACATTATAGGTTCCTGCGGGCAGGTTGGTTGGATTAGCGCCTGAAGCGGTGGGTGACCAGTTGTAAAGGTAGGGTGCGGTTCCCCCCGAGACACTAGAGGTAATACTTCCGTTAGTCGATCCGTTACACGTTGGGTCTGTTCCATTGAGACTTATGTCGACCTCTACTTCTGTTATAACAGCTGTTCCACTCACGGTTCCTGGGCAATCATTACTGCTGACGGAGGTGAGGGAATAGGTGCCAGGGTCTGTCACGGTGACGGTAGCTGGAGAGCTTGTGAAGGTCTCGGTAGTACCATTCCATTCAACCTCCCAAGGGGCAGTACCCGTAAAGGTGATGGTTAAGTTAAAACTGCCCGTTCCGCCAGCGCATAATTGACCGGATCCACTTAAGGTGGCGGTAGGAGCTGGTGTCAAATTAACCGTTGCTTGGGCGGTTGCAGTCGTATTGCAGTTGTCAGTAACGGTAACTGTATACGTTGTAGTTCCCGGTGTAGTGACGGTAATGCTGTTGGTGGTAGCACTATTGCTCCAACTATACGTATAATTTGGGACTCCGGGACTTAAAAAAGTAGGTGCCAAGGTGGCATTTCCAGTACCACATATAACAATGTCATCCATCTCAATTTCGAGGGGCGGCACTTCAGCAATAATAAATTCTACTTCTTGCTGTGTGCAGGTGCAAGCCTGATCCAAGACTAGGATAATGCTCTCGTTTCCTTCAATAATTAGATCCGAGAATACGGTGACAGGAATCAGTACTTCAGTTTGTCCGGCAGGGATAGTGATAGGATTCGGAAGGGGAGCATAATCCAAACCTACTGTAGCCGTGCTATTGGGCGATACGGTGTAGTCAATCACCAAAGGAACGTTGATATCTCCACTTCCTCGAACAAACCGAATAAATCCGCCGCCGCCACAGTTCCCTTCATAGACAAATTGCGCTCCAGCTGGATATACCGGTAGAGCTTTAGCCGATCCCCCAGCCTCAAAGGAGTTGGCTTTCAAAAAAACGGCAGATGCCAGTAGTCCGTCTGCAACATCTGCAATGGCTAGTTTGATGTGATAGGTCTCACACGCAATCAACTCTGCGGTGGCGGTTAATATGGTGGTGTAACCGTCCAATGCAATGTCACCTAGAGCAGCTGCGCCAAGCCCTCCACAAGCATTAAACGTATTGTTATTAACGTAATAAGTCGTATTGGTCGTATGATTGACGTTGTTAATGGATACCGGTGTCGTACCTCCCGGGAGCAACGCAATATTCTGGGTGCCCGAAATGCCAGGACCGGAAATGAAAAACCCAAAAACGTCATTGAAGTTGGTCCCTACATACTCACAGTATTCCTCCGATCCAAAAACAAAATCGAATTGAACGGTTTCGGCAGTCGGGGTAAAATCAAATTCTATCTTTGAAACGTCCCATTGGTTGCCAGCAGTCAAGGTGGCCAGATCGGGATCATCGGCAGAATTAGCGTTAAAACCTGCAGTATTTCCGCTAGAGCCGTTTGCTGTATTGGGACCCGGTATAACATTTACATTTCCTGTGCACAAAACCACACCATTATTGATTCCAATACTAGTTGTTCCGTTATTGAAGGTTCCTCGTGAATTAGCCGCTCCAGAGGAGGTAATATTGGCTACATCAAAGCAGTTACCACCAATGAGCGTATTAGTCACCAGCGAGCTGGCGGAAACACCTCCAGATGTACTGATCACAGCATCTGCCTGGCCCATGAACTTGTCTATCCAGGTCGATTCTACTGGGCAGGTTTCACAAGCCACCGAAAGGTACGCAGCATTGGATAGGCTGCTGCCTATTGGTTTTTCAATAACCAAAGATACCGTGGAGGAGGTTGCCTGCCAACGCCTTGATTGCGGACGATTGGGGTTTGAAATCAGTACAGAGGCCGCCTCCTCGTACTTGTCGCCTAAGCGTAAATACAATCTGTCAGCTTGCTGATCCGCTGAAATAGCGATGATTTGATACGTATTTCCTGCAGTAAGATTGCGTAGCTCTACCTTGGTTTGAGCACCTGAAAGGTCAAATGGAATCCGCAAACGGCTTCCCTGCATTTCAAGTGGTATGGGCTCTTCGACCGACTGTGCGAAGCTAGTATTGAAAAGAAATGGAAATAAAAAAGGAGTACAAAAGAGTAGTAACCGTAATTTCATAAGAGCAACTGCTATGCGTTTATTTCGAAAGGATTAAAAAAATTATTCACTCGGGCCTAGGGAAGTTTTGGGAAACCACTGCTGTACTACTGTGGTGTTTTCTTCGTACAGCGACCTCCAATTAGTGGCGGTGCTCTGTAGTTCTACGATTCCACAGGTTGGTAGGTTTAAAAGGGGGCTTTCTAAAAATTGATTCACTAACTCTGTGAGGCCAGGATTATGCCCAACCAATACTACATGGAATGCTGTATCTGGAAGTTGACTAATGACCCGCATCAAGTCCATGGGAGTTGCTTCGTATAAGGTAGCTTCCTGCTGAATGTCTGAAAATGGAATATCGTAAGCAGTCGCGAAAAAAGCAGCCGTATCAATTGCCCGCTTTGCAGGGCTGCTGATTACCAGATCCGGTTTCGGGTACAATCGCTGCATCAGATGGGCCATTTTTGGCCCCACTGTAAGCCCCCGCGCATTGAGAGGACGTTGGAAGTCTCGTAATGCTGGGTTATCCCAACTAGACTTCGCGTGTCGGATGAGGAAAAGTCGAAGCAAATTTCTTTGTTTGTTTAACAGGCAAATGTCCTGATTGCAAGTTTAAAATCCAATTTTTTTATGGATATTTTTAGACAGTTGCGGACAGATAGTTGGATTGCCGTAAATTTGTTCTCTTTTACCCATTATGGCAAAGCTATCATTAGCCGAATTTGAAAAATACCAAAGTAACGCCCTCGTTCAACAAGCATCAGATTGGGTGCATTCGGGGCGTGTTACAGGATTGCAAGAGGTGGAACGCCATTTCTGGGTTGCCAAGGTGCGCGATGAGGACCAAACCTATGAAACAGAACTCATTTTAACTCCCTCCAAAATAAGTGCGTACGCCTGTGAATGTTGGACTAGTCCGCGCAAGCGAATGTGCGTACATATTATTGCCTCCTTACTACTCCTCCGTCGTTTTTTTCAACAAAAAACGCTTGAAAACTGGAAAAAAAACGAAGAAAAAAAACAAGAGCCACCTGGTTTAGCCAAAATACCACTACAAGTAATTTTGGAAAGAGTTGACCCTGTCTTGCTCAAAGATTTTCTCAAGGAATACGCACGAAAAAACCCGGATCTTGGAATCGCCCTCAAAACGAGGTTTGCCGATGTATTAGAAGAATCGTCCAACCCTTTTTTAGGTGTGCTCAATAGCCTGCTTCCCAAAAATAAGGCCCCCTTAAAACTAGCTCAGCACCGCCTGCTTATCCGGACCATCAACGAATTGAGTATTCGAATGGAGGAGGAGAAGAGTGAAAATGACCTCACAACCAGCTACAAAATTGCATCCGCGTTGCTCAGCGCCCTTGTTCCCTGGATACCATTGGTAGAGGACCCGGCACGGACACAACTCGTTCAATATTGTAAAAACGCCTTTGCAGCACTGGATTATTTGAGAGTTCATCCCTTGTTCTCGCCGGCCCTTAAAGAGGAAATCTGGAAGGAACTCTTTTCTATTTTAAAGCAATATCCTTTGCCCAACGAGCTCCGAAGGCCGGTGTTGGTCCCCTTTTCAGCATGGCTAAAGGAAGAGCCTAAACGAATAGAAATGCTTCCTGAATGGGGTGAAGAGGAAGCCTCCAAATCGGCTACCCTTACCTTACTTCACCTTTTGATAACTGCCCAACAGGACAATCTTGTTCGTATTCAACAAGCGGCTCCCTTGCTGCTCCATGCTGCTCCAAATTCACTTTCTGCTCAAGAGGCCGTATTGGAACTTTATCACGCCGGCTTTTTAGCAGCGGCTGACCGACTAGCGGATACGCTTGCTGGCATGGATCTCTCCGCAGGCCAAACGGCTGAGTTTAGGCGGATACGAATGAGTATTGCCGAAAAAACAGGAAATGTAACCGAACAAATTGTTTTGCTATCACCTTCCTTTCTCGATAGTGGTAGTCCTGAATTATTACTTCAAATACGACAACTTGCAGGGGAACGATGGGGAGAAGTCTTTGAACGGCTGTTGGCAGCTGCCAAAAAGGAAGGAAATTCGGCTCGAGTCAGCCAACTATTGGATGATAGCGGCGATGCCGTTCGATTGCTGGAGTGGTATAAAACCCATGAAAGCCTTGAACATTTATTGGCATTCTCCAAAAGCCTCACAGATTCACAACTCGCTGACCTGGCACTTCCTCCTTTGACCATGCACCTAACTACTCATTTTGGTCGCCCTGGCGCGCTTTTCGTACAAGATGCCCTCCACCAATGGCTGCAGCAGGGAAGACGAAATATGGTTAGACAGCTCATTCAACAGTTGGTCACGGCTTTCCCAGATCGAACTGGTTTGAAAGATACCCTTGAGGAGGTATTTATGGTGGGGCTAGTTAAATAATGTTTAAGGTCTTTGCTCGTTAAACCAGTACGCCTACTTACCTCGTTTCTAATGCAAATACCAGCTCCTGACCCACCCAAGCGCTGGATGTCTCGCTGGTCTGGAGCGCAAAAGCGGTTCTCCCCTTAAATAAAATGATAATCAACATGACGTTTAACCATTAAATAGTATTGTGATGAGCTTGATTCGATTATTACTTGTTGCGTCTGTACTGCTGAATAGCCCACTGCTGTTTGCCCAATCTTATCAAACAGCATTAGGCGTTCGATTAGGAGAAGGAGTAGATTTCACCCTTCAACAGTACCTAGAACGGCAATGGACCCTGGAAGGAATCGTACACACTTCTACCTTTTCCAAAAATTTGGGAGCAACAGTGCTTGTACAAAAACATCGAAAAATTATTGGCAGAAACTTGAATATTTATGTGGGTGCCGGGGCACATTATTATATCGAAACACCTTACAATCGAAGAAACAGCGACTTGATGGCCCAGAATGTCTGGGGCCTTTCCGGTATCGCTGGCCTCGAATTATCCATCGGGCGGCTAAATATGAGTGCAGATTTTAAACCTGAGCTGCATCTGGCAGGCGATACTGCCTTTCCCTTCGCCTGGCGACCTGCCGCCATTTCCTTTCGGTACATTATTGAAAAACGAGATCGACCTCGTCTGCGGGACTGGGAAAGACTGGATCGTTTAAAACGTTCGGAAAAATCCAAGCGCCATCGCTGGGACTAATTCCAAATCTTATTTGCCCGGTTGTCCCAACTGGTTCATCGGTCAACTAGGTTTGTCAAAATTCAACCTTTTTGGGTTAGAAAAATTGCTTTTGCGGGCATGATTTTTGTTAAAGTGGTTGTAGACTTGTCTGCAATCACTTTTTTAGTAGGTTAAGTCCTAAAAATCTGTACATTTGTTCTTTTAATCTGCTTTTTAATAAGCTATTTTGGCTCCTTCTCCATCTAATTTGGACCCTCAACGAATATGGCTTTTTTGAAAAGTCGATCGGTTGATGGAGTGTGAAACGGACAAGTGGCGCAGCTCCCCCTTCCTCCCATTTCAAACTACAACTGAAATGGATTCTCTTTTAGTATCCCCAAATAGCTAGACTATTGATAAATGGTTGGTATGCCCGTTGGATGAACGGACGCGGAGGAAAAAGAGAGCAAACCGATTATTTTTTGTAGAAGACCTATTTTTTTAATAAATATATACATCTATTGCTTACGCGTAAGTGCTTGTGAAAACAATGAATATATCGTTGCGCTTTTTGTTGACTGGTATACTGGTTGGAATGGTCCAGTTGCTGCATAGCCAGGACATTCACTACTCCCAGTACCTTAATTCTCCGATGAATCTTGGGCCCGGAATGACTGGTATTTTTGGAGGTGATACTCGTTTCACTGCCAACTACCGGAACCAGTGGACGTCCATTCCTGTACCCTACACCACCTTTAGTGGGGTGGTGGAGAATAAGTTTTACCTTGAAAAACTAAGGTATGACAGGTACTTAACAGGAGGCCTCATCATTAATTACGATCGGCAAGGTGACCTGAGCCTTACCTCTCAGCAAATAGCTATCCCTCTTTCTTATACCATCCCTTTAAAGCGCAGAACGAGTCTTTCTTCCAACCATTTTCTGACACTTGGAGTGGTGCCATTGTTTGGACAACGCCATTTTTCCACTCAAAATATCAGTTTTGATGCGCAGTTTATTGATCGAATGTACGATCCTTCTGCCTCGTTCCAAGAGCCACAATTGCTCGACAATACAAATATCAAATATGTCGACCTTAGTTCGGGATTAAATTACCGCTGGCAATCAAAAACAAATCGAAGTAAAGTAGATATGGGAGCCGGTTGGCACCACATGAACCGCCCTTCGCACGACTTTTTTGAAGGTGCTGAAAAGATTCGGTTAGAAGAGCGAGTGGCAGTATATACGTCACTTTTGCTCGAAATCCATTCTAGGTTGGATGCTGTTGGACAAGCGCTGTACCAAGTGCAGGGGGGGTACCGGGAGTTTGCACTTGGCGCGGCGGCACGGTTCTATTTAAATCAACAACCTTACCGCGAATTAGCCATCCAGTTTGGTGGTAACTTCCGCCAAACCTACCGGGATGCTTTCGTTCCCCATGTGGAAGTTCATTGGCGCACTTGGACATTGGGTTACACCTATGATATCAATATTTCCAAAGCAAGAACGCTTACAGAAGGGCGCGGTGGCTCCGAATTAGCGCTGATCTACCGGCTTTACAAAGTGAAGCCAATGTCAAAATTCAAATCCTGTCCTATTATTTAATCAGCATCCTAACTAAAGGAATGTTCAATTGTGCAGTACACATGAGATTACAATTACTCCTTTGCAATCTATTTTTTATAGGGCAAGTTCTGTTCGCCCAAACCAGTAACACTGGTTTTTCCAACCGAATGGGAGAAAATGTGGACAGAGGCCCCTCTCTCTCTAAAGTGGAAGAAAAGGGTTATAAAGCCTTGGAGGTGGGGGATGACTACCTGGCTATGGATTATTTTTCAAGAGTTGTCGCCATCGATAGCACCCGCGTTACCGCCCTCCGGGGGTATGGATTGGCGAGTATGCGCTACAGTGCGTACCCTCAATCTATTCGCGCTTGGGAACAATTACTCCGTGTTGACAGCAACCATACAGAGGCCGCAGTCAAGCTGGCAGAAACCCATTTTCGAGCAGGAAATTACCAACAGGCACAAGACCAGTTTCTTCAGTTGCTTGAATCGCCTTCCATGGACACGGTTTATTCCCGCGAAAAATTGGAGGGAATGTTAGAGCGAGTGAATTGGGCGCTTAAAATGAGCGAAAAATCTGATTTTGCAGCACAAGCAATTCTCCTCGATTCTTCTATCAACACCGCCTATTCAGAGTACATGAACTGGCCAAGAGTGGATGGAAGTTTCTTCTTCTCCTCCTACCGGTTTCCCTATAAAAAACTGGACTGGGGTGACTTTCAAAGAAAGCGCCGCTTGGTAAAAATACTGGAGGCAACGCCTTCCGCAGATACATTTTTGACCAAAACGATTGATTTCGATATTCACAAGTACCATATCCTTCATCCCACTTTTAATTTCTCCGAGCAGGTCATGTATTATGCGGTCGGAAAATTTGTTAATTCAGTGGGTATTCAATCCCAACTCTATACTAGAAATCGGAAAGGGGAGGACTGGGGCCCCGCTCAAAAGTTGGGGACCACTGTCAATGTACCCGGTTACACCTCCACAGAACCAAATCTAGTAAAATTGAATGGTCAAGAGGCAGAGCTGCTCTTTTTTGTCAGCGATCAACCCGGAGGAAAAGGTGGTCGTGATATTTGGTATGTATACATGTATCCTGACGGGACCACAAGCCCCGCCACTAATTTGGAGGCGGTTAATACCCCTGAGGATGATGTAACGCCTTTTTACCATGCTGAAACGGGTACGCTCTACTTTAGCTCCAATGGGAGGTTGAATCTTGGCGGTTTTGATGTTTTCAAAATCGTCGGAACGCCACAGATGGGTTGGACAGACCCCGTTCATTTATCTCCTCCAGTGAATTCAAGTGCCAATGACGTGTTTTTCACGCTGACACCAGATGGAACAACCGCCTACCTGTCTTCCAATCGCTTAGGAGCAGCCAACCTTTCCGAAGAGGCGTGTTGCTATGATATTTTTCAGGTTCCCGTTGTAAAACCCAAAATGATCATTGTGGCTTTTCATGCCACAACAAGGGATTCCTTGCCGAATACTTCTATGAAGCTGTACGAATTGATTGATGGCAAACGAATACTAGTTGATTCCGTTCAAAATCTTCCAGTGGCATACTATCCTTTTGCAGTATCTCCTGGTAAAACGTATTTAGTGGTAGCAGAAAAGCCCGGTTTTAAGCCAGATTCCATTCAGTTTGTTACTCCAAGAACGGTGTGGCCGGGTGTTCGTAGCCAACATGTATTCTTAGATGAGATAAAAATTGACCTAATCGCCAAAGTCTACGATCGCAAAACAAAAGAACCAATACTCGGAACCACGGCACGCTTTATCGATTTGGGTCCTTCCAAGAATACTGGACAAGCCGTAGAGGGCTCTGCTACTTCCTCAGAAAATTCTACAGGGAACGATTACTATTATGGTTTGAAAGTAGACCGGCTTTATAAGGTATTGGTGTCCAAAAATGGGTTTACCACCGATTCTGTACTGCTTTCCACGGAGGGTATTGTGGACGACAGCACCTTGACGGCCAATTTATATTTGGAAAGAGGCATTAATTTGGAAGCTTTGGTTTTTGATAATACCTCCCGCAATCCCATCGAGTTAAATGGTGTGGAATTCAAGTTATTCGATATTGCAAAGGATCGGGCTCCCATCTTAGTGGCATCTGAACTTCGTCCCTTAGATAATCGCTTTAATGCCATATTGGAGTACGGACACCGGTACCTGGTAGTGGCAAGTAAACCAACCTACTCTTCTGATTCCATTGTGTTTAATGTTCCGGCGTTAACATCCAAACCCTTTGAGTTTATTCATCAGCGTTTGGAAATCCATTCCTTAGAGCTGGAACAATACCTGCCGATTCGTTTGTATTTCGACAACGACGAGCCCAATAAAAGAAGCTATGAAGTGACTACTACAAAGCTTTACAGTGACACCTATTTTGCTTATTACACCCGCAAAGACACGTTCATCCAAATTTTTACGGAAAAGCTCCGTGGAAATGAGAAAAAACAAGCTGAATTAGAACTGGATGTCTTTTTTGAAGATTCCTTGAGAGGAGAGTGGAACCGTCTCCGCTTTTTCACTGAAATTCTCTTTGAAAAGTTAAAGCGGGGCGACCATGTTGAAATTTCGATTCGAGGTTTTGCTAGTCCCAGAGCCTCAGCCGTATATAATAAGAATCTAACGGCCAGACGGATTGTTAGCGTCATCAACCACTTTAAAAATTTTGATGGTGCCTTGCTCAGCAAATATATTTCAACCGGACAGTTGGTGGTCAAGGAAGTCCCTAATGGAGAATCCCAAGCACGACCTGGCGTAAATGACAAGGTAAATGATCCTAGAAACTCGGTTTTCAGCCTTTCTGCTACAAAGGAACGAAGGGTCGAAATTGTAGAAATTGAATTTAATGGGGACATTGATTAAGCAGCACTAGAAACCTTTATTTAACCTTTATGTACCATCCAAGCAGTCGTTTTATAGGCCTCCTGATGCTGGTTTTTTGCGTGCATTTGTACGCGCAGACACCTCGTGCCTTTGAACAAGCTGCTTTAATTTCCTACGAAGCCAAAGATTACTACGCAGCCTATAAGTACTTTGATAGGGTCTTAGAAATGGAACCGAATCGAGCTGATATTGCGTTACGGTGCGCAGAATCAGCCGCTCTGTATGGAGCATTAGCAGAGGCTGAGCGCTACTTTGACACGGCTATAAAAAGCAATACACTCACGGGTATGAAGTTGGGCGGCGCGTTGATTGGGATGGGACAAATAAAAAAGAACCTCGGAAAATACGAGGAGGCAATTGCCCTTTTTGAACAGTACCTTTCGCTTCCAAGTACAACTGCTGACCAAAAAGCACAAACAACAACTGAAATTGCCAACTGTGAGTGGGCGATGGAAAAATTGACCAATGCAGATCCATTGATTCAAGTT
>Ga0208787_1000956_pt1 | contig 13157 bp, 14 predicted proteins | sample Wag4_2014_7_11_FD_187362 | JGI IMG/M metagenome (GOLD analysis project Ga0208787, IMG submission 187362) | Fresh water microbial communities from Ohio, USA - Utica-2 Time Series HT 2014_7_11 (SPAdes) (version 2) | ecosystem: Environmental > Aquatic > Freshwater > Water tank | place: USA: Ohio... | reverse complement strand
TTTTCTGGCGGACAAAGACAGCGCATTGCGATTGCCAGAGCATTGATCTTAAAACCTCAAATACTTGTTTTGGATGAGCCAACCTCTGCCTTGGATGTCACGATTCAGAAGCAAATTTTGGCCTTATTGGCTGATTTACAGCACAAATACAACATGGCTTATCTCTTGATCAGTCATGACCTTGAGGTGGTGGAAGCCATGTCTCACCGTGTCATTACCTTGAAAAAAGGTAAACAAATCAAGCATCAAGAGCTGTAATCCGGAATTTGTTTGTAAGCTAATGTTCAGGTTATAATTGGCGTCCATGTCAAAAATACACCGCAAACTTCTTGCTGCTGTTGTTTTGCTCGGTTCCCTTCACATGGGACCGGCCTTCGCTCAGTCATCGACTGAGTCTGAGGCATTACCAAAGTCATTTGCCACAACAGTTTCATCAGCGGTTGTTGATAAAACTGAAACCTTGATCAACAACGCCATGCAATTAATTGGTGTTCGTTATCGCTGGGGTGGTAATACGCCTCAAAGTGGTTTGGATTGCAGTGGTTTTGTGCGTTATGTATTTAATGACACTTTCGGTTTTTTATTGCCACGCAAATCAGCGCAAATGAGCAAAGTTGGTTTGGAGATTGGTAAAGAAGAGTTGCGCCCAGGCGATTTGGTGTTTTTTAATACCATGCGCCATGCGTTTTCTCATGTAGGTATTTACGTTGGTGATAATAAGTTCATTCATGCACCATCCAGAGGTAAGTCCATTCGTGTGGATGATATGACCAAGGTGTATTGGGAAAAGCGTTACAACGGTGCACGTCGTGTTGAAAACTCTTCAGGTTTTGATGTGATGACAGAAGAGCAGCGTCAACAGCTGTTGCTTGATTTCCAAGAGCGTTTAGATAAGACCGGTCGTCTATAAATAAAGTCGGTCATCTCTGACCCTTTACATTTTCAGTATATTTTTTATTTGTGAAATCTGTTTCATCACAGATTCTTCACCAGCCAAAATGGCTGCATTTCTTGACTTAAAATCAGTGCCTCTCATGCCTTTCAATTCGGGCTGAATCACCACTTGAGCCAAATCTAACTCAAAAGTATTGATGCTCTTGCCCATGATTGAGGTTGTGTGCAAAAGAATACCCAAACTGCCAGAGCTGTCTTGAGAGCTTGGTTCGGTTGAGATGTTCACAGCAATCACAATATCAGCACCCATTTGTTTGGCGTATCTCACCGGTACGGGTGAAACTAAACCACCATCGACGTACTCGCGACCTTGAATGATGGTTGGTTGAAAAACTCCTGGAATGCTACAAGATGCACGAACAGCTTGGCCTGTATCACCCCGCTGGAATAAAACCCCATTACCAGTTTGTAAATCAGTACCAACAATGCCTAATGGCATTGGCATATTTTCAATCACTTGATTTTTTACCAAGCGATTGACCATGGTTTGTAGCGCATCGCCTTTGATCATTCCACCAAATCGACCAGAGAAGGGCAGTGCCCAATCAGTGATGGCTGCTTCATCTAATGACAAAGCAATTTTTTGCAATTCAGTACCTCGGTATCCTGAGGCATACAAGGCAGCAATCACGCTACCAGCACTGGTGCCAACCACCAGATTGGGGAAAATGCCTTGAGATTCAAGCGCTTTGATCACGCCAATATGAGCAAAACCTCGTGCAGCACCACCGCCCAAAGCCAAACCAATGACTGGCTTTTTTCTGGAAATACTTGAGCAAGACGTTAATCCTCCAAGACCAAGAGCACCTATAGTGATCAGGGTCAAAAAGTCACGACGAGAATTGTGGTAATCTAGATGATAATTATTCTCAATTGTATTTAAATCACTATCTTGATCGGAGTTGTTATTCATATGTTGTCGACTAAAAAATCTCTATTGGCAATTATTTCTGCTTTTGGCTTAACTGCTGCCACGCCTGTATTATCTCAGCCTTCTCAGGTTTTGAACTTATATTCTGCACGCCATTATCAAACGGATGAGGCTTTGTATGCTGAATTCACCAAACAAACAGGTATCAAGATCAATCGCATTGAAGCGGATGACAATGCACTGCTAGAGCGTTTGCGCAGCGAGGGTAAAAATAGTCCAGCGGATGTAATCTTGTTGGTTGATGCTGCAAGACTCTGGCGTGCTGAAATTGAGGGCTTCTTTCAGCCCATTCAATCAAAAGTATTGGATGCAAAGATCCCCAAAAACTTCCGTTCAAATGACATTGGTCAGGGCAGTCAATGGTTTGGCTTCTCAAGCAGAGCGCGCGTGATTGTTTACAACAAGGCGAGCATGAACCCAAGCAATGTTGACACTTATGAAAAGCTAGCTGATCCAGTGAATAAAGGTAAGGTTTGTACTCGTTCAGGCTCACACCCTTATATGTTGTCACTGATTGGTGCGATGTATGAGCGTCAAGGTGAAGCAAAAACAGAAGCTTGGGCCAAGGGCATGGTGGCGAACATGGCTCGTGCACCTAAAGGTGGAGACACTGATCAAATCAAAGCTGTTGCTTCAGGGGAGTGTGGCGTGGCATTGACCAACTCTTATTATTTGGCGCGCTTGATGCGCTCAAGCAAGCCTGCTGACATGCAAATGGTGGCAAAGGTAGGTTTGATTTGGCCTAATCAAGCAAGTTCTGGCGTTCACATGAATATTGCGGGTGGTGCTGTGGCTAGTTATGCCCCAAATAAAGCAGCCGCGATTAAATTTCTTGAATACTTGGCCAGTGATTCAGCTCAACAGTACTTTGCTAATGGCAACAATGAGTGGCCGGTCGTCAAGTCTGTGAAAACCACCAATGAAGCATTAAATAAGTTGGGAAGCTTCAAACAAGAGAATATTTCAATTGCATCTATTGGTAAAAATCAAATTTATGCACAAAAAATATTGGATAGAGTGTCCTATAAGTAAAAAGAAAGCCTAGAATCTCAGGCTGAGATGAATACCAAGCCTGAGACCCCACTTTCAATTGAAGACTGCTATCACTGTGGCGGCGATCTAACCAGCGACAATCTTTATGAGGCAACGCTTGGTGGATCGCCTCGTTACTTTTGTTGTGCAGGTTGTTTGGCGATTGCCCAAACAATCCATGGTCAGGGTTTAGAAGCCTTTTATGCGAGGCGCGTACCGCTCGGCCAAAAGCCAGATGATCTGGGCCAATTAACTGATCAAGTGCCTGATGCTCTTTTGGCATACGATGATCCAGTCTTGATGGATCGATTCACACGAGTCTCATCAGAATATCCCAACGAACTTGAAACCACTCTGCGTTTAGAAAAGATTCGTTGTGCTGCCTGCGTCTGGTTGAATGAGCAGCACTTAAAAAGACTGTTTGGCGTTAAAGATGTGCAAATCAATTATGTGACTCAGCGAGCCACGGTTAGATTCAATCCCAATGAGGTTCATCTATCGAAATTACTTCATTCAGTTGAGCAGATTGGTTATGAGGCATGGCCATTTGAGCCATCCATGAGTGCAGACCTGGCTAAAAAAGAGCGTCGTCATTTGTTGATGCGCTTGGGTGTGGCCGTGCTGGGAATGATGCAAGTGATGATGTATGCCTGGCCGACATACACTGGTGCAGATGATCTGCTTGTTGAACAAGAATTGTTATTGGGTTGGACCAGTTGGGCTCTGACAGTCCCCGTGGTTCTTTACTCTGCAGGCCCAATGTTTGTGGTTGCATGGCACAGCATTAGAAACTTTCCTAAAACGGGCATGCTGGGCATGGACGTGCCTGTGTCACTGGCAGTTGCCTTGGCTTTTATAGCAGGCACCATCAGTTTGGTCTTGGGTGTTGGTGAAAGTTATTTTGACTCCATCACCATGTTCATTGCATTTTTACTGGGCGCAAGATATTTGGAGTTATTGGCCAGGCAAGATGCGCAGGGTGGTGCTGAGGCCTTAGCAAAACAACTACCGGCCACTTGTGATCGATTTGAAGATTATCTAAATACTGATGTGACCAAATCAGTGCCTGTGGTCAGATGCGTGGTTGGTGATGTATTGCGTATTTCTCCAGGTGATGTGATTCCAGTGGATGGTGTTTTGCTCTCGGGTGAGGCCAGCTTGAATGAAGCAATCCTCTCTGGAGAATCTAGGCCTGTGTCTAAAAACATGGGCGATATTTTGTATGCCGGTAGTCACAATATTGTCAGTCCGATTGTGATGCGCATCACGGCTTTGGGGCAGGGTACAAGAATCGCAGGTATTGCCTCATTGCTTGATAAAGCTCTGTTAGCAAAACCTCAAGTGGTTGGCTTGGCAGAAAAGTGGGCTGGTTATTTTGTCGTGTTCTTGATGGCAGCCGCTGGTCTTACCGCGATTGCTTGGTATTTTTTAGACCCACACAAAGCTTGGGAAACTGCTGTTGCAGTGTTGGTCGCAAGCTGCCCCTGTGCTTTATCGTTGGCGACTCCTGCAGCGATGGCCGCAGCTCAAGGTGCTATTACAAAATTGGGTTTATTGGTGGTGAGGGGCCATGTGATGGAGACTTTGGCCAAAGCAACAGATTTGGTGATTGATAAAACAGGAACTCTCACGACAGGCCATCCTGAGTTAAAAGCTATTTTGGCTTTGCGCCCAGGTTATACAGAGCAAGAAGTATTGGCGATTGCGGCAGCCATGGAGTCTGGGCAAAAGCATCCTTTGGGTTTGGCAATTTTAGAGGCAGCACAAAAACAAGAAATTCAGCCAGCAATCCTGAATGAAGTACCAGTCAGTGAGTTAGGTAAAGGCTTGCGCGCTGGCGTATATCAGTTGGGTGCCCGTCAGTGGTTAAACCTTGATGCTATTTCTGTTGATGAAGAAAACGATCAAGCCAGTTTGGTTTATTTAAAAGATGATCAAGGGTTGTTGGCAGTATTTGCTTTGCTCGATACACCAAGACCAGGAGCCATTGAATTTATCAAGCAGGTTCAAGCAAGAGGAATTCAGGTTCATCTATTGTCAGGTGATGATCCACAAACAGTTGCGTGGTGGGCTCGTTACTTTGGGATTGAACATCACATTGGTGGCGCATTACCTGAGGATAAATTTTCATTCAGTGAAGCTCTACAAAAAGAGGGTAAAGTGGTTTTGGCGGTTGGTGATGGCGTGAACGATGCACCATTTTTGGCAAAGGCCAATATCTCTGTTGCAGTTGGCAGTGGTGCGCCATTGGCACAAGCTGGTGCAGATGCTGTATTAACCACCGAATCATTAAAACCTTTGTCTCAAGCATTGGTACTTGCAGATAAAGCCAAAATCATCATGCGTCAAAACTTGATATGGGCTTTCGTATATAACGTGATTGCAATACCAGTTGCGATGTTGGGCTTGGTCAATCCTTGGATTGCTGGCATAGGTATGAGTTTGTCATCCTTAGCAGTCACACTCAACGCTTGGCGTTTAAGAAAAATAAGTGAATAAACTTTCTGTATGTTTAATGAGCTAGACTAGTTGTATGGAAAGTCTTTACCTACTCATCCCCATGTCTTTGGCTGTTATTGCAGTGATCGTTCTGATTTTGTATTGGGCAGTCAAAAGCGGCCAGTTTGAAGATCTAGAAGGTCCAGGCCATTCTATTTTGATGGATGATGATGTTTCTTCTGATCGTGTCGTAGACAAATCCCCTACACCAAACTTACTTAATAAAAAAGAGTAATTCTTAGCAACGAACTTGACCTATATCAATGTTGTTTGAAGGGATCAGTTTCTATAATTGCTACAGGATAAATCGGCCTTTAGGCTAGTAAGGGAGAAACCATGGGATTTGCCGTGGGTAATACACAAGACAACTTCAACTACAAAGTTGTTCGCCAATTTGCCTTAGTGACTATTCTTTGGGGCATTGTCGGCATGTTTGTCGGGGTGATTTTGGCTGCACAGCTAATCTGGCCTGACATCACAATGAACATTTCTTGGTTGAGCTATGGTCGTTTACGCCCACTGCATACCAATGCTGTGATTTTTGCGTTTGGTGGTAGTGCCTTGTTCGCAACTTCTTATTACATCGTGCAGCGCACCTGTCAGGTGCGCTTATTTTGCGATAAGTTGGCTTCCTTCACCTTTTGGGGTTGGCAGGCAGTGATTGTTGCTGCAGCGATTTCATTACCATTGGGCATGTCAACGTCAAAAGAATATGCTGAACTTGAGTGGCCGATTGACGTTCTAATTACTCTGGTTTGGGTTGCTTACGCTGTGGTTTTCTTTGGCACGGTGATCAAACGCAAAACAAAGCATATTTATGTGTCTAACTGGTTCTTTGGCGCATACATCTTAACGATTGCGATGTTGCACATTTTCAACAACTTGGAAATGCCAGCTAGCTTATTCAAGTCTTATTCTGCTTATTCAGGCGCACAAGATGCGATGGTTCAGTGGTGGTATGGTCACAATGCGGTTGGTTTCTTCTTAACCACCAGTTTCTTGGGCATGATGTACTACTTCATTCCTAAGCAAGCAGAACGTCCAATCTATTCATATCGCTTATCAATTGTTCACTTTTGGGCATTGAACTTCACCTACATGTGGGCAGGTCCTCATCACTTGCAACACACAGCTTTGCCTGACTGGACTCAGTCTTTGGGCATGGTGTTCTCATTGATTCTATTGGCACCTTCATGGGGCGGTATGATCAACGGCATCATGACGTTGTCAGGCGCATGGCACAAATTGCGCAGTGATCCAATCTTGAAATTCTTGATCACAGCCTTGTCTTTCTACGGTATGTCGACGTTTGAAGGCTCAATGATGTCCATCAAGACTGTGAACAGCTTGTCACACTACACAGACTGGACCATTGGTCACGTGCACTCTGGTGCATTGGGTTGGGTAGCGATGATCACGATCGGTTCAATGTATTACTTAATTCCGCGTTTGGTGGGTCAAAAAGAAATGCACAGCACCAAGCTAATTGAATTACATTTCTGGATTTCTACCATTGGCGTGGTTCTTTATATCGCCGCAATGTGGATTGCTGGTGTGATGCAAGGTTTGATGTGGAGAGCCTTCCAGCCAGACGGAACTTTGACGTACAGCTTTGTTGAATCAGTTAAAGCGACTTATCCGTTCTATGCAATTCGTTTATTAGGCGGCGTGTGTTTCTTGTCAGGTATGTTCGTGATGGCCTACAACGTGTTGAAAACAATTCGACATAAAGAGTTTGCTGATGCGCCAATTCCAACTGGTAACTTGGCAGCTGCCCACTAAGCATAAGGAGAGATACCATGTCTGATAATAAAAAATTCTTCTCTCATAACACTTTAGAGAGCAATGCTGGTTGGTTGATTGTGATGACAATCTTTGTTGTTGCAATCGCCGGTTTGGTTCAAATTGTGCCTTTATTTTTCCAGCACTCAACCACCAAGCCAGCTGAAAATGTGACACCTTACTCAGCCTTGCGTTTGGCAGGTCGCGATATCTATCAACGTGAAGGTTGTGTTGGTTGCCATTCACAGCACATCCGTACTTTGCGCTCTGAAACAGAACGTTATGGTCCGTATTCAGTGGCTGGTGAATCTGTGTTTGATCATCCATTCTTATGGGGATCCAAGCGCACAGGCCCAGATTTGGCACGTGTAGGAGGTCGTTATTCTGATGATTGGCACCGCATTCACTTGCGCAATCCGCGCGATGTTGTACCTGAATCAAACATGCCTGGATACCCATGGTTAGCGAAAGCCCCAGCAAGTAATGTGGGAGATATGTCTGCTCACATGAGAGCTTTGAGCCGTTTAGGTGTGCCTTACACAGAAGAGCAAATTGCGAATGGTCCTAAAGAGCTGGAAGGCAAAACTGAAGAAGATGCTTTGATTGCTTACTTACAAGGTCTTGGTACTAATCGCCGTGCGGTTGACCCTGTTAAGACGACTGCCAGTCAATAAATAAAGTAAAGAGAGAGCAATGGAAAATATTGTGCCTTACTTATCAGCTATATCAACTGTTTTAGGTTTGGTGTTTTTTATCGGCATTATTTGGTGGGCATGGTCTGCTAACCGTAAGGCTGCCAATGATGAGTCAGCACAATTACCATTCAATCTCCCAGATGAATACAAGAAGGAAAATAAGGATCAATCATGAGTGATTTTTTCAATGGTGGGTGGGGTATCTATATTGCCGTTGTTACAGGCGTTGGCATCATTTGGTGTCTGTATCTTTTATTCTCTCAACGCAAAACCAATGTTACCTATGAGGCTGATGGCTCCGTAGCAGATACTGGCCACGTTTGGGACGATGATTTACGTGAACTGAATAACCCGCTGCCACGTTGGTGGATGTGGATGTTTGTGCTTTCATGTATTTTTGCCATTGTGTATTTGGTTTTATACCCTGGTATGGGTACTTATGAAGGCTCTTTGGGTTACACCACCCGCAATGCACACGAGGCATCGGTGGTTCAGGCAAACCAGCAATTAAAGCCGGTCTACGCTAAATACATGAGCATGGATGCAAAACAAGTGGCTGCTGATCCTGCTGCGCGTGAAATGGGCCAACGTCTATTCTTGAACCATTGCGCCCAATGTCATGGCTCTGATGCCGGCGGCTCTAAAGGCTTTCCTAATTTGGCAGACACTGATTGGTTGTACGGTGGTGACGCTCAAGACATCAAGCAAACATTGATCGCGGGTCGTGCTGGCGTGATGCCTGCCTTTGCTCATCTTGAAAGTGCACAAGTATCTGATGTTGCAAACTATGTTCGTAACCTATCAGGCTTGGCCGCTGATCAAATTAAAGTGGGTCGTGGTGCAGAAGTTTACAAATCAAATTGTGCCGCTTGTCATGGCGCTGAGGGTAAGGGCATGGCTGCTATGGGTGCCCCTAACTTGACCGATAAGGTTTGGTTGTATGGTGGCTCAGAAGCAACCATCATTGAAACAATATTAAAAGGTCGCAATGGCATGATGCCAGCCCATGAAACAATTTTGACTCCTGAAAAGATTCATTTGTTAACAGCTTATGTTTGGGGTTTATCCAACGTTAAAGAGAAAACAAATAAATAATGTCTAATGACTTTCTAGCGGATGAGAGCGGCTCACAAAATACGGTTGAGCTTGCCCTCTACGAAGTAAGACGCAAAATATACCCCCGCTCAGTGAGTGGGGTTTTTGCCAAGTGGCGCGTGATTTTGATTTTCGCTACTCAAATTTTGTTCTACGGTTTACCTTGGGTGCAATGGAACGATCGTCAAGCCGTTCTCTTTGACTTGGTGTCCCGTAAGTTTTATATCTTCGGCTTGGTTCTTTGGCCGCAAGACATTATTTATCTAACTCTTTTGCTGATACTCTCAGCTTTAGCACTTTTCTTATTCACTGCTGTTGCGGGCCGTTTGTTCTGTGGATATGCTTGTCCACAAACTGTCTATACAGAAATATTCATGTGGATCGAGCGCAAGGTTGAGGGAGATCGCTTCGCACGCATTCGTTTGGATGGTGAAGAGTGGCCTTGGGGTTTCCGTAAGTGGCGCATCAAAATCACCAAACATGCTTTGTGGATTTTGATTGCACTGTGGACTGGATTCACATTTGTTGGCTACTTCACACCGATCAAGGTGTTGAGTGCTGAACTAATTGCATTCACGCTAGGCCCTTGGCAAGCTTTTTGGTTGTTGTTTTATAGCTTCGCTACTTGGGGTAATGCCGGCTTCATGCGTGAGCAAGTCTGTAAATACATGTGCCCGTATGCACGCTTCCAAAGCGTGATGGTGGATAAAGACACATTTGTTGTTACTTATGACAAAACTCGTGGTGATCCACGCGGTAGTCGATCAAAAGCAGCCAATCACAAAGAACTCGGCTTGGGCGATTGTGTGGATTGCAGTATCTGCGTTCAGGTCTGCCCAACAGGTATTGATATCCGTGATGGCTTGCAATACATGTGCATTGGTTGTGGTGCTTGTATTGATGCTTGTGACCAAGTGATGGACAAGGTTGGTTACGACAAAGGTTTGATCCGTTACACATCTGAACGAGCGATGCTTGAACACATGGATAACAAGAAGGCCCGACATTACATTTTCAGGCCACGTGTTTTGGTTTATATCGGGATCATGTCTGTCTTATTGATAGCATTTGCCAGTTCTGTGTTCTTACGCAACCCACTACGAGTTGATGTGATGCGTGATCGTGGCGCTTTGGCTAGAGAAATTCAAGGCACTATGATAGAAAACGTTTACCGCTTGCAAATCATGAACTCCTCTGAAAACCCAATGAAAGTCAGCATTGTTGCCACCGGTTTGCCAGGCATGCAGATCTTGAGTTCTCAGGGTAAAGAGATCAACGAGCTTATTGTGAACCCATCCAGCAATCTATTGATACCAGTGAAGGTCAGGGTGGCGATTGATGATGTTAAGACAGGTACCCACCCCATTAGTTTTGATATTGAAGCAGCTGAAAGTGGACCTAATGCTTCTGGTACTTTAAGAGTGCGTGACGAGAAATCTAGTTTTATTGTGCCAAGATAAATGTAAGATTGAAAGCTAAAGGCTGCAGTAGGAAAAGGAGACTTAAATGTCAAAAGTACAAGATACAAAACCATGGTGGAAACAACTATGGCCCTGGTTGATCATCAGTGGTCCAGCGATTGGCGCGGTTGGCGCTGCGATCACTATTTGGTTTGCGTTCACCCAAGACGTTGATCAAACGATCCGAGAAGGTGTTGTTAAACAAGGTTTAAAAATCGAACAGGTGACCAAATGAAGTGTCGTATATGGATGTGGATTTTGTGGCCATCTTTCTTGGTGGGTGGTATTGCTGAAGGAATATTTTTCACCTTGGTGCAGCCTGAAGATTTGGTATTTTTTGATCAACCAATTCATGCATCTAAAGAAGCAATCTACACACTTGGATTCTTTGCATTTTGGTTATTATGTGCTCTTTCAAGTGCGCTCACCATTTATATCCTGCCAGGCTCAGTGTGTGACCTTAATGAAAAAGCGGATGGTGGTTTGCTTTAAGAGAAGTGAAGTATTCATCCCATCAATAAAAAAGCAGCTTGAAGCTGCTTTTTTATTGAGTTCAAATATATTTTGAAATTAAACGTGAGATGCGCAATGTATAGCGCTTGATTTGCCAGCTAACTCGAGTAAACCATCCATATCGATTAACTTGATGTGACGTTGCTTGATTTGAATGAGGCCTGATTCAGTGAAGCGTGAGAATAATCTGCTCACTGTTTCTAACTGAATGCCTAAATAGCTGCCAATTTCTTCACGACTCATGCGCAAATGATATTCATTCGGTGAGTAGCCACGGGCTGCAAGACGATCGGATAGATTGAGTAAGAAGCTGGCCAAGCGCTCTTCAGCACGAAGGCTGCCCAAAGATAGTAGGTGGCGTTGATCTTGGGTTAATTCTCTACTCAAAATGCGATGAAATTGCTGTTGTAAAGACGGAATCTGTCTGGCTAAGGTTTCAAACTCGCTAAATTTAACAACGCACGCTTCACTGTCTTCTAGTGCAATGGCATTTGATTGATATTGATTGTTACCAATACCATCTAAGCCCAGCATTTCTCCTGGAAGATGAAAGCCTGTGATTTGCTCACGACCATCTGGCAGAGCGTATTCAGTTTTAAGGGTGCCAAATTTGATACCGTACACTGCTGTCAAGTTATCACCTTGACGATAAAGGGCATCACCTTTTTTTAAGCGGACTCTTTCGGCGACCAGAGAATCAATTTTGCTGACATCTTCAGAATTTAGACCAACCGGCAGACAAAACTGTCCTAAAACGCACGTTGAGCATTTGTTGGCTGATTCGGAAGTAACGATACGATTCATGATTGTTTGTTTTATATCAATGCAGTTGCAGAGAACACATTGGTACTATTCTATTACTTCGCACTTAACAATACCACTTAGGAATATTCAGTAAGTATGGTCACATCGACGCTATTTTTGACAATATTTATTGGTGCCTTGGTCAGTGGTTGGCATTGTGCTCTGATGTGTGGCGGCATTGCTGCCGGCGTCGAGCGGGCCAAACAAAATTCTGCTGCTCTGCAAAATACGACTACTTTGCGCTTTATATCTAGAAAAAAGCTGGTTTTTGAGCAGTTTTTGACCCATTTGGGCAGAATTTCAACTTATGTTTTATTGGGTGTTGTGGCCGGTACTTTGGGTTTTCCACTCTGGCAACAAGGCTGGTTACCAGTTCAAAGAGCCTTGTTTGCTTTGGCCGCTTTGATCTTTTTGTTTCAAGGCTATCTGGTTTTAACTAAAAATAAGACGAAAACCTCAGCATGGGAAGTTTGGCTCAATACCAAAACGGCTGCCTTATGGTCAAAGCTATCCAAATCTCTTCATCAGCCAGGTCGTCAGCCACACTTTTTAGTAGGTTTGGTTTGGGGTTTGGTTCCCTGTGGGCTGATTTACAGCATCTTGCCTTTGGCTTTTCTATCTGGGGATGGGGTGTCCGGGGGATTGTTGATGCTGGCATTTGGATTGGGGACATTACCCAATCTTTTATTGATCTCTGGGTTTTCTGCGCGTTTAGCTTCGTTGGGTCATCAAGCTTGGACACGCTATGTGGCTGCTGGCTTGATGATTTTCACAGGGTTGTTTGGTCTGTATAGAGCCTTCACCTTGCCTGATGCTCTTCTCAAAGGTGGTTTTTGCATTGGCTGAAGTTTGAATTACAATACAGACCTAGTTGGTTAAATAATAAAGATGAGATTTCTGGTATCTATTAGCCAGACATCCTTAACCCAAATATAAACAGATTCCCTTTTTTAAATTTATGACTCCTGAACAGCTCAAGCTGGTGCTTGAAACTGCACTCTTATGTGCAGACCAACCCATGACACAGAACGATTTGCGTCGTTTGTTCTTAGAAGAACTTTCTGCCGAGGAGTTGAATGAAGCTTTGGTTCAGATTCAGGCAGATTGGGCAGAGAAGGGCATGGAGCTTTTAGAGCTTGCAACTGGATGGCGCTTTCAGAGTCGTTTATCGATGCGCGAGTATTTGGATCGCTTGACACCTGAGAAGCCACCAAAGTACTCAAGAGCTGTGATGGAAACTTTGGCCATCATCGCTTATCGTCAACCTGTGACCAGGGGCGAGATTGAAGAGATTCGTGGCGTGACGGTCAGCTCTAACGTGGTAAAGCAATTAGAAGATCGCGGTTGGATTGAAGTGGTGGGCCATAAAGCGACCAACAGTCTCTTTATGGC
>Ga0208787_1000954_pt1 | contig 13172 bp, 13 predicted proteins | sample Wag4_2014_7_11_FD_187362 | JGI IMG/M metagenome (GOLD analysis project Ga0208787, IMG submission 187362) | Fresh water microbial communities from Ohio, USA - Utica-2 Time Series HT 2014_7_11 (SPAdes) (version 2) | ecosystem: Environmental > Aquatic > Freshwater > Water tank | place: USA: Ohio... | reverse complement strand
AGAAGGGCAAAAGAGCGTAGTGAAAAACAAAAATATAAGTAGTTATAGTTTAAATTTGGAGAAACGTATATTATGACTATAAGTCGATTATTGCTGTTGTTTCTTTGTGTTCTATTTTCAAAGCATCTACTATCCCAGAAAACAACATTAATTCATAATGTAAAAATTGTAGATGGCAATGCAAAGCCTGCTTACAAAGCATTCGTATTTATACAAGACAGCAAAATCATTTATATAGGCAGTAAAAAACCAAATGCATCAATCGATCTTGTCATTGATGGCAAGGGAAAAATTTTGGCACCTGGGTTTATCGATTCACATAGTCATCATTTTGGGGACCTTAATAAAAATAAAGCTGGTTTATCAACCTCAAGTCAAGGTATCACGACGATTGTGATTGGGCAGGATGGAAATAGTTATCCAATGGATAGCTTAACAAAATGGATGCAGGCAAATCCTGTTGTATCCAATGTAGCCAGTTATACAGGACAGTCAAGCCTTCGTGAAATTGCAATGGGTGAAAATGATTTGTATCGAAACGCAACTGCTAAGGAGATAGACCAAATGAAATCTATTTTAGCTTCAGAATTAAAAAAAGGTTCATTAGGCTTATCCACTGGACTGGAATACGAAGCCTCTTTTTATTCAAGTAAACAAGAAGTGCTTGATTTGGCAAAAGTAACTGCAGCGCATCAAGGTCTATACACAAGTCATATTAGAAGCGAGGACTTACACATGGACGAAGCGATTGAAGAAATTATAGAGATTGGTAGACAAACAAAAATGCCTGTTCAAGTATCGCATATTAAAATTGCCAATAAATTAAATTGGGGTACAGCCAATTTGATTTTAAAAAAGTTAGATGATGCAAGAAAAGAGGGTATCAATATCAGTGCCGATATCTATCCTTATACTTTTTGGAATTCAACTTTAAGGGTTTTATTTCCTGGTAAAGACTTTGATAATTTAGCAAGTGCCGAAATGGCAACCAAGCAATTATTTGATCCAAGCGCATCCTATCTAATGCAGTATGCACCTATTCCTTCTTATAAAGGCAAATCGGTTACTGAAATTGGTATTGAACGAAACGAAAGTCCTGCGCAAGCATTGATGAGTTTAATCAAAATCGCAGAGGACTTTAAGAATGCCAATCCAAATTACACAGGTGGTGTCGAAGCCATTGCAGGAAAAGCAATGAGTGAGGAAGATTTGAAAGTATTTATGGCATGGCCCGAAGCCATCATTTGCTCAGACGGTAATGCAGGCGGGCATCCAAGAGGCTATGGTGCATTCACAAGAGTGTTAGGAAAATATGTACGTGAAGAAAAACTGATGCCGATAGAAAAAGCGATTTATAAAATGACAGGACAATCTGCAGATTTTTTTGGATTTAAAGACAGAGGTCGTATTGCAGTTGGTCATTTTGCAGATTTAGTTTTATTAGATCCAAATACTGTAATAGATCAGGCAAACATAAAAAACAGCAATGCATTGTCTACTGGCATTGACATGGTTTGGGTGAATGGAACACTAGTATATCAAGCACAAAAATCCACTGGGAAACAACCAGGGGTATTGATTAAAAGAAAATAAGTATTTAGAGGTAATAAAATTAAGGAATGAAAAATGCAATTGTATTAACAGACGGTTTGTTGATGACTTCGGATGCCAAGACAGCACATGGTTTAATTAGGGGCACTGAACGTTTTAATATTATTGGCCTAGTAGATGGAGAAGCCAATGCAGGAAAAGATGCTGGCGTTTTATTAGATGGTAAGCATAGAGGTATCCCAGTATTTGCAACAATGGATTCTGCGATTGAAGCATCAGAAAAAGTGGACTTTTTAATTATTGGCGTGGCGACTGTGGGCGGGATATTGCCTAAAAATATGTTGTCATTAATATATGATGCTGTTAGCAAAGGTATTTCGGTAGTGAATGGATTGCATGAATACTTAAATGACAAAGCCGATTTAGTGGCCATCGCAGCAAATACTGGCGCACAATTAATCGATGTCAGAAAACCCAAATCAAGAGCAGACTTACATTTTTGGGATGGCGCTATCTTTAATGTGACATCCCCAATCGTGGCAGTGATTGGCATGGACTGCGCCATGGGAAAAAGAACCACAGCGCGCATGTTAAAACAAGCTTGTTTATCAGAAGGTATAAAGGCAGAGATGATCTATACTGGACAAACAGGTTGGTTGCAAGGCGGCAAATATGGTTTTATTTTTGATTCCACTTTGAATGATTTTGTTTCTGGTGAATTAGAACATGCCATTGTAAGCTGTTGGAAGGAAACACAGCCAGATATTTTTTTTCTAGAAGGCCAATCTTCTTTAAGAAATCCAAGCGGGCCATGTGGCTTAGAATTATTGATTTCTGGCAATGCTAAACACGTGGTTTTAATTTTCGCACCTAAAAGAAAATATTTTGACAATGAAGCTCATTGGGGTGAAATCCCTTCTGTTGCTTCTGAAATTGAAATCATTGAAAAATTAGGATCAAAAGTAATTGCTGTTGCTGTAAATACTGAAAACTGTACTGACGAAGAAGCCTATGCATTTCAAAAAGAATACACAGCAAGTTTAGGTTTGCCAGTCTTGTTGCCAATACAGGAAGGAGTTGCGCCTGTCATCCCTTTACTAAAAGCATTAACCAAGTAGTTTATGAAAATAGTAGCAGTAAGGGCTTATCTAAAAAAAATGGCATTAAAAAAGCCCTACACCATTGCATACAATACCTTTTCGGATGTGTCTTTAGCATTTTTAGAAATAGAATTAGCGAATGGGATGATTGGCTATGGTTCTGGTAGTCCTGCCGAGGAAGTAGTCGGGGAAACAACAGAACAGACCGTGGCTAATTTGAATACTTCTTTTGTGGCAAATTTAGTTGGAAGAGATATTCGCCATTTTCAACAAATTATATTTGAATCCAATGTACAATTCCCGCATCTGCCCGGCACATTAGCGGCCATTGATATTGCCATGCATGACGCTTTTGGAAAATACTTAGGCGTATCTATTGCATCTTTTTACGGACAAAAAATGAATGCATTGCCCACTTCGATGACCATTGGCATTAAAGGACTGGATGAAACTTTAGAGGAGGCAAAGGAATATGCTGCAATGGGATTTAAAGTATTCAAGGTAAAAACAGGGATGGATGTAATTGAAGATATTGAACGCATTAAAGCTTTGTATACATCCTTTGGTAAGGATTGTACGATAAGGGTTGACGCCAATCAAGGATACGATTTAGATCAACTAAAATTATTCTTAAAAGCGACAGCAAATTATCCTTTGGAATTAATAGAGCAACCATTGCCAGTTGGCAAAGAAAAAGATTTATTACAATTAAGCGCTGCAGAAAGAAAATGTTTAACGGCGGATGAGGCATTGAAAGATCCTCAAGCAGCATTGCAGTTAGCAGCAGGTGAACATGCTTTTGGTATTTACAATATCAAATTGATGAAATGTGGTGGGTTACTTGGCGCAAAAGAAATTGCTACCATTGCACAGCATGCAGGCATTGATTTGTTCTGGGGTTGCAATGATGAAAGTATTATTAGTATTACAGCTGCATTGCATTTCGCTTATGCTTGTCCAAATACAAAGTACATAGACCTTGATGGCAGTTTTGATTTGATGGAAGATTTAGTCACTGGCGGATTTGAAGTGCAAAATGGATGCTTAGTGATTAACACCGCGCCAGGTTTTGGCTTTAACAAAATTTAAAAACAGCATAGTGCAAGGAAATTCAACAACGAATAGTTTACAACCAAAATTAGGTTTAAGAGCGGCAAGCTTTTTAGTGATAAGTGTGATCATAGGTTCTGGGGTGTTTAAAAAAATTGCACCAATGGCACAGGAGTTGGGTACACCTTGGTTGATTTTACTATGTTGGTTGATTGCAGGCATTGTAAGTCTTGCAGGTGCTTTGTGTACAGCAGAATTAGTAAGTATGTACCCGAATTCTGGTGGTGAATACAATTATTTTCAAAAAATTTACGGACGATTTTTTTCTTTTTTATATGGATGGGCAAGTTTTGCAGTCATCAAGACGGCAGCAATTAGTGCCTTGTCTTATATTTTTGCGCAGTCATTAAATAGTTTATTTCCATTGCCTGTGTTGGATTCGGATAGTACTTTTTTAGGACTTCATTTATTTGAAAACTTATCCATTAAATTATTGGCTGCATTATTGATACTATTATTAACCTTATTGAATTACAGAGGTGTGCAATTTGCAGAAAAGTTAAGTAGCGTATTGACCTATGCCATGTTAGCAGCTATTGCATTTTTTTTAGTGGTTGGATTTGGCTCGGATAAAGGCAATATGACAAATCTTACCACTGCAGCAAAAGGAATCAGTTCAGACCTGAATGGATGGACATTAATGAAAGCCTTATTTTTAGCTAGCTTAGGTGCATTTTGGGGTTATGATGGCTGGAATAATATTGCATTTATTGGAGAGGAGATTAAAAATCCAAAACGCAATCTTCCTTTAGCTTTAGGATTAGGCACACTAGGAGTGATGGCAGTATATGTGATGATTAATTTTGTTTTTCTGTATGTCATGCCAATAGATTTTTTCATACAATTGAATGAGACGCCAAATAAAATTGCAGCAGTAGAAGTAGCTGGTCAACTGAGTGGTCCTATTGGTATGGTGCTAGTTGCATGTTTAATTTTAGTGACTACTATGAATTCGACCAATAGTAGTATTTTAATGTCTGCACGTATGTTATATGCCATGTCAAGAGATAAGACCTTCTTCAAACAAGCGGCATCAGTGCATCCTAAATATAATACCCCCGACAAGGCGTTGTTTATTCAAGCAATTTGGGCAATCCTCTTATTGTTCTCTGGAAGTTTTGATCAATTAACAGATATGCTTGTATTTGCTGCGTTCCTCTTTTACGCAGCCACTGCAGTTGGACTTATCTATTTAAGAATAAAATTACCCAATATGGAAAGAGGGTATAAGGTCATTGCTTATCCAGTTGTGCCTATTTTGTTTTTACTATTCTGTATCACCATTTGCATCATGACCATCATTAACCAGCCTTATGAAGCCATCATGGGCTTGGCTTTAATCGCGTCTGGATTACCAGTTTATTGGTGGTTGGGTAGAGAAAAATAATTTTTTATAATAGCATCTTTTTCTTTTTCAAGATAACTAAGATAGGATTCTGCAATTGGAGACAATCTTTTTTCTTTCAGCCAAATCAATCTCCAATTGGTTTGAATTGGAAGTCCTTTCATTGGAATAATCTTAAGTAATCCAGTTTCAATTTCATTCCTTATACCAATTAATGGCATAATGGATAAGCCAATCCCTGCTATGACAGCTTGTTTCACGGCTTCATTTGAAGTTAACTCTATCTTCTTTTTTATTTTAATTTTATTTTTAGAAAGAAAATTCTCCATTATAAGTCTAGTTCTAGATCCTCCTTCCCTAAATAAGAAAGTGCTATCACTAATTGATTTATCACCATTCAATGGGGTATTTGAAGTCTTGTTTCCTACTAGGAATAATTCATTTTTAATTAAATCAAATTTTTCAAATTTGATATTTTCTGGATCATCTGAGATAAGTGCAAAATCTATTTCATACTGCAATAAACTACTAAGTACTTGACTATAATTAGTCACATCCATTGTCAAATCAACACCATTATTTTGTTTTAAGTAGTCTCCTAAAAAATAGGGCATAATATATTTACCAGTAGATACGATGGCTATCTTAAGATGTCCAGCTAGTTTGTTTTTATAATTTTGCGATTTATAATTAATATTATCAATTTCATTGATAATACTTTCTGCAGCTATTGCAATTTCTCTTCCTAAACCAGTGACCTGAATTTTTTTATTGATGATTTCGATTAAAGGATAATCAAATTGATCTTGAAAATTCTTTAATTGAATTGAAATCGCAGGCTGCGTTAAATTTAATTTTTCTGCTGTCTTTGTGATGCTCAAAGTTTCAGTGACTTTTAAATAAATCCTTAGTTGATGCAGTGTATAGTTCATAAAATAGATTTATAACAAATATAATAAAGATAAATAAACACTTATCTTGAAATTAAGTCAATTTTGTTGTTATAAGCAAAAAAAACAAAGTTTTTTTTATGAAACCCCCTCTATTTATATAAAGTTATTATGAAAAAAGTATACTCCGTTGATTTAATTAATAGTTTTTTTTCAAAACAAGAAGCAACAGAATTAATACTTGGCTTGATAAATTATAAAATTGAATTGCATTCAAATAAAATGTTTTCTATGCAAGTAAAATACGGGGTTGAAGACGAGGAATCCAAATACAGATTAGATCGCTTAACCTTGTCTCGTGATCAATTACAAGCTTTTTTAAATGAAACAGAGGATACACATTTTAAACTCACAGCAGAAATTAAAATAGAACCTAAGTCTAAAACCAGCAGATAGCTTTTTTATGATTACAAGCGAGATATCATATGCAGTGAATGCGCTGAATCAAGGAGAGCTTGTTGCTATCCCAACTGAAACGGTGTATGGCCTTGCTGGTAGTGCATTCAATGAGCAAGCTATTCATAAAATATTTCAATTAAAAAATAGGCCCACTTGCAATCCTTTGATTCTTCATACCCATTCTATTAATGAGGTTTTAAAATTTGTGAAAGAAATACCGCCAACTGCAATGAAGTTGGCTGAAGCTTTTTGGCCTGGACCTTTGACCTTGCTTTTGCCTAAAAAATCAATCATTCCTCATAGTGTGACTTCTGGTAGTCATTTAGTAGCAGTAAGAATTCCTAATCATGCAGTGACTTTAGCCTTATTGAAACAATTGGATTTTCCTTTAGTGGCACCAAGTGCTAATCCATACACAAGAATCAGCCCAACGAATTCAAAAATGGTAGATGAATATTTTGGAGACACCCTTCCATGTATTTTAGAAGGGGATATTTGTGCAAAAGGGATTGAGTCTACTATTGTTGGATTTCATGACAATGCCCCTGTTATTTATAGACAAGGTGCTATTAGTGTGGACGCAATAGAATTTATTGCTGGCAAATCAAAGGTGCTTGCAACAAAAAACGAAAAAGTAACTACGCCTGGCATGTCGCCAATGCATTACGCGCCAAGAACAAGGTTTCAAATTGTAGATTGTATATCCAATTTTATTATTCAAAATCCAACCCTGAATATTGGTGTGCTAACACTTGGCAAAACAGTAATAGAACAATCCAATACAACTTGTATACAATTATCTATCACTGCGGATTTAGAAGAAGCAAGTGCTAGTTTATACAAGTCTATGTATGCATTAGATGGCATGAATTTGGACTACATCATTATTGAAAAATTCCCTGAAATTGGTATTGGAAAATCTTTGAATGATAGGATTCAACGTGCAAGTTTTAGGTAAAATACATTGCCTTTAATTTAAATCAAATTCGTCAAATTAGATAATTTCTTTATATTTATTCTGACTTTCCCCAAGGGTTGATTATTTACAAAACAAATTCTTTTTATGACTGGGAATTTTTTAACTGATATTTTAGAAGAAACACATTGTATTGAGTCAATTCAGGCACTTGATAGTTGGTTTGCGGCTTCAAATAAAATACCACTTTTAGATTTAGTTAATGCGCATGAATATGGGGATAGGTTAATTGTAATAGATTCATATGGTGTTAAAAAAACAATTAGATCTATTTACGAAGAACTTGACTACCCCATAAACAGGGGCCCTATTTTCTATGTTTCTAACTATGTTTTAAATTATAGTTTCGAAACTTATATCATTTTTACCCAAGATGGGATGTTATGTCAAGATCCAAATAATAATAGAACTGCTACATTTTATGCATGGGATAATTGGAAAGCTATCCTTTACACAAAACATAAAGACATAGAAGCGCCTGTTATTTTATTAGCCTATCCAGAAAATGAAGATAGTATTGAAATTAGCATCAGTCCAAAATTAGATATGCGTAAAAATATTCTATTACAAGATCAACTGACCGCAATAGAGGCTTTTTACACTGAAATCGTAAAAATGGAGATGCATTTTGCACGTACACTTTTTGATAATTTGTGGGAAATCGTTGATGCTAATCGAAATAGCTCATTGAATAATATACCATTAGATAAATTGTTTATTTACAATCATCCTAGTTTAATTCAAGATTTGATATAATTTTTTAAAACGAATTGAACATGATTAAGAAGCTTTATAAGATACAACTTAAAGACGGGAAAATACCTGCTACTTTATATCAATCAACTGCAGAAGCGATAAAAGCACATGGTGCAAGTAATATTGCTAAAATAGAAGAAGTGCCTGCAAAAAATTCTAAATTAAACGAAGTGAATAAAACTTCGGATTTAGTGCTTGTTCTGAGTAGTCGAAGTGACGAGGACTTAGCACTTTCAATTAAGTGTGGATATGCTGTTACTTATAATTGTCCTTCTTATAAGAAAATATTTCAGGGCATGAAATATTTAGAAGTTTCTGAAAATCTAGTCCTTGAAGGTGAGATTTATAAATTAGATAAGTTTGATTTAAATGTTCATCATGATTGGGCAGCAATTTTACCAAGGCATTCTGATAAACTTTGGAAATGGTCGATTTATCACAGAAATGCGAAAATTATTTCAAGGGAAGAAGCAGAAAATAAATATGGCAAAATTAATGGGGTACAAGGGGGTATAGGATATATTGATTTATCTGAAATTGTAGCAAATACCGAAAAACAACGTAAGCTAGGTAATCCATTACCAAATGAAAAAGTTTGTTTCAATTGTAAACAAATGATGTGGATGGTTGGATTAGGACTAGGACTTAAGTGTAGGTTGACGATGGGAAATGTAGAAAACAGAAGACATACTTGTGACAAGTTTGATTTTAAATAGGCAATTTCGGAGGTAGATTTTAGATTTTAAACTTTTTATAATGCTTTAAATATAATTAAATTTTAATGTATATTTAATTATAAAAGAGTGTTATATAAATAAAGACAACAAGTTTTAGGGTATTATATCAACCACAAGGGTATTATCTATATTTTAGATTAAATAACGATAAAAACAAGGTCCATATATATTAAAACTTAGTTTAATGTAATTCTATGAATGTAGCTTCTTACTCTCTAATTCAATGTTTCTACTTCTTTATATTTATTTTTTCCATCATTGTTTTATTGGATGTCCTAATAAGGTTTAAATCCCCCATAAAACTAAAAATCTTCTTCTTATTATTTGTTCTTGCAATTCTTGTTAGATCCTTTTTTTCATTTATCAGCACTGGACCGGATCAGTATATTTTAATTAAAATGATTTGTCCAATGCTCATTGGCACTTCAATGGTCCAAATATTTACTAATTTATATTTTATCCAACACAAAAGGATTGCAAATATTTATACAATTATTGCTTATTCAATTTATATTTATTTGATTTTTTATATACGTATTATGGGATATGATACTGTATTTCCAAAATCCAATAGTATTAACCTGCCTAGGTATCTTGATTTCATTTTAGATATAGATTTTATTTTATTTAATTTATTTTGTCTTTATTACATTTATAATATTTTATTTAAGTTTTCATATAAAAATATTTATTTTAAGAAAATACAAGTCTGGACTTTTTGTTTTTTTATGGTCATTTTTACACAAATAATTTTTATTGTTCTTTCTATTATATTTACATTTTCTAATGATTTTAATCTTTATATCCGAATCATATTAGGGCTAGCTTTGCTAACAACTATTTTATATAGACCTGATTTTATTAACAAGAATGGCTCTAAAATATCATTTGGATTTTTATTTAATAGGAATACTATTGAAAGTAAAATAAATGAAACAGATTTTGATTTTCACTTTTATAATAATATGTATTATAAAAATCAAACAGCTAATCTTCTCGAATTTTCCAATATAATGGGTGTTAGTAAAGATTCTTTATTTAATCATATATACTTTAAATATTCGATGAGCTTTGATGAATTAATTAATAAAAATAGGGTTAAGTATTTCATAGAAATAATGAAACAGCCTGAAAATAAAAATTTAACCATTGACGCATTAGGTAAAGAGGCTGGATTTTCTTCCAGACAAAATTTGTATAAACCTTTCAAAAAATTTCATGGAGGTAAACCTTCCGATTTGCTATATATATTGGCAGATCAATAAATAATATGTTAGATTTTATTGAATTAAAATTATATTTAGATAATTTACCTATATGAAAAAAGTTTTTAAATTTATTGGTTTTGCTTTTTTATCTATCATTGGTTTGATAGCAGTTTTGTTAGTTTTTATGTTTGTAAAAAGCTATATCACTTACAATGATGCAGCTAAATTGATGGGTAATGAAGCGTCTATTTTAAAAATAGATGGTCTTGCCTTCCGTGATTTAAATAAGAACGGTAAGTTAGATGCTTACGAAGATAATAGAGTAAATATCGAAGATCGTATCACTAATTTGATAGGTCAAATGAAATTAGAGGAAAAAGCAGGTGCCATGTTTATTACCATGGCAGCAATGAATGAGGATGGATCTTTATCCGAAATGCAATCTATCTCGAACCCTTTTTCTTTTGTTGTTGAGGGCAATACTGCAATGTTATTAGGTAAAAACATGAATCATTTTAATACCATACAATCTACTAGTCCCGAAGCTATGGTTGCATGGCATAATAATATTCAAAAATTAGCAGAGCGTTCAAGACTTGGTATACCAATCACCTTGGCTACCGATCCAAGACATGGAGTGCCTAATGCACCAGGAGCAAGTATTTATAGCCCTTTCTTTTCTAGCTGGCCATCCACTTTGGGATTAGCTGCAACTGGAGACAGCAATTTAGTGCGCAGCTTTGGCGACATTGCCCGACAAGAATATAAAGCACTAGGATATAGATTAACCTTATCTCCCATGGCCGACCTGGCAACAGAGCCAAGATGGGGACGTATTAATGGAACATTTGGAGAGGATGCTGAACTAGCTGCTACCATGACTAAGGCATACATTTTAGGTTTTCAAGGAGATACGATCAATGAAAATACTGTGGAGTGTATGGTGAAACATTTTTCTGGTGGAGGTCCGCAAGAAGATGGACGTGATGCGCATTTTCCTCCAGGCCGTCAAACATACAAAGGCAATAATTTTAATTATCATTTAATTCCTTTTGTAAAAGGTGCATTTGCTGCAGGCGCTGCTCAAGTCATGCCTTACTATGGAATACCAATGGGACAAACAAGTGAAGACGTTGGTTTTGGATACAATAAAGACATTATTACTGGTCTATTAAGGAACACCTATCATTTTGATGGTATCATTTGTACAGATTGGGCTTTGGTAACAGATGGCAAAGTATTTGGGTATACTTTAAAGCCAGCATCTGCCCATGGTGTTGAAAATTTAAGTGCTAAACAACGTGTCGAAAAAATCATCAATGCAGGTTGTGATATGTTTGGTGGAGAAGCATTACCTAATTTAGTAGTGGAGTTGGTTAAAGAAGGGAAGATTTCTGAAAAAAGAATTGACGCTTCGATGCGCAGAATTTTAAGAGAAAAATTTCGCTTAGGTTTATTTGATGATCCTTATTTAGATCCCGCTGGTGTGAAAATCCTTAATAATGCCAATTTTGCGGCTAAAGGAATTGAAGCACAGCAAAAGTCATTAGTCTTATTAAAGAATGAAGCAAATATTTTGCCATTAAAATCTACTACTAAAATATTTTTAGAGGGTTTTAATAAAGAGGAGACCAAAGTATATCCGAATCAAGTTTCTAGCATGGAAGCAGCCGATATGATTGTTTTAAAAATAAATACCCCAGAAAATGCAGGCCCTGAAAAATATTTTTTACAAAGATTATTCAATCATGGTTCATTGGCATTTTCTGATAAAGAGGAAGCACGTTTGTTAAAAATTATTCAATCTAAGCCAACGATAACAGTTATTAACTTACAAAGACCAGCAGTGATACCGAGCATCAATAAATATTCAAAAGCCTTAATCGCTGACTTCTCTTCAAAGGATAATGTCATCTTAGATTTAATCATGGGCAAATTTAAGCCTAGTGGTAAACTGCCTTTTGAATTACCATCTTCAATGGAGGAGGTGTTAAAACAAAAAGAAGACATGCCTTACGATACTAAGAACCCTTTGTATAAGTTTGGAGCGGGCATAGGGTATGAGTAGTTAAAATTGAATATTCACTTCAAGTTTAGCATCAAGTCCAACTTCAACCAATCGCTGTAAATTAGATAAACGTATTTCTTTAATATCGTTTTCAATTTTTGATATATAAGACTTTGTAGTGCCTAATTTTAAAGCAAGCGCTTCTTGAGTCAAGCCTTTTCTCAATCTAGCTTCTTGGAGCATGGCACCAAGCTTAAAGTTTTCATATCCTTTTTCAAAAGAGTCTCTTTTTTTAGTTCCAATTACACCATAATGTTTCTCTACAAATTGATCTAGTGAAATAGTATTATTTTTCGTTTTCATAATTTAATTTTATTTGAATTGCCTTGATGATTTCATTTTTAGGCGTCTTTTGAGTTTTCTTTTGAAATCCATTTCCAATTACGACTAAATTCTCTTTATCAAAAAAACAAAATATTCTAAAAATATCAGATCCTGTTTGAATTCTTATTTCGTACAAGCCATCTGTTCCTGTTATATTTTTCAAATAAACAGAAGGGACAATTTCTAACTCCTCAACTAATCTAATAGTCCAAATTATTTTTTCCTTTACTCTATAATTTTGTTTTACATAGAACTGCTCAAAATAATCTTTATAAAATACAGCTGTTCTAAATTTCTTATTTGTACTCAAAGTCAAAGTTAATTGAAGTTGCCCAATGGGGCAACTATTTTATTAATAGTTTTTCAATGACTATATTAATAAATATGTAAACTTGAGATCAGAGTATAAATACGCATCGGGACTGTCGGCTTCATTTCATTTCGCCGACTTCCTCGGCTGTGGCCTTACCCAAAGCCTTTCAAACAAACGCGTTGCGTTTGTTTGGCTTTTTTAACGCTCATCCGCTCAATCAAGCAAGCTTGTTTCGCGTCTTCGCATTAAAAAAGCCTCTCATTTGCATGAGAGGCTTTGTAGCCGGTACGGGAATCGAACCCGTCTTTGCCCCGTGAAAGGGGGCTGTCCTAACC
>Ga0208787_1000952_pt1 | contig 13195 bp, 15 predicted proteins | sample Wag4_2014_7_11_FD_187362 | JGI IMG/M metagenome (GOLD analysis project Ga0208787, IMG submission 187362) | Fresh water microbial communities from Ohio, USA - Utica-2 Time Series HT 2014_7_11 (SPAdes) (version 2) | ecosystem: Environmental > Aquatic > Freshwater > Water tank | place: USA: Ohio... | reverse complement strand
CGCTATATCGGACGCTCCGTAGTTTTGAAGACAATGGTTTGATTCACAGAGCCATTGACGGGACGGACAAGTTAAGATTTGCCTTGTGTGTAGATTTATGTGAAAAGGAAAATCATAAACACAACCATGCCCATTTTCATTGTGAAAAATGTACAAAGACGATTTGTTTAAACGGGGTAGAATTTCCCAAAATAGTACATCCGGCAGGCTTTAAAGTGAAAGATACCTATTATGTTATGCAGGGTGTTTGTTCAAAATGCCAGTGAGCATTAACGTTGAAGAAATGTATTCAAAATATGAGTTAGAGGAAAAGTGGACCATTTTCAAAAATACATTGAATAAAATATTAAAATTCTGAAAATTGAAATTCAAATTCGCTATGAATAATTAAGATAAAAAGCTAATTTGGTTAAAGGTATTGAATACCTAACATTAAATAATGAATTCCATTCCTGGTATTTTCAATGTTGTCATAGGACACGTAATGCTTAGCCCTGACAGTTCTTATTGTGATGCATCACTGCTTATTGGAATAATTTGCCGTGATTTAATGGATGGCAATTTAGAAAATAGGTACATCAAATATGATTCAAATGGTCCATTGCCCACTTCCCATAAAAGTAAGGGATATGATTTAGGCATTTTTGGTGGATTTTTAGGATGGTAAGCCTTCGATGATCTATTACCTCCATCTGAAAATTCCCTTGAATCTAAAGGTATTTTTGTTCACATTGATATCATAGAAATACAGGCAACCCATTCTGGCCTTTCTTGAAAATACCCCTGTTAAAATTTTACAAATCATGTTGAAAGCGAACTTAAAACCTAGGAAATGAGAAAGACAGCAATATTCGGATTTATTATAATGACATCCTTTAGATTAATGCTTGCTCAAGCGCCCCATCTGATGAGTTATCAGGCAGTAATATGGGATGGGAGTGGAAATCTGGTAGCCGAGAAAATGGTAAGCATTAAAATTTCCATTCTTCAAGTTTCTGTCACAGGACCAGCCGTTTATGCTGAAACTCACAGGATACAAACTAATGTCAATGGTTTGGTAAGCCTTTTGATTGGAGGAGGAACGAATGTAACAGGAAAGATTTCAGATATAAACTGGGGAGGTGGAAGTTTTTTCCTAAAAACCGAAACGGATCCTACCGGTGGTTCTAATTATTCTATTATTGGGACTACCCAATTGGTAAGTGTTCCGTATGCCATCCATTCTAACACGTCAAATAACCTTGTTACACCTACTCCTGGTTTACCTGGTCAAATATTAACGGCAGATAAAGAGGGCAAACCAATATGGATGTCAACTTATCCGACAATTAATACCACCAATTCTTCTAATATAACGTCAAATAACGCAGCAAGTGGTGGAAATGTCACCTCTGATGGAGGAGCACCCATTACTGCCAAAGGTGTAGTTTGGTCAACATTTCCCAATCCATCCGTTTCATTAAGTACAAAAACGAATAATGGGACTGGTTTGGGTGCATTTTCTGCTTCCCTAAGTGGATTAACTCCAAACACCACCTATTATGGTCGGGCATTTGCGACGAATAGTGTTGGCACTGGATATGGGAATGAAATAAGTTTTACAACCGCCGCTGGCTTAACCATGAATATCCCATGTACTGGAACGCCAACTGTTAAAGATATTGACGGGAATAGTTACAATACGGTTCAGATTGGTACGCAATGCTGGACAAAGGAGAATTTAAAGGTTACTAAGTATAATGATAACAGTATGATCCCATTAGAAGCCATTGGTAGTATTAATGGCATTTCTACCAAATGGCAGAACCTTACCATTGGATCCTACAGCATTTATGCTAATGAATCAAGTACAGGAACAAACCCCACAATCTATGGCTTTTTATATAACTGGTATGCGGCAAAAGGGATAGCTACCATTGGGAGTAACAACTTTAAAAATATCTGCCCCATAGGTTGGCATATTCCGACAGATGGAGAATGGACCATCTTAACGAATTTCCTTGGTGGAGACGTAGCAGGTGGGAAAATGAAACAATCAGGAACGACGCTTTGGAATGCTCCAAATACAGGTGCCGACAACGCGAGTGGTCTCACCGTCATACCAGCTGGCTCGCGTAATAGTGATGGTAGTTTTTCCGGAATCAGGAGCAATGCTTTCTTTTGGAGTTCATCGGAGGATGGAAATAACTACGGTTGTTACCGCAATATAATCTTCAACAACAATAACATCAGCAGGTATATCAACTACAAGTCTGCGGGCGCCTCCCTCCGATGCCTAAGGGATTGACCAAACAGCGTTTTTTGATGATTTTATACTAAATTATAATTTAACTTAGCGCATATTTCGATATAATCCTTCACACTTACTTTAAAAATTGGGTAGATTGCTGGAAGTATGTTATTCTAACAGATTTTAATTTTTACGATGAACAAAATATTACTTTTTAGCTTTTTGACAATTCTTACCTACTGCAACGGACAAGAAAAAGTAAACACAGGGAAAGAACTAAATACTACCAACGCGAGTCCCAAGGTGATAAGAAATTTTAAGGCAATAGGTTTTGCTCCCGATTTTGATACTACCTTAGTCAGCCAATACATTCGAAGTATTTTTCAAGATTCGAGAGGAAATTTATGGTTTGGCACCTTTGAAGGCATAGTAAGATATGACATAAAAACACTGACCTATTTTTCTACGCCGGAGGGATTTATTTCCAATAGTGTATTTGCCATAAATGAAGATAAAACGGGAAATATATGGATTGGGACTGACCAAGGCGTTTATAGATATGACGGAAATACCTTTAAAAATTTTAATCAAAAAGATGGGCTAAACCATATCGATATTAGTCGAAAAGCTATACTTGTTGACAAATCTGGTACTATTTGGGTAGGTACACATGGAGGTGTTTACCGATACGACCCATCTGCTGATAGTAAAGTCGGTCAAAGTTTTTCATTATTCCACCAACTTCCCCCTATCAATATTGCTGGGATCATGGAAGATAAAAAGGGTAACATTTGGTTTGCGTCCTCCAACCAGGGTGTTTTTCGCTATGATGGTAAAACAATTATCAATATAGTAGATAAGGAAGAATTAAGCAATAACTATGCAGGAGGTATAGCACAGGATAACGATGGCAATATGTGGTTTACTATGAAAACCGGAATTTGCAAATTGGATGGAAAAACTTTTACAGAATATACAGCCAAAGACGGCTTAGGTGGAACTGAATTTTGGGGCATAATTATTGAACGGTCGGGTATAATCTGGGTTACAGCCAGAGGAAGTACCACAAGATTTGACCCTTCCATTCCCTTACCAAATCAAGATGCGTTTACAGTATTTACACCTGAAGACGGTTTAAATTGTTGCGTTCAAAGTATGTTTCAAGATAAATCGGGAAGAATGTGGTGGGGCACAGGGCAAGGACTCTATCGATTTGATGGTAAACGTTTTTATCAGGTAAAACAAAATGGCCCCTGGTAGTTTAGCAAATTTAGCCGACTCAAGTCATTTGAAAAAAGTATACGGAAAATGCATATCTCGTTGATATGTCAATACTTATCACATCTGAAACAGCAACTATTTTTACTTTATAGTGTCACTTTATTAAAATTAGTGGCTTACTTTAACCCGGAATATCCCGCTTTACGTTTTAGTAATACAAGAAATTGGCAATTTCGGAGGGTAAAACTACATTCCACCAATGAACTTAATGTGTTGCACAAAGCTTCATTTAGCCAGTAAATCGCACTATTCAAGTTTCAATACTTTTATGTCTCTAATTAAATTTTGCATACTATCTGGGTCAAGTCCATTATATATGCCACGAATATGCCTTTGCTTGTCTATAAGAATAAAGTTTTCTGTATGTAAAAAAACATCATTACCCTTTTTAACACCTTCATCCTCCTCTACAAAATAATATTTGCGTCCCAAATCATATATTTCATCTTTATCTCCTGTTAAAAGTTTCCATCTTTTAAAATTAACTTTTTTCTCTTCTGCATATTCTTTTAAAACGGGCACACTATCTTTTTCAGGTGATACGCTATGAGATAATAACAATATTTCATCGTCATTGATAAATTCTTTTTGTATGTCAGACATACTATTTGTCATTTCAAGACAAATGCCTGGGCAACTGGTAAAGAAGAAATCTGCAACACAAATTTTACCCTCAATGTCCTTCTCTGTAAAAGATTCATTTTCTTGATTTATGAGTTCAAAAGGTCTGATTTTATGAAAAGTACTTTCATTTTTCATTTCCCATTTTGGGGTAAAATCGGGAGTGTCATAATAAGGAAGTTGTTTTTTGTCAACCTTACACGATACGATTATCCATAAACAAAGAATTATATAATATTTTCTCATTTCATTTTTTCATTTTTTAAAGTGTAACAAAGTGCTGACTTTTGAAGTCCGTATCTTACACCATCTTTTACTTCGTAATTAATAAATGGTTTTCCATTTTCTCGCCATGCTTTTTGCATGCCATTTTCTTGGTCATTAGTAAAACTTAATTCATAATACTGGCTTCCACTTTCATACCACTGTTTCTGTATTCCTTCTCGTTTGTCATTGATATATATAAAATCAAATTTTTTATTTCCATTTTGCCAATAACCAAAATGTCTCCCATAACCAATTCCATCTTTATAATTTCGTTCTGTTTCCAATTTAGCATTCGGGAAAAAGGTTTTGGTTAAGCCGTGTTGCTTACCTTGAAAATAAGAACCAATACTTTTTAAAGTTTTGGTTTCATATAATTCTTTTATATACCCAGAATAGGGTTTACTACCTTGGTAATAAACCCCATTCTTTAATTTTAACTTGGCATTGTTTAGAACAATAGTATCATTTGGAATTTGCGACAAATCTACTTTTTGATCTTTTGGTTGAGAACATCCAAAAGTGAAAACGCAAACTATAAAAAATGCATTTTTAATTAGTGAAAGTTCCCTTATTTCCATAATAACTACCTGCCTTTAATATATAGTATCCTGTATTTAAATAATTTACGTTTGATGCGTGGTAGTGGTAAATGCCATTTGGGAAATCCTGTGTTGGTCCGAAATGTCCACCATAAGAATCTAAAGTTGGATAACCCCCCGTAGTATCCTTTCTGCCATAGATGGGAAAACCATCACGCAAAAATCCAATCAATTTTGCATCATCTGCCGAAGTGTACTTACCTGTAGTATGATAATGATAGTTTTTTTGAGGTGCTGGATGTGCACCTGAATTATCAAAAGTTGTCAAAGTCATAGCATCAAGTGGAATATTTGCACGTTCTTTATCATTAAAAATGGCTACTCCGTTTAGTGCCATACCAATTTCGCCTAATGATGTTGCATTCTTAGAAGAAGCTTCTTTTGGATTTGTAGGAATAGTCATAGAATAGTTTTGAGCTATCATTTCTGTATTTACATTCGCTTTATGCCCCGATGGAAAAGCTTCATACAGAGCATGGCCAACGCCCCAATAAGGAGTTTTATGGTCGGGTAATCCATTACTTTTAAGTGTAATACGACTCGTATTGGCACTTCCCCTGATAGAAATAGTTACAGCACTTGTATATTTTGATTGCACTACACTTGTTATTGAAACTGCTTCTTCATTTATTGTTGTATCTGGTAGGTCTTCTTCTGATTTACTACAAGAACAAATGGCAATACTTAAAGCCAAAAGGCTTATACCGAAAACTGATAATTTTACTTTGTTCATTATGTTTATTTGTGTCTAAAATGTTTTTGACGAGAAAATAGATTATTTCCGTTCTTTTGAAGAAAATAACTTTACAATTTCATTAGTTAAATCATTAAAATCCTTTTCCTGTGAAGGTTTACATAAGTTTTTAATTTCTATGAAATGCTTGTAATTTATGCGTTCTGCAACCCCTTGTTGCTCTGAAATAAAGCCAATTAAGGAATCTATTTTAGTTGTATCCAGTTTGAATTTAAGTTGAGAATATAAATTACTTCTTAATATTTTTAATGTCGTTTCGTTTTCATTTATCGCTTTGCGATGTTGTAGAATATATACATCATACTGTTTAATTTGTTCTTTATCAAAATTCAGTTTATCAATGATGATTGATTTTGGTTCTTTGTTAATCTTAGGACCATTAAAGAACATAAAAAGCAAGATGCTATTGGATATTAATAACCCAATAATAATAGTGGTTAGAAATCTTAATTTATTCATTATATGAAAAATTATTGGTTTTGTAAATCACAAAAGAAATATCAGTATAGTTATTCTTCTTCTTATTCAATACAATAGAAAACTCAGCAGAAATAAATACAATGAATAAACAAGCGACAACGCTTGCCCAAAACAAGGGTATTATGCTTTGCCTTTGCATTTTACTTATGGTTTGAACATACAAGTTATCACTTGGCTCTACCATTTTAATATTTGCTAACTGTTCAAATACTCTATTCATATCTTGATTAGACGAGTTTTCCATGATTATCCTTTCTTGTTTAACAAAATTTCTAAATTATTTTTAGCTCTTTGAAACAAAGATTCCAATGCTTTAACATTTAGATTCATTATTTCTGCTGTTTCTGCTTGAGATTTATCTTCTATTTTAAGTAAAATAAGTGCTGTTTTTTGATTGTCTGAAAGTTGGTTTATGGCTTCAAATATTTTTTGGCAGGCTTCTTTTAGTTCTAATTCAATGCCTGGGTGATTAAAATTTGAAGGTTGGAATTTGAAATTCGAATCATTGATACTGAATATAGAATAAAGGAAATTTCTTTTTTGAGCGTTTTTCCCTTTTATGAAATCCAAGGATTGATTTATGGTAATACGATATACCCAAGTATTTAAACTTGACTGTTTTTTGAAAGTATTGAGATTATCAAATACTTTCAAAAAAACATCTTGTGTAATTTCTTCTGCATCTTCTATATTTTGAACATAATGCAACGCCAGGTTAAAAACCATTTTATGGTGTTCAAAATATATCTCGTCAAATGTCATTATAAATTTTAAGGATTAGACGATTTTTTTTCTTTATATCCTTTGTAGAATAATATTTTTATAAAATGTCACCTAACAATTTTTGGCTCCAAGATGCTGCTAACTTCTAGTCTGTTGTAAGTATAAAATTTGTAAGTTATGATTTTCTTAATTCTAATAGGTTCAGTTGCGTTAATACATCTCATTTTTTACACATTTTTCCAGCAACAATTAGTACGTGGAAACTTTAAAGATGCAAATTTACTCCATTTATTTTTTTCCCCTGATGAATACATTTTTGGACCAATCGTTTTCTAATTAACTTAATTCCAGAGAATTGAATATCTTTTGTAACTCAATTTTAATACACTAGTAAGTTTATTTCTCCTTTTCAAGTCCTTCCTAAACTGCCTGTATCGAAGTAGTACCTGTTTCCTGCGGACTGACAGAAGAGTGATTTACATTCCGGATAGAAATTTTAACCGGTATAATATTACTGATTTTCAAAAAAGTCATAATTTTTGATGATTAAAACTTATCTATATGGGTTATTTTTTAATATTATGTAATTTTTATGGCCATTTCTAGTTTTCAAATACATTCTCAAGTTTTAATTTCTAATAGAAATCTCCTTTCTTTTTCAGACCATCAGGGTATATAAATTACCTCATTTGTACCATTTTTACTGACACTACTTATTCGTGTTGGTTAAATGTTTACATTTAGTTTTAAAGTCAATGAGTATATGAAATGGAAATATTCTATCGACTCAACGAGTCAATGCAATGAGAATTATATCCATCAAACTTACCACTCTTTGGTAAGTTTGATGGATTTCCCTGAAATCACTCGTAACTCTTTAAGGAGCGAAATGGCTAAACTACTAGTCTTTAATGGTGATTAAAAGGTAAATCAAAGTACCATTTAATCACCATTAAAATACTTGCAACATTCCTAGCAATGTTGCAAGCGATTAGTAAGAAAAATGACGTTAGCCTATCGAAATTTGAATTAAAATATGAAGCAGATTACTTTAAAAAACAGATTTGAAATGCCTATTGAATTATTGTTTTTTCAAATGACTGATGCCATTACTTGTGAAAAAGGTATGATTGAAGCCATCTAAGGTGGTTATATATCTATTAAAACTATAGCGCATTATGAAAATGAAGTGGCTGAAGATAAAGTGGTTAGGACATTGCCCATCGACTATTCATTTATTTAAATCTTACCATTTTTACAAAAAAATATTTTAAATTTAACTAAATTATTAAGATTATGATTAAGAAATTCACGGTTCGCATTAATAAAAAATCTCACACTGTGATGGTGGATGAGAATATGCCCCTTTTGTGGTTGCTCAGAGATATTTTGGATTTGAAAGGTACAAAGTATGGTTGTGGCGTAGGATCCTGCGGCGCTTGTACGGTCCATCTGAATGGATCGGCTGTTCGTTCGTGTCAGTTGCCTATTTCTGTTTTGGGAAGGCAAGAAATCACCACTATCGAAGGTTTAGCTGAAAAGGGAGATCACCCAGTCCAGAAAGCCTGGTTAGATGAAGATGTGGCACAATGTGGCTATTGCCAGGCAGGCCAAATCATGAGTGCCGTTGCTCTCCTAAACAATACGCCGAAACCAACGGAAGAAGACATCGATAATTTTATGACGGGGAATATTTGTCGTTGTGGAACCTATATTCGAATTAAAAAAGCCATTCTAAAAGCAGCAACCTCGAATTAAGATGAAAAAGACCAACAAAAATTACAGCAGACGCTCGTTTCTAAAAGTCTCTTCCTTAACTGGAGGGGGAATGATGTTAGGTATTTCTTGGTTTGCATCAGCAAAATCAGAAGCTATTTTAGTGTCTTTGGACGCAGAACCCACTTGGGAACAATTAACGAGTTATATCAAAATAACGCCAGATAATGTGGTGAAGATTTTTTCACCTAATCCTGAGTTTGGTCAAAACGTCATGACTTCCCTCCCAATGCTTATCGCAGAAGAGTTAGACATCGACTTCAATGCTGTTCAAGTGGAGCAAGCAAACTATAGTCTTGCCTTATACAATCGCCAATTTACAGGAGGCAGTCAGTCCATCCGTCAAGCATGGAAACTTTTACGTACTGCTGGAGCATCAGCCCGTCAAATGATATTAACTGCAGCTAGTCAAGAGTGGAACGTGCCAATCACTGAATTGACCACTGCAAATGGGATGGTGATGCATTCGTTTAGCGGTAAGTCAGCGACTTACGGATCCTTTGCATCGGCAGCTTCAAAAATACAAGTTCCCAAAGACATCGTTTTAAAGGAAAACAAAAACTTCAGGTTATTGGGTACGCCTCAGAAGAATGTAGAAGGCCCTAAAATTGTAAAGGGAGAGCCTTTATTCGGGATGGATTATCAGGTTAATGGTATGCTTATTGCTATGACAGAACGCCCGCAAGCTTTTGGGATGCGTTTGAAGTCCTTCGATCCTACAGCAGCAAAAAAGATGCCAGGTATTGTGGATATTTTCCCGATTCAGTTGTATGAGCCTACTCAGAAGTTAGCGATGTTTGATACGCGTACTTTTAATGAGGTGATTGCAGTGGTGGGAAAGACAACCTGGGATGTGATGAACGCACGCAAAGCATTGAAAGTAGTATGGGAAAACGCGCCAGAGATTAAGGAACCAGGTATGGGTGGCCGCGATAATGTCGTGCCTGCTGGATTAGAAAGCACGAAAAAGCATTACGAGCAAATGCTTGAAATGGATAAAAAACCTGGACGTGTAGAGCGAAAAGACGGAGATCCTGAAAAGGCGTTTGCAGAAGCCAAACATGTGATTGAACGAACGTACACCGCACCTTTTTTGGCCCACAATATCATGGAACCCACGAACACTTTTGCGCACGTACAAGGGGATAAAGTGAAAATCGTAGGCCCAATTCAAGGACCTGACATGGTGGCTACTACAATAGCTACTCGTTTAGGGATTCCAAAAGAGAATATTGAGATTCAACTAGCCCGGATGGGAGGCGGTTTTGGACGTCGGGCCTATGGACACTACATGCTAGAGGCTGTTTTGATTTCGAAGCAGATAAATGCACCCGTGAAATTAATTTACAAGCGCGAAGACGATATGACCGCAGGTATTTATCGCCCTATGTACCAAATGACCTACCGCGCAGCTTTTGATGATAAAAAAAGCTTAACTGCTTTACATATTAAGGGTGGTGGTGTGCCAGAATCTCCCTTACATGCAAATCGTTTTCCGGCAGGAACCTTGGATAATTACCTAGCAGAAAGTTGGACGATTCCTTCTAATGTAACCATAGGAGCTTTCCGCGCTCCACGTTCGAACTTCAATGCAGCGGCGGAGCAGTCGTTTTTAGATGAAATTTCTGAGTATATGGGCAAAGACCCGATTGCCTTTCGTTTGGAATTATTGCAACGCGCCAAAGACAATCCTGTTGGCAAAAATAACGATTATGATCCGGCGCGTTACATGGGAGTTTTGGAGTTAGTACGCGATAAATCTGGCTGGGGGAAACCTGAAAATACAGATAAAAAGCGCGGCGTTTCGGCCTATTTTTGCCATAATTCCTATGCTGCACAGGTGATTGACTTACAAGTAAAAGAAGGACAAGTGATTGTAGATCAAGTGACATCTGCCTTAGATTGCGGTGTAGTCGTCAATCCTGAAGGTGCGAAAAATATGGCGGAAGGCGCGGCGATTGATGGTATTGGAAACGCTTTGTTTGGTCAATTGACCTTAAAGGATGGGCGCACTGATCAAAAGAATTTCGATACATATCGAATGATTCGTCACAACGAGGCTCCCAGGAAAATAGATGTTCATTTTGTCCAAAACGAAGTTGACCCCACAGGTCTTGGTGAACCACCTTTTCCACCTATTTTTGGAGCGATGGCGAATGCCTTATATAAGGCGACGGGAAAGCGTTTTTACCACCAACCATTCGCAGCTCAATTAACGTAGTTTCCAGTAAAAGGCAAAGAATTTAATATAACTACCAAAAAAAAGTTTCTGATAATATCAGAGACCTTTTTTGGTGCCAAGCTCTAAATGGAGTAAGGGTATATAATTCATTTTTAATTAGTGACAATTCAGTTGCTACTTTGGACTAAGTCTGTTTTCATTGTACTTCCGCTCATGGGCGTACCAACTTGTTAAGGATCTATCATTTTTTAATATTGGCCAGCGATACCCATTCGTCCCATTCGCTGCCATATTCTGAATAATGTATGTAATGAAGGCATGAAAACTTCTTTAAAACCACTGCGGGATACCATGTTTTGTAACTTGCGCTATACACTTTTACAGAGGTTCCAATAGGAAAATCACTGGCACATTTGAAGGGGTTCACTCTCGAAGGCTCAACAATATCAACTTCGTTATTAGTGTAACTATAAAATCTCACCTTTACCTTTTTATTGGCTTCTACCCCTTCAATAAATCCGAGCCATTCTGTTCCGTCATAATCTACCATTACTCTCTCGCCTATTCTATTATTTATCTTGGCTTTCACTCCACTGCTCAAAGTCCAGTTTTTCATACTCGCTGGCACAAAATAGGATGCTTTTTGTCCTTCAACAATCGCCATTTCGGTATCAATATACTCAGATAGTTCGCCTAGCTGAATCATTCTATTATTATCAGAGTCAACAAAATTTCTACCTTCGAGTGCGTATAGGAGAGCATTCGAAAATGTCCAGTTTCCAGTTGAAATATCCGTTGGCACAACTGAATTGAGGGCAACATAATTTCGGGTTTTGTATTTTTGAACTTCTTTTGCCAAGCCACCCGAATTACAGCAATCGGCGGTAAACAAGGCGGTATTTCCAGCAAAATTTTCGTTTACGGTCTTAACAATTTCCTCCGTTGTCCAATCTGCTCCTTTATAATTGGCAAAACAGACCTTTCCAGCATCGTTTTTATAACCATGCCCGCAATAATAAAAAAACAGAATATCACCTTTTTTAGCTTTTTTCAAAAAAGTTACAAATGCCTCCCTAACCGTATTTGTAGTAGCACCTTGATCTTTTATATAAAGCATTTGGTTGGCCGGAACGCCTTGCTTTTCAAAGAATTTCATGATTTTAGCATCCACCCTGCCTTCTTTATCGAACGGAGCAAAGGTTTTGCCATCTGCCCATTCTAAGACTCCGACCATAAAAACCCATGTTCGGGCATAATCCAGTTTTTCTTGAGCGATGCCTTTTATGCTCAAAATAGTAAGTGCAAATAGTAGGAATGCCTTTTTCATCATTGGTTATTTTTTAATAAAAACGAATCTTTCTGTCTTGTTTAATAAACCCTGGAAATAAATCCATTCGTAATAAAGGTATTTCCACGAGTAAGTTTCCCAATAGTAATAGTCTCAAAAACACCAGTAATTATTTCTATATTTTTGAGTTTCTCAAAAATAATTTGATTTTTGGATTCATCCCAAACGCCTAACTCAATCCTATTGATTAGATCCTCATAGTTATTTAAATTTTTAACTTCCATATATCTGTTGATAGATGAAAAACCGAAATCTTTTATATAAAGAGGATGATTGTAAGTCAATTGAATTTCATTTGTTCCGCAATTAATTTTTAATAAACTTAAATGTCTTTGTTTAAATACTTTTAAAACCTCAGCATTTGATAATTCACCGGTTGATGTATTTATTGTGCTTATTGTAAATCCTTTATTGACATTGGCTATGATTACCTGATCGGAGGAGGTTTTTATAGTTGATGATTCAGCCACACAGCAGAGTCCCAGGTTTATCTCAGATATGCCAACATCTTTCCACTTAGTACCTTTGTAGACTTCTACAATTTCAAATTTATACACACTTTCTTTATTTCTATTATATTCTCTATAGTCTGGAAGTTCAAAAGACAACCTACCCATCTCATCGGCTAGTTCCAGAAAACACAATGCAATATTGTTCTTGTAAACTTTAAATTTTTTAACCCGCGAATTTTCAATCCAGGCTTTGGGTGACGCCTGATAACCGTTACAAATAACATTGATTCCAGCAGCTTTTATTTCAAAATACTCGCCAATGCCATAATCTTGTTTTCCTTCAACCCAAGCGGTCATCGGATCATCGTCGTTAATATTTTTAATTTTATAATTGTATTTGCCCTGGTTTGCTAATGTAGAAGAGGCGCTTAAAGGATTAACCCCCTGGTCGCAATCATAGTTATAGAAACCAGGTCCACCTC
>Ga0208787_1000948_pt1 | contig 13220 bp, 11 predicted proteins | sample Wag4_2014_7_11_FD_187362 | JGI IMG/M metagenome (GOLD analysis project Ga0208787, IMG submission 187362) | Fresh water microbial communities from Ohio, USA - Utica-2 Time Series HT 2014_7_11 (SPAdes) (version 2) | ecosystem: Environmental > Aquatic > Freshwater > Water tank | place: USA: Ohio... | reverse complement strand
CCGGCGCCAGGGGCAGACCGATCAGCGGCACGGCTCGGCCTCAGTTGGACAGAAGGTTTGTGTGGGGCGCGGCGTTGCTGATGTCAAGGGCACTCATCCAGGTCTTCTCTTCAGGGTCGTTGATCGCTTCCAGCTCCAACGGAACGTAGGCAGTCAGGATCCAGCGCGGCACGTTGTCGGCCGTGACGCTGGTCTGGGCCTGGGCGATGGGCACCGATGACGCACCGGCAACCACATTGACCTCCTCCCCGTTGGCGATGGACTGCAGGCACTGAACAGCCCACACCGCCAGCCTCTCATAGCTGTTGATATTGCTGGGAATGTCGGCTTGGTCAAGTACGGCCATGGCTGGATGCGTTTGATTCGTGCAGAGCAACCCTACCGGCTGCCGGGTCGTCTGGCCTCCTTCACCCGCGAAGCCCGTTCAGGTACTGCCACAAAGCTGGCCGGCTGGCCTCTGGTACAGGTTCATGCCACAGACCCACAAACCGGACACCACCTCTCCACCCTCGGGAATAGTTGAGGTAGCTGCGATCCATGCCAACGGTGATCCCTCCCGTTCTCCCCCACTTCCCAGTCACCCTGCCAATCCTCAAGGCAGCCCAGCTCTTGATCGTTGGGAACATGTTGTCCTTGATGTTCTGGCTCTCGTCTCCGTTGGCGTGGATGTAGGCACCGCCTGCGAATGCGTAGAAACTTTCTGATCCTGAATTGGCAGTCAGCCACGGCTCAACGTACAACGACAGCGGATTCAATAGCCCGATGTAGTCCGGGAACACCTCAGCCGGCACATCACATCGCGCAACAATCCACATCTCAGCAACCTGCCCCACGCTCCCGCCTTCATCTGTACTGGATAGGTGGCGAGTGTTTGCGGCTGTTCCCCAGCTCGCATAGGACGCGGCTGCCCCCGCAGCAGCGACCCATTCCGGCTGCTCGTTCGACTGGTAGCTGCTCAAGGCCGCCCGGCCTTGAACCCTGTTTGCCACCGACAGGATCAAACCGCCCGAAACCGTCACCCTCTGCTCTTTTGTCAGGTCCCACAGGTCGGCCGGGGACAGGCTCAACGGATCAAACGGCGGCGGCGGCGGCGGCGGCGGCGGCGGCTCAACCGCTGTGTCTGGGTCCAGAGCACCCACCACGGATCCGGTCGCCATCCAAGACTTTTGCTCTGGGTCGTTCAGCCGATCCAGCAGCAGCGGCAAGAAGACCTCAAGCCGCGCATACAGCCGGCCGTCGGCTGCTTCGATGCGGGTGCTGCTCACCGCCGACACCTGTGCGCCGTTGGCGCCAGCTCCCACGGTCCGGCCTCTGGCCATCCGCGCCAGCCGCGCCACTGCCCACACCGCCAGGGCCTCGAAGCTCTCCACACCCTCCGGGATCTGATCTGGCAGGAACTGGGCCACCAGCAACAGGGGCGTTCAATCCCCGGATTCTGGCCCACCCCATCACCTGCCACCAGCAGCAACCAGCGCCGGCCTGTTTTCCCCAGGGTTCTCCACACCTTGCGGAAACGGCCGGGGGGTCCTGTGACATACCGCAGGGGAGCGGCTTCAACAACCTCCAGCGTGCCCGGGTGCCGACAGGGTTCTCAGCTGGGTCCGTTTTCCACAGGCACCACCCGGGGAGTTTTCCCCAGCCTGGGGAAAGGATCCCCGGATTTCACACCCCAGCAGGAGCCCCCTGGGCCCACTCCCGCAGCAGGCGGCCCGCTTCCCACTGGGCCAGCAGCCGCTCGTCCTCCAGGTCCTCGTGCCACAGCGCCACCAACCGGGCGAGTTTTCCACAGCTCAGCCAGTTGATCTCAACCGTCAGCGGGGCGGCAGGATCCGCAAGCGGCACCACCCGCCAACTCAGCAGCTCCAGCCGTTGCAGCTGCTCCCGCCTCGCGTGCACCCAGGCCAGGAACGGGAACGCCACCGGCAGGACGTGTTCCAGCACCCAGGCCCGTAGCTCCATCGTCCAGAACCACCACTGGTGGGGAATCAGGTTCTCGTAGGTGTGCCCGATCCATCGCTCAGTATCGGTGCTGCCCTTGCTCATGTATTTGGCCAGGTATGCCTTCACCGACTTCCGAATCGACTCCACACCCCCCGCGCTGGCCAGATTGGCTCCTCGGATGCCTGCGGTCTGCAGTGCGGCATCTATCACCCCATCTAGATCTGCTGGAGTCAGAACCCAGTCGCAGTGTGGCTGTCTCTTATTCAGGAAGACAACGTGCCAGTGGGGGGCGGGTCTTCCTTGTGCGCGTGTCCGTTGTGGTTGAAGCTCAGCCACTCCGAGAACCAGGGGGCACATTCCCTGGACTTTCAGCCTTCGGGTTAGTTCTTTCCTCAGCCGATCCTGAAACGCTGCCAGGGTTCCTCGGCGGTGAAGCTCTGAGATCGCTTCATCTGGCAGCGTCACCGTCCAAAAGCTCAGGCTCCGCTTCATTTCCTCCAGCAGGGCCAGAGCCCGCCAGATTTGGCGCCGCGCCGCCGACGGCATCCCCGAAAGCCCGTACCGGGCGGGCCTTTTCGGATTTGGGGCGAGAGACGAGCCCAGGGGATCCGGCTCCGCCGGATCCCACAGCCGCGCCCACTCCGTGGGCTCCTCAACAGCCGGGGCCGGCCCGAAACCGCGCCAATCCCCCCAGCTCTGCCGGGGGGAGTACGTCGTCCTCAGCCGGGGATCCAGCAGCGCCGTGAAGGGGGCCGGATCGGCCCAGCCCTCCTCAGGGGGGGCCAGGGCCACCCCAAGGGCCTTGATGTCCTCAGACAGCCCCACGGCTCAGCCTTCCAGGGCGTCACGCAACCGCACCGCGGCGGCGTGGAGATCGTCCCCCTGGTCGGTGAGTTCGATCAGCTGGGCGAGAAGATCCCGGCCATCGGCTTCCCACTCCTGCAGGTCGTCAAGGAGCTGGGCAATGTGGCGGCGGCGCCACACCCGAGACACCAGACGGAACACAGGCAGAAACGGCATTTCAGGCAGCCTCCTGGACTTGCGCAGCAGCAGGGGCACCAGTGGAGGGGCGGCGCCACTTCTCCAGCCGGCCCGGAGCGGTGCAGAACCACCCGTGGTGCCGGGTCAGACAGGCGATCAGGTAAGCCTCACCGTGCCAGACCTCATAGGGGCAGCGGGTCTGCGGCACCTCCGGGGGAATCAGCTCCAGGGGGCGCTCCGGCAGGCCGGCCGGCTCCGCCGGTTGACGGGTTGGGGAAAACTCGGGCATTGTTCGGGGCGGGATAGGTGGCGGGGCGGCTCCGGTCGGGGCCCCCCGTTTTTTTTGGGCGCAGCATCGGCGCGGCGGCCATGCTGCACAGCGCACCCTGTCACCTCCGCGCCGTGTCGTCACGTCTTCTCGCCGTTCCGTTTGCGTCTCAGCTCGACAACGCCAGCGGCACCGGCTTTCGGGAGTGCTTTTCCTCCAGCTGCGCAATGGTGGCCATGTATTGGAAGCGGATCAGCAGCGACGATGCCTACAACCTGCGCCGCGCTCAGCACGGGGATACGACCAGCGTTGCGGCGCAGCTCGCCACCCTCCGGAGCCTGGGCCTGCGCTGCTCCTTCTGGCAGACCGGCCGGCCACAGGATCTCACCCGGCTGATCGACGCCGGCCGGCCCGTTGCCGTCGGCTGGCTGCACAAGGGGCCGGCGGCACGCCCCACCGGCGGCCATTGGAGCGTCGTGATCGGTTACAGCCCCCTTGGCCCGATCATGCACGATCCGAACGGTGAGCCACTGCTGCAGACCGGAGGCCACATTCCCAGCAGCTCCGGCCGCGCCGTCCAATGCAGCTGGTCAGGGTTTCTGGGGCGCTGGTCGCCGGGTTCTCCGGGCCTGGGTTGGTTCATTGACGCCGCACCGCCCGTCTGAGCACCCCAGCAGCAACAGCCGTCACCTCAGCACCGCCCAACAGCAACAAAGCCCGAACCGATCACCGCCGGTCCGGGCCTGTTGTCTCACTCTGGGACCCGGCTGCGCCCGGCTGGATCGGAACCACGCACCGCGCACCGCTCAAGCTCTGGAACACCGACTGCAGGAAGACAGCTTGCTCCGCGGTGCCGTAGGTCAGCGCCAACGAGTAGCCGGCCGCCAGCACAGCCGCCAGAACCGACCTGCGCCAGCCGGAGCCGCCACAGATGCAGCGGCAATCGGCATCCTCCGGCTGGCCGTGGTCAGCCATCGGAGCGTCAGGGAGCGGCGGGGACTTCCAGCACCACCGGAGCACCGCCCGTGTGGTTGTAGAGGTGGGTGCGGTTCACCACTTCGTCGGCCAGGAAAGCCCGCAGGTCGCGGAAGGTTCCCGTATAGGTGAACTGCCGATCCTCCAGCTGGGCGCCGTCATCGTCAAAGGCCACCAGACGAAAGCCCTTGCCAGGCAAGGCGGGCCCCGGGCGGCGTTCAAGACCGGTCATGTAGAGACGGGAAGACGTCGCCACCGAAACCGGCGACGCATCACCCGGATACTGCCGTCTGGTGTGCGCGGCAACGCTGGCCGTTGCGTTGCTCACCACTCCCTCCTCATCCGGGATCAGACCGACAGACAGAAAGAAGTTGATATTTGCCGTCTCCGCATAAATCACGATCTCGCCGTTGTCAGTCTCGACGGTGTGTGCCTGGATCGCCATTTGGTTGCCTCGGTGTTGGTTGGTTGGTGATGCGGTCAGGGACGGGCGAACGGCCCGTAATTGGTGCCCTTCTCAGACTTCCAGTAAATCGCGCCGCTGCCGGCTTCTTCTTCTGTCAGCAGTCCGCCCAGAAAGGCATTGAAGTCCTCATGGTTGCCCGACAGGCGCATCGTCCACCAGTCGCCACCCGACAGGACCCGGATCGGCTCACCACCGGCCGGCCCGCTGGTTTGACTTGAGGGGTACTTGACCCGGCTGAAGGTGGTCTCGCCAATGCTCTTTCCGGGCTGGCCGATCACCCGCACACGGGAGTGAGCCGATCGGGTGATGGTCTGCGGCTGGCCGGCCATTGCCGCGCCGATCTTGTTTTCACCGAACACCGCGATCATCAGACCATAGGAGCCGCGAACGGATCCGCCGGGGAAGTTGATGCTGATTTTGCGGTTCTGAGTGTCGGACGCCATAGGTGCGGGCCTGAACTACCGCCACCCTGCACCACAACCAGCCCCACTGCAATGGCGCAACCCTTACGGGTTGGGAGCCACAACCTGCGGCAGACCGTTTGACCCTTCACGCTTGGTCACAGAGATGCACCCACGGCCCAGGGCCTTGACAGCCATCCGGCCCGGCTGCCCCACGCGGCCGGAGGCAGACCCGGTGACAATCCATTGCCCCACCGCATCCACATCCACACCCGCGATCACGCCCGCGTGGCGGAGCACCCGCTTACCCTCCGCCTCAGTAGCGGCCCAGACTTGCGGTGTCCCCCAGGGCGCGTCCTTGTGGATCACGCAGACCGGCCCGGCGTCCCACTCAAAGCCCCTCCAGTGATCGGTGTGATCTTCCAGGGACGCGCCGCTCTGATCTCGGTAGCGGAGACGTTTCCTGAGCGGCTTCTGTCCGGCCATCAGTCCACCTGCTCAAAGTTCACAGTGACCCACTCGCCCACGGGGGGGGCGTTCTTGCAGCTGGGCTGCCGTAGGAGCTTGTGATACTGCACCATCTCTGCGAGAGCGTCGATTTTGCTGCCAATGTTCCCCAAAGCCGAAGCACGCCCGCCCCACTCGAACTGAGCCACCGTCGCGGGAAACGGGATGGGTTGCCCCTGGGCGTCGCGCTCACAGGGTCCGCCAAGCGTGTACTGCCCTTCATCCCCCAGGGCCTGAAGCAGCTCCAGGATCTGCCGCGCAATCGACAACAGGTCCCCGATGTCGGCACCGGAGCCACCGGCAGGGCGGCGCAACAGGTCGGCCGTCTTCCGCTCGATCCGGCCCACCTCCTTTGCGATTCCTCGGAGCGTTGCCTGGGGCGCGTTGTCTGGGATCGGCACACCGTCGACGACGTGATCGCCGGGGCGGGTTGTGGTGGGCTTCTCTCCAGGCTTGGGCACCACCTCACCATCGGGTCCGGTCTGGTTGGTGCCTGGGCCCACCGGCAGGGGAAGCGGCACCGGACGGGGGACTGGCCGGGTTCCCTGATCGGTGGGCAGGGGAAATCCAGGGCCGGGGACAGACGGCGGGCTGCCGGGCGTCGGCACCCTCCCCGGCGTCGGATCGGTCGACGGGCGGGTTCCGGGGATCGAGGGGCCAGGCGTCCCCGGCGGTTGCGGCACCGGGCTGGACGGCACCGGCAACCCAGGTGAGAAGGGCGGGCGAGGCGATGGCAGGGCCGGGGGGGCAATCGGCGGCCGCAACGGGATCAGCGGCGGTGCCTTCGCTGGTTCTGTCTCCGTCTCGGGCACCGGCTCGGGAACCACGAAGCCCGTTGGTTTCGTGCCCGGTTCTGCCGGATACGGGAGCCCAAACGTTCCGTCAGGCTGGACCGTCACAGACGCTTTCAGGCTCTTAGGCGCTACGCCGGTTGTTACGCGCCATGCCTGGCCACGGCCTATTAAGTTTCCGGCCTGGTATGTCTCACGCCAGGGCCCATATACAAAGTCACCCGGCCTGAATGGGTCCCTTAGGTTCTGACATTCGCCGCCTTGATTATCTGGGCCACGCTTCACCTGCAGGTATCCACCCGCTTCGGTGGAGTAGATGTCCTCGTGGTCCTGATAGAACGCCGTGCAGTTTTGACCGGATGGCGGCACAAAGACGTACTCACCCCTCAACCGCACTCTCCAAGTATTCGAGCTGTTTGGGTTCCATCTACCCTTCGGCCAGTAGATGTAGTCAGGATCATTTTCGTCCTGCTTTCCCTCTCGGTCATAGCGGCCATTGAGCAATCCCCACAGCTGAGGGAGCAGCTGGGCACCAGGCAGGAAGATCCCGGCGACGCCGGCCGCTAACGCTGCCGCCAAACCGGGCCAGTTCGGCGGCAGCTGCGGCGGCAGCGGGAACCCTGCCTGAACCCTTGCACCCGCCAGGTAGTCAGACACCATCTCCGCCAGCGTCGGTTCATTCTCCCGACCTGTGAGCGGCGGCAGACCGGCAGGGCCGCGTCGAAACTCCAACGCACCCCGGATCAGGTGCGCCCCCGAACCCAGCACAAAGGAAGCACCGGCGGCGGCGCTCGGAGTCAGCACCGGCGCCAGGGGCAGACCGATCAGCGGCACGGCTCGGCCTCAGTTGGACAGAAGGTTTGTGTGGGGCGCGGCGTTGCTGATGTCAAGGGCGCTCATCCAGGTCTTCTCCTCCGGGTCGTTGATCGCCGGAAGCTCCAGGGGGACGTAAGCGGTCAGGATCCAGCGCGGCACGTTGTCCGCCGTGGTGCTGGTCTGTGCTTGGGCGATCGGCACCGATGCCGCACCGGCCACCACATTGACCTCCTCCCCGTTGGCGATGGACTGCAGGCACTGAACAGCCCACACCGCCAGCCTCTCATAGCTGTTGATGTTGCTGGGGATGTCGGTCAGGTCGAGGACGGCCATGGCTGGATGCGTTTGATTCGTGCAGAGCAACCCTACCGGCTGCCGGGTCGTCTGGCCTCCTTCACCCGCGAAGCCCGTTCAGGTACTGCCACAAAGCTGGCCGGCTGGCCTCTGGTACAGGTTCATGCCACAGACCCACAAACCGGACACCACCTCTCCACCCTCGGGAATAGTTGAGGTAGCTGCGATCCATGCCAACGGTGATCCCTCCCGTTCTCCCCCACTTCCCAGTCACCCTGCCAATCCTCAAGGCAGCCCAGCTCTTGATCGTTGGGAACATGTTGTCCTTGATGTTCTGGCTCTCGTCTCCGTTGGCGTGGATGTAGGCACCGCCTGCGAATGCGTAGAAACTTTCTGATCCTGAATTGGCAGTCAGCCACGGCTCAACGTACAACGACAGCGGATTCAATAGCCCGATGTAGTCCGGGAACACCTCAGCCGGCACATCACATCGCGCAACAATCCACATCTCAGCAACCTGCCCCACGCTCCCGCCTTCATCTGTACTGGATAGGTGGCGAGTGTTTGCGGCTGTTCCCCAGCTCGCATAGGACGCGGCTGCCCCCGCAGCAGCGACCCATTCCGGCTGCTCGTTCGACTGGTAGCTGCTCAAGGCCGCCCGGCCTTGAACCCTGTTTGCCACCGACAGGATCAAACCGCCCGAAACCGTCACCCTCTGCTCTTTTGTCAGGTCCCACAGGTCGGCCGGGGACAGGCTCAACGGATCAAACGGCGGCGGCGGCGGCGGCGGCGGCGGCGGCTCAACCGCTGTGTCTGGGTCCAGAGCACCCACCACGGATCCGGTCGCCATCCAAGACTTTTGCTCTGGGTCGTTCAGCCGATCCAGCAGCAGCGGCAAGAAGACCTCAAGCCGCGCATACAGCCGGCCGTCGGCTGCTTCGATGCGGGTGCTGCTCACCGCCGACACCTGTGCGCCGTTGGCGCCAGCTCCCACGGTCCGGCCTCTGGCCATCCGCGCCAGCCGCGCCACTGCCCACACCGCCAGGGCCTCGAAGCTCTCCACACCCTCCGGGATCTGATCTGGCAGGAACTGGGCCACCAGCAACAGGGGCGTTCAATCCCCGGATTCTGGCCCACCCCATCACCTGCCACCAGCAGCAACCAGCGCCGGCCTGTTTTCCCCAGGGTTCTCCACACCTTGCGGAAACGGCCGGGGGGTCCTGTGACATACCGCAGGGGAGCGGCTTCAACAACCTCCAGCGTGCCCGGGTGCCGACAGGGTTCTCAGCTGGGTCCGTTTTCCACAGGCACCACCCGGGGAGTTTTCCCCAGCCTGGGGAAAGGATCCCCGGATTTCACACCCCAGCAGGAGCCCCCTGGGCCCACTCCCGCAGCAGGCGGCCCGCTTCCCACTGGGCCAGCAGCCGCTCGTCCTCCAGGTCCTCGTGCCACAGCGCCACCAACCGGGCGAGTTTTCCACAGCTCAGCCAGTTGATCTCAACCGTCAGCGGGGCGGCAGGATCCGCAAGCGGCACCACCCGCCAACTCAGCAGCTCCAGCCGTTGCAGCTGCTCCCGCCTCGCGTGCACCCAGGCCAGGAACGGGAACGCCACCGGCAGGACGTGTTCCAGCACCCAGGCCCGTAGCTCCATCGTCCAGAACCACCACTGGTGGGGAATCAGGTTCTCGTAGGTGTGCCCGATCCATCGCTCAGTATCGGTGCTGCCCTTGCTCATGTATTTGGCCAGGTATGCCTTCACCGACTTCCGAATCGACTCCACACCCCCCGCGCTGGCCAGATTGGCTCCTCGGATGCCTGCGGTCTGCAGTGCGGCATCTATCACCCCATCTAGATCTGCTGGAGTCAGAACCCAGTCGCAGTGTGGCTGTCTCTTATTCAGGAAGACAACGTGCCAGTGGGGGGCGGGTCTTCCTTGTGCGCGTGTCCGTTGTGGTTGAAGCTCAGCCACTCCGAGAACCAGGGGGCACATTCCCTGGACTTTCAGCCTTCGGGTTAGTTCTTTCCTCAGCCGATCCTGAAACGCTGCCAGGGTTCCTCGGCGGTGAAGCTCTGAGATCGCTTCATCTGGCAGCGTCACCGTCCAAAAGCTCAGGCTCCGCTTCATTTCCTCCAGCAGGGCCAGAGCCCGCCAGATTTGGCGCCGCGCCGCCGACGGCATCCCCGAAAGCCCGTACCGGGCGGGCCTTTTCGGATTTGGGGCGAGAGACGAGCCCAGGGGATCCGGCTCCGCCGGATCCCACAGCCGCGCCCACTCCGTGGGCTCCTCAACAGCCGGGGCCGGCCCGAAACCGCGCCAATCCCCCCAGCTCTGCCGGGGGGAGTACGTCGTCCTCAGCCGGGGATCCAGCAGCGCCGTGAAGGGGGCCGGATCGGCCCAGCCCTCCTCAGGGGGGGCCAGGGCCACCCCAAGGGCCTTGATGTCCTCAGACAGCCCCACGGCTCAGCCTTCCAGGGCGTCACGCAACCGCACCGCGGCGGCGTGGAGATCGTCCCCCTGGTCGGTGAGTTCGATCAGCTGGGCGAGAAGATCCCGGCCATCGGCTTCCCACTCCTGCAGGTCGTCAAGGAGCTGGGCAATGTGGCGGCGGCGCCACACCCGAGACACCAGACGGAACACAGGCAGAAACGGCATTTCAGGCAGCCTCCTGGACTTGCGCAGCAGCAGGGGCACCAGTGGAGGGGCGGCGCCACTTCTCCAGCCGGCCCGGAGCGGTGCAGAACCACCCGTGGTGCCGGGTCAGACAGGCGATCAGGTAAGCCTCACCGTGCCAGACCTCATAGGGGCAGCGGGTCTGCGGCACCTCCGGGGGAATCAGCTCCAGGGGGCGCTCCGGCAGGCCGGCCGGCTCCGCCGGTTGACGGGTTGGGGAAAACTCGGGCATTGTTCGGGGCGGGATAGGTGGCGGGGCGGCTCCGGTCGGGGCCCCCCGTTTTTTTTGGGCGCAGCATCGGCGCGGCGGCCATGCTGCACAGCGCACCCTGTCACCTCCGCGCCGTGTCGTCACGTCTTCTCGCCGTTCCGTTTGCGTCTCAGCTCGACAACGCCAGCGGCACCGGCTTTCGGGAGTGCTTTTCCTCCAGCTGCGCAATGGTGGCCATGTATTGGAAGCGGATCAGCAGCGACGATGCCTACAACCTGCGCCGCGCTCAGCACGGGGATACGACCAGCGTTGCGGCGCAGCTCGCCACCCTCCGGAGCCTGGGCCTGCGCTGCTCCTTCTGGCAGACCGGCCGGCCACAGGATCTCACCCGGCTGATCGACGCCGGCCGGCCCGTTGCCGTCGGCTGGCTGCACAAGGGGCCGGCGGCACGCCCCACCGGCGGCCATTGGAGCGTCGTGATCGGTTACAGCCCCCTTGGCCCGATCATGCACGATCCGAACGGTGAGCCACTGCTGCAGACCGGAGGCCACATTCCCAGCAGCTCCGGCCGCGCCGTCCAATGCAGCTGGTCAGGGTTTCTGGGGCGCTGGTCGCCGGGTTCTCCGGGCCTGGGTTGGTTCATTGACGCCGCACCGCCCGTCTGAGCACCCCAGCAGCAACAGCCGTCACCTCAGCACCGCCCAACAGCAACAAAGCCCGAACCGATCACCGCCGGTCCGGGCCTGTTGTCTCACTCTGGGACCCGGCTGCGCCCGGCTGGATCGGAACCACGCACCGCGCACCGCTCAAGCTCTGGAACACCGACTGCAGGAAGACAGCTTGCTCCGCGGTGCCGTAGGTCAGCGCCAACGAGTAGCCGGCCGCCAGCACAGCCGCCAGAACCGACCTGCGCCAGCCGGAGCCGCCACAGATGCAGCGGCAATCGGCATCCTCCGGCTGGCCGTGGTCAGCCATCGGAGCGTCAGGGAGCGGCGGGGACTTCCAGCACCACCGGAGCACCGCCCGTGTGGTTGTAGAGGTGGGTGCGGTTCACCACTTCGTCGGCCAGGAAAGCCCGCAGGTCGCGGAAGGTTCCCGTATAGGTGAACTGCCGATCCTCCAGCTGGGCGCCGTCATCGTCAAAGGCCACCAGACGAAAGCCCTTGCCAGGCAAGGCGGGCCCCGGGCGGCGTTCAAGACCGGTCATGTAGAGACGGGAAGACGTCGCCACCGAAACCGGCGACGCATCACCCGGATACTGCCGTCTGGTGTGCGCGGCAACGCTGGCCGTTGCGTTGCTCACCACTCCCTCCTCATCCGGGATCAGACCGACAGACAGAAAGAAGTTGATATTTGCCGTCTCCGCATAAATCACGATCTCGCCGTTGTCAGTCTCGACGGTGTGTGCCTGGATCGCCATTTGGTTGCCTCGGTGTTGGTTGGTTGGTGATGCGGTCAGGGACGGGCGAACGGCCCGTAATTGGTGCCCTTCTCAGACTTCCAGTAAATCGCGCCGCTGCCGGCTTCTTCTTCTGTCAGCAGTCCGCCCAGAAAGGCATTGAAGTCCTCATGGTTGCCCGACAGGCGCATCGTCCACCAGTCGCCACCCGACAGGACCCGGATCGGCTCACCACCGGCCGGCCCGCTGGTTTGACTTGAGGGGTACTTGACCCGGCTGAAGGTGGTCTCGCCAATGCTCTTTCCGGGCTGGCCGATCACCCGCACACGGGAGTGAGCCGATCGGGTGATGGTCTGCGGCTGGCCGGCCATTGCCGCGCCGATCTTGTTTTCACCGAACACCGCGATCATCAGACCATAGGAGCCGCGAACGGATCCGCCGGGGAAGTTGATGCTGATTTTGCGGTTCTGAGTGTCGGACGCCATAGGTGCGGGCCTGAACTACCGCCACCCTGCACCACAACCAGCCCCACTGCAATGGCGCAACCCTTACGGGTTGGGAGCCACAACCTGCGGCAGACCGTTTGACCCTTCACGCTTGGTCACAGAGATGCACCCACGGCCCAGGGCCTTGACAGCCATCCGGCCCGGCTGCCCCACGCGGCCGGAGGCGGACCCGGTGACAATCCACTGCCCCACCGCATCTACATCCACACCCGCGATTACCCCCGCGTGGCGGAGCACTCGCTTTCCCTCCGCCTCAGTGGCGGCCCATACCTGCGGCGTCCCCCAGGGGGCATCCTTGTGGATCACGCAGACCGGGCCGGCGTCCCACTCAAAGCCGCGCCAATGATCGGTGTGGTCCTCCAGGGACGCGCCGCTTTGGTCCCGGTAGCGCAACCGCTTTCTCAGCGGCTTCTGGCCGGCCATCAGTCCACCTGCTCAAAGTTCACAGTGACCCACTCACCCACGGGGGGGGCGTTCTTGCAGCTGGGCTGCCTCAAGAGCTTGTGATACTGCACCATCTCTGCGAGGGCGTCGATCTTGCTTGCAATGTTCCCTAGGGCCGACGGACGCCCTCCCCAATCGAACTGAGCCACCGTCGCGGGGAACGGGATGGGCTGACCCTGGGCGTCGCGCTCACAGGGCCCGCCCAGGGTGTATTCACCCTCGTCCCCCAGGGCTTGCAGGAGCTCCAGGATCTGCCGCGCAATCGACAACAGGTCCCCGATGTCGGCACCGGAGCCACCGGCAGGGCGGCGCAACAGGTCGGCCGTTTTTCGCTCGATCCGGCCCACCTCCTTCGCGATTCCTCGGAGCGTTGCCTGGGGCGCGTTGTCTGGGATCGGCACACCGTCCACGACGTGATCGCCGGGGCGGGTTGTGGTGGGCTTCTCTCCAGGCTTGGGCACCACCTCACCATCGGGTCCGGTCTGGTCGGTGCCTGGGCCCACCGGCAGGGGAAGCGGCACCGGACGGGGGACTGGCCGGGTTCCCTG
>Ga0208787_1000944_pt1 | contig 13239 bp, 11 predicted proteins | sample Wag4_2014_7_11_FD_187362 | JGI IMG/M metagenome (GOLD analysis project Ga0208787, IMG submission 187362) | Fresh water microbial communities from Ohio, USA - Utica-2 Time Series HT 2014_7_11 (SPAdes) (version 2) | ecosystem: Environmental > Aquatic > Freshwater > Water tank | place: USA: Ohio... | reverse complement strand
TCAAGAAAATATCTCCAAAAATTTTTTAGAACTTGTTGCGATCATGGATCGCCTAAGAGCAGAATGTCCTTGGGATAAAAAGCAAACCATTCATAGTTTAAGAAGTAATACCATCGAAGAGTTGTATGAATTAGTGGATGCTATTATTGAGGAAGATTGGCAAGGGATTAAAGAAGAACTAGGAGATTTATTATTACATATTTTATTTTATACCAAAATCGCTTCTGAAAAAAATGAATTCATTTTGGAAGAAGTGATAGAGAGTATTTCTAAAAAATTAATACATAGGCATCCACATATTTATGGTGATGTAAAAGCCGATACCGAAGAACAAGTCAAATTAAATTGGGAACAATTGAAGTTAAAAGAAGGGGATGGCACCAAGACTTTATTAAGTGGTGTACCTAATAGTTTACCTGCTATGGTGAAGGCTTTAAGAATACAAGAAAAAGTAAAACAAGTGGGTTTTGAGTGGGAGAACAAAGAACAGGTTTGGGATAAGGTGAATGAAGAGATAGGAGAACTACAACATGAGATTGCTCAAAACGATAAGGAGAAGATGGAAGACGAATTGGGGGATGTATTTTTTAGCCTTATCAATTATGCACGATTTTTGAAAATAGATCCTGAGACGGCCCTAGAAAAAACAAACAAAAAGTTCAAGCATCGTTTTGAATTAATGGAATCCCATGCTAAAGAGAATGGGTTGGATTTAGCCAAAATAAGTCTTGAAGAAAAAGAAGCCATTTGGCAGTCCATGAAATTAAAATAAGCATAATATCAACAGCAATAAAAAAGGCACTCAAATGAGTGCCTTTTTTAAATAAAGTATAAGATTTATTCATTCAAATTCAACATGAAAGCATAGTTCCCAAAGAAGCCAGGATAAATACCAGAAAGTTTTACAGTAGCGCCTGTTAATTTCTTTAAAGCTTCATAAAACTCTTCAGTATTTTTTACTGGTTGATCATTCACATGGGTAATCACAAAGCCTTTTTCAACCCTGCTTTTACCTAGAATACCACTGCCTAATTCTTTTACAATAACACCACCTTCAATCTCGTTTTTTTCTGCGGTCGCTTTATCAATGGTCTCCAATTTGCCGCCTAATTTTTCTGCTGCTTTACTGCTTGCGATATCGGTATTGCCAAGTTTCGCTTTTAAAGTTGCATTGAGTGTAAGGTCTTTATTATCTCTTTTTAATGTGATCGTGATTTTATCGTTGGGTTTGTATTTGGCAATTTGCTCTTGTAATTCTGGAGAGGATGTAACACCGATACCATTAATCTTAGTGATGATATCACCCACCTTAACACCTGCTGCTTTTGCTGCGCCTCCTTCCATTACATCCGTTACAACAATGCCTTGCACATCTCCAATTTTTACTTTATACTCGGATTCGATTTTCTTGATTTGCTCTTCGTTTAAAGTTTCTTGTGGATAAGAGATGCCCAAATACGCACGTTGAACAGTACCGTATTTCACAATATCTGTCACTACTTTTTTTACCATGTTCACAGGGATCGCATAAGAATAGCCCGCATAGGAACCAGTAGGAGAGGCGATGGCAGAATTAATGCCCACTAATTCACCACTGGTGTTCACTAAGGCCCCACCGCTATTGCCTTGGTTCACCGCTGCATCTGTTTGTAAAAAAGATTCAACTGGTTTATCACTCTGTCTTGAATTAATATCAATCGATCTATTTTTAGCACTAATAATGCCCGCTGTAATGGTTACATCTAAGTTCAAAGGATAACCAATCGCTAATACCCATTGTCCCAATTTAATTTCATCGCTATTACCGTAAACTAAATAAGGTAAACCACTCGCTTCAATTTTAATTACAGCAATATCACTACTTGCATCTACTCCAATTACTTTTGCTTTATAGCTTTTTTTATTGTTCAATGTCACATTGATCTCGTCTGCGCCATTCACCACATGGTTGTTAGTTACAATATATCCGTCTGCAGTAATCAATACACCGCTTCCACTTGCTCTTTGTTCTGGTTGAATTCTTGGACCTCCAAAAAAATCGCCTAACATATCCTCGTCACCAAAAAAATCAAAGAAGGGATTTCTTTGTCTAGGTTGACGATTTTGTTGCACTTGCTTTGCATTGGTCTTTGTCTTAATATGCACAACAGCAGGCGAGGCAGCATTTGCTGCAGGGGTAAAGTCTACAGTGGTAGCCGGGGCACTACCATTAAAAAAATTGGCATAATTCGCAGGCAGTTTGCCGTCTGTTTCAAAACTTGAATTAGATGTTGAGATTTTACCATAAGCCCACATACTAGCCACGGTCGTCATGGCGCTTATACCAATAATGGCTGCTACATTTTTTAAGTTCATATTCATACTTTAAATTTTAATCTTAAATGATTCAGTTCATTTAATTTTTACAAAATTGATACCAATTTAGATACAAATTAACGAAGCTGAAATTTTGTCACAAACTTGGTAAAAGAGTTTAACAAAAAATTGACGAAACTGTTAAATGATGCTGACAATTTTGCAAAATCGAACAAGCAAAATCAAGCTTATTTTAAGCCGGATAGAAAGGCTAAGCTGTCCACACCGTCTGCATATTGTGCTAAAAGGGGTTTTTGTAAACTACCAAAAGGAAGTTGGTTTTTTCCAACCACACATTGAATTTCATCCAAATTGAGTGTTGGGACTGAGCCCAATGGGTACTGTTGGTAATGAATTTGGCTAATTGCTGCAAAAGGGGATGGATTTTCGCTCATTAATACCCCCCCAGAATCCATATACAATTTTTTACCCATCATCAATAAAGCCAATTGATAATCATAATTGTGCTTGTATTTATGTTGGTCTAATAAGTAATTGTATTTTTTAAGGGCGGTTAAAAATGGGATAAAATCATAGCCTTCTGGCACCCAAATCTGGGTCACATTCCTACAGCCCATTCCATAATACAGCATACAATCATCTGCCAAGGCAGCTAATTCTGCCAAAGTTTCAGTTCCATCTAAAATGGCAATGGAGGTTTTATTCTTGCGGATGATATGTGGGAATTTACCAAAGTAGTATTCAAAATAATTACCTGCTGTATTGCCCCCAGTAGCGATATAGGCATCGCAATTTTTAAGCTGTTCTTGCACCGTAATCTGTTGCCCAAAAGCCGGGTCAATTTTAATTAAACTTGTAATAATAAAGTCCATCAATACCTGATCTTTGGAAGACCTTTTTACAATAGCAGTATGCCCAGCAATGAGCGTACTTAGTAAATCATGAAAACCAACCAAAGGAATATTGCCTGCCATGACAATCCCTACTTTTAAATGAGTAGCTTCATTTGAAATAGAAGGATACGCAGCAGTCCATTCTTCTAAGGCTTTTTGCTGTAAAAACTGCTCCCTTATTTGTTGTATGGCCTGGTCAATGAATTCGGGTAAAAACCATGCATTTTGCTGATAAGCAGCTGATTTTGCTTCAATTAATAGGGCATTATTTGGATCTGAAAGCTGTTGTCCTAGGGTGACAAAACCTTTGATTCTTGCTTGTAAGTTCATGCTTGTGTTATATCTTTGTAAGCAAAAGTACGTTACTAAAATTTAAATATTTTTTATGGCAATCAAAATTACAGATGAATGTATTAATTGTGGCGCATGTGAGCCAGAATGTCCAAATAACGCAATCTATGAAGGTGGAGTTGAATGGGCTATGGCCGATGGTACTTCATTAAAAGGTGCTTACACTTTAATGGATGGCACAGCAGTGGATGCAGGCGCAAGAATTGCCCCTGTTGCAATGGATACTTATTACATCACACATAATAAATGTACGGAATGTCAAGGTTTTCATGAAGAACCTCAGTGTGCAGCTGTTTGCCCAGTTGATTGTTGTGTACCAGACGAGTTGTACAAAGAAACAGTTGATGAATTATTAGCTAAGAAAGAAAAATTACATTTATAATTGAATGGTTTAAAAAGGGAATCATTTCCCTTTTTTTATTGTCAAAATTGTTGGTGCATCATTGACCTAATACAAAGTGGATCTTATGAAAACAAAAGTGGCATTGGTGACAGGAGGTTATAGCTCCGAAGCCGAGATAAGTTATAAAAGTGCAAAGACGGTGTTCAATGCATTGGATAAATCAAAATTTGAAGTTTATCAAATAGATATTCATCCTACAGGCTGGTGGTATGAAAATACAGTGGGGGAAGAAGTAGCTGTTGACAAAGCTGATTTTAGCATTGTAGAAGGTGCCGAAAAAATTAAATTTGATGTGGCTTTAATGTGTATTCATGGCACACCGGGTGAGGATGGAAAATTACAAGGCTATTTTGATATGATTGGATTGCCTTATACAAGTTGTGATACCGCTACTTCTGCATTGACTTTTAATAAAAGATATACAGTCGCTGTTGCTGGATTTGGTGGTATAGGTGTTGCTAAATCTTTGCATTTATTTAAAGAACAAGCTTTAAGCCCGGACCAAATTTTATCCAATCTTTCATTACCTGTTTTTGTAAAGCCAAACAATGGCGGTAGTAGTTTTGGCATAAGTAAAGTGAATCAAGCGAGTGAACTACCAATAGCATTAGAAAAAGCATTTAAAGAGGATACACAAATTTTAGTAGAGGAATTTATAAGTGGAAGAGAATTCACCATTGGTGTATTTAAATCCAAAGGAAAGATTACAGTATTGCCCATTACAGAAATCAAGACAGAAAATGAGTTTTTTGATTATGAGGCAAAATACCAAGGTAAGAGTCAAGAAATTACCCCTGCCGACATCACTTCAACAATGTTTGATACGCTAACGGCTGCTGCACAAAAAGTGTATGCAATTTTAAATTGCAGAGGCGTGGTAAGAATTGATTTCATTTATGATGAAGCTGCAGAGAAAGCCTATATGTTAGAAGTCAATACCGTACCTGGACAAAGTGAGGCAAGTGTGATTCCTCAGCAAGTCAAAGCAATGGGCTGGAACTTAACAGATTTTTATGGTTGGATCATTGAAGATAGTTTAGAAAAAAAATAAAATCAAGCAATTTGAAACTCATTGAAGACATATTAAAAAAGCCATTGTGGATGAACATGCTTATTGGTTTTGGAGTAGCCATTTGCTTATTCATTATTTTCTTTTTCTCTTTAGGATGGATTACCGGAAATGGTGAAACAGGAAAAGTGCCAGCAGTGATTGGATTGGACGTAGCTGCTGCTGAGAAAAATTTAATTGCAGCAGGTTTTGATGTGGAGTTTCAAGATTCAATATATGTGGACACCCTTGCTAGAAATGCGGTCTTAAGACAAACTCCAGAGGCAGATGAGATTGTGAAAAAAGGCAGAACAGTCTACCTAACAATTAATCGTGTGATTGCACCACAAGTAGATATGCCAAACCTTGTTGGATTTTCTATCAAAAGTGCAGAGACTTATTTAAAAGTGTTGGGATTAAGATTGGGTTCAATTCAAATGGTGCCAGATCAAAATAAAAATGTGGTGATTGACCAATTAGTCAATGGTCAACCCATTGCACCTGGTTCAAAAATACCATCAGGCACTTTGATACATTTTTTAGTGGGGGATGGTGGTGCATCTGGAGGCATGTTCATGCCAGACTTAGTGGGTTTAACCTATGAACAAGCCAAAGCGCAGTTAATAAGTTTAGGTTTGAACCTTGGCCTGGTTTCAGTGAATGGATCTATTGGAGATAGTGCTTCTGCATTTGTATTTGACCAAAATCCAAGTGCTTATGGTAGTCAAATAGATTCATTAGGAATGCCAATTCAAAATTCAGTTTCTAAAGGGGCTACCATTAATTTAGTATTGGATAAAATAGCGCCAGTAAAAGTAATTAGAGATTCCATCCAATAATAGGTAGACTATTTATTTTTTAAAATTCAAAATACAAATATGAACACAATTTCAGTTGCCGACTTAAAGGCGAAAATAGATGCTGGTGAAAAACTTAATTTATTAGACGTTCGTGAACCACATGAACATGCAGCCTTCAACATAGGTGGTCAATTATTACCACTTGGTTTGGTTCAAGCTTTAATGTTAGACGAAATAGAACACTTAAAAGAAGAGACCATTTATGTGTATTGCAGAAGTGGCAATAGAAGCGGACAGGCTTGCATGATGATGGAACCTTATGGATTTAAAAATGTAGTGAATGTAGTAGGTGGTATGTTGGCATGGCAGGAATCATTTCCAGGATAATCTAAAACTAACAAATGAAAAAAATCATTCAATTAATTGCTTGCTGCTTTGCATTATCTCTAGCAGCTTGTACAAATGGGTCAACAGACGCCAATTCAAATTACCATGACACAACAGGTAAAACAGATATTTTATCTGGTGGTGTAAAACGTATTCCAATTCATACAGATAAAGGAGACTTTACAGTGTGGACTAAGCGAGTTGGAAACAATCCAACTAAAAAAGTATTGTTATTGCATGGAGGTCCAGGTGCAACGCATGAATATTTTGAATGCTTTGATTCATTCCTTCCACAAGAAGGCGTAGAATATTATTATTATGATCAATTAGGTTCTGCTTATTCAGACAATCCAAATGATAGTAGTTTATGGTCAATTGAACGTTTTGTAGAGGAAGTTGAAACAGTGAGAGCAGCACTTGGCTTAGATTCCAATAATTTTTATTTATTAGGTCATTCTTGGGGCGGAATTTTAGCAATTGAATACGCTTTAAAATACCAACAGCATTTAAAAGGATTGATCATCTCCAATATGATGGCATCCATTCCTGAGTATGTGAAATATGCCAATGAGGTATTAGGCCCACAATTACCTAAGGAAGTTTTAGCTCAAATCAGGTCCTTTGAAGCAAAGGAGCAATATACCGATCCAGCTTATCTAAAGTTGATTAGTGATTATTATTATCCAGAACACGTGTTAAGAATGCCTCCTTCCAATTGGCCCGATCCGGTAGTACGCGCATTTGCTAAAATAAATTACCCATTGTATTTAAAAATGCAAGGACCTTCTGAATTTGGTGTGGTAGGAAATGCAGTTTTAAAGAATTGGGATAGAACAGCAGATCTTGCAAAAATAAAAGTGCCTACACTAAGTATCGGCGGCACATTTGATACGATGGATCCTAAAGCAATGGAAATGATTGCAAACAAAGTACAAAATGGCACATTCCTTCTTTGTCCAAAAGGATCTCATATGTCCATGTACGACGACCAAACAACTTACTTTAAAGGGTTGATTGATTTCATCAATAAGGTAGATAAACAGAAGCAGTAATTTTACTATTTCTACATATTAAAAAGGTCCTGAATTCAGGACCTTTTTTTGTAGACTACATGTTGCTTTAGGGGTAATGATTATTTTAAGTCAATCTTTAAACTAATCCAGTAATTTCTTCCTGCCATTGGGTAAAAATTATTCGATGTGGTTAATGTGCGATCATAGATATAACTATAAGTATATCCATTTGGCGCATATTTTACATCCAATAAATTATTAGCATAAACCTGCAATAACATGGTGAATTTTGATTTATTCAGAATGGTCCAATGTGCATTGATATCATTGATAAAAAAAGCGTCTAATATTCTGCCCTTGTTTTGTGTGTTATCAAGGAATTGTTTTGAAGTGTATTTGGTTGTCCAAAAAAAACTCAACTTATCATTTGGTTTCCAATTTAAACTGCGGGTAGTTGTTAGACTAGGGGATAAGGCAATATTGGTATTTTTATGTTGAATTGCTACTTGCTTGAATGCATCATAGTCATCTATGTATTCTGTGAATTCCTTAATCTTATTCTGACTAAATGTGATACTATAAGTAGAAGTATATTTTTTATTTGTTGCGTATTTCACTTGCAATTCTATTCCTGCTCTATAGCTTTTTGGAACATTGGTTCTTGTATAAGCGCCCACATCATTGATCTTGCCTGTCAATACCAATTGGTCTTTATAATCCATGTAGTAGATATTTGCATTAATTGCATATTTGGGTTTTTTAAATTCAAATCCCGTCTCCCAGTCTATTAATTGCTCTTTTTTTGGTTGCTCAATAGCACTTGCTTCAAAATCGTCTCTATTGGGTTCTTTGTTAGCGACCGCAACGCTCGTATAATAAAAAATATTTTTTGCTTGATAGGTCAAACCCATTTTAGGATTAAAGAAATTAAATTTTCTTTCAATTGCTAAATCGGTATTTTTTGTAAATCCATTCATTTGATGATTCACAAATCTGTACTGTAGGTCAATAAAACTTTTAAATTGCTTTGTCAATTTTCTTTCCCATTTCACATAGGTATTCATTTCCTTTTTTAATGCATCATTGTCATAGTACCTGAAATTTGCTGGTGCAAATGTTTGACTCAAATAAGGTAATGTGCCAAAATGCAATCCATTATATACACTCCAACCGCCACCCATCGTCAAATCATTTAAATTATCCACATAAGATACTGCTGCAATTTGTCCATAAAAGTTATTATCTAACCATCTTCTTCTAACTAAGTCGGCAGGCACATTGATTTTACCTGTGATATCGATATTATAATCCAAAAAATTGACTCCTGATTTATACTCTTCGTAATATCCTTTCCCAGTCGTTAAATAAAATGCAGTATTCCATTTCCAAAAATCGTTGATATTCTTGTTGTAAAATAATTGGTAATGCGTTTGTCTGTAATTATCTGTTTGATTTTCATAAGGCGCATCTTCCTTTTCTGTTCCTGCTGGATTATAAGTTCTATTGGTGGCTATTAATTCCTGCGGCACTCCATACCAAGCTTGGTATGTTCTTTCTTTACCACTAAAAACATTTAGCCTCAAAGAAGATTTTTCACCCCAATAAGTACTGCTAAGAAAAAAGCTTTTTAAATCGCTGTTGGCCCTGTCAATAAATCCGTCACTAGTAATTGAACTGATTCTTCCGTCAATAGTGAATTTATTTTGAATCAATCCAGATCCAAACACAAGGTTATTTTTAAAGCTATTGAATGAGCCAGCTGTATTTTGTAAGGATAAATAAGCGCTTGGATTGTAGTCGTTGGTCATTAAATTAACACTAGCGCCAAATGCACCAGCGCCATTGGTAGAAGTTCCAACACCTCTCTGAATTTGAATACTATTGACACTAGATCCAAAGTCTGGTATATTCACAAAAAAAGTTCCCATACTTTCTGGATCGTTATAAGGAATCCCATTCAATGTAAAATTAATTCTTGTTGCATCCGTACCTCTTATTCTGATACCTGTATAACCCACGCCAATGCCAGCATCTGCATGCACCACAACCGAAGGGGTATTTTCAAGTAAGAAGGGAAGGTCTTGTCCAACATTATTCAAAGCAATTTGTGCTTTGCTGATATTTGTTTTTGCAAAAGGCGCTTGTTCACTCACGCGAATGGATTTAATCTCCAATGGCGGCAAACTTCTAATACTGTCTGTGTACTTATTAGAACTATCCCTTTTAGTAACTTGTTTTGTTTGTTGCGCGAATAAAGGAACAAAAAATAAAATCGATACCAATGTGCCCAATAACTTGGTCATAGCTAATTGTTAAGTTTAAAAATACTGGGAACAGGAAATAGCTATGAGAAGAGGCGCAGAAATTGCAGTGACCTTCCCTTCGCAGGCATTATCCTGTTCAGGTTCAACGGGTTTTATCTCAGCTTTTTACAGCACCCCGAGGACAGGGCAAAAATAGGATGCTTTTTTTAGATGAACAACTGTAACTTTATTCTAAGTCTTTCGTTATACGATAAAATAACCCTTCAAATGAAAAAAATAGCCCTAATCGCCTGCCTTCTTATGGCACTTACGCTCCAAGCTCAAAATAAAATGGGTGTAATTTATGATGAAAATGTTCAGGTGAGGAAATTGCCCAATTTTACTTCTATTCGTGTATCCAACGCGATTGAATTATTTATTAGTCAGTCTAATAAAACAGAAGTAGCAGTGAGTGCAACATCAGACGAGTATAGAAATAGAATTATCACAGAAGTAGTAGGGGGCACATTAATTATTAGAATGGCAGATAATTATAAAAGATGGTGGAAATGGGGGAATGAAGATTATAGAATCAAAGCTTATGTAAGTGTAAATGAATTATATGCCTTAACTGGTTCAGGTGCGACCAATATTAAAATTGTCAATGGATTAAGCACTGAGAAATTAAAGATCAATCTTTCTGGCGCTAGTGATATGAAGGGAGATATCAAAGCAGGCACTTTGCTAGCGGATTTATCAGGTGCTTCTAGTTTCAAAGGAACTGTGCAAGCCAACGCATTATCTGTAAAAGGGTCTGGTGCTTGTGATTTTGAAGCTTCAGGTTCAGGAGATGATTTGATTGTGGATGTATCTGGGGCGTCAAGTGTGAAAATGTATGACTACTTAGTAAAGGGGGCTTCAGTAGATGCTTCTGGTGCAAGTAGTATCAAAATAAATGTCTCTGACATCCTAAAACCGCATGCAACTGGAGCAAGTAGTGTAGATTATAAAGGGAATCCAACCATTAAAGAAATGCAAAGCTCAGGGGCGTCAAGTGTGAGACATAAGAACTAATTGATTTCATATTGTAGACCATATTCTACCCCATAAACTTGTTTTAGAAGGAATATTGACCTACCTTTGCCCTCCAAACATCGCGAGGTAGAGCAGCGGTAGCTCGTCGGGCTCATAACCCGAAGGTCGGAGGTTCGATCCCTTCCCTCGCAACATTCAATCCCGCTCCCGATTCCTATCGAGAGCGGATTTTTTTTGTCGTAAGTTTGTATTATTAAAGAAAAGGCATGAAAGTTGGGTTTGTAAACATATTTGGGAAGCCAAATGCAGGTAAAAGCACTTTACTGAACGCCATTATGGGCGAGAAGATGGCTATTGTATCCTCTAAGGTCCAAACGACAAGACATAGAATCAAGGCCTTTTTAAACAAGGAAGACGAGTATCAAATCATCTTTTCGGATACACCAGGTATCATTGATCCTAAATATAAGCTACACGAAAAGATGATGGGGGCAGTAAAATCGGCCTTGGAAGACGCAGATTTAGGTCTTTTAATGGTGGATGTACGCGATGATTTCGAAGAAATAGACGCAATGTTTACTGCATTGAGGCTAAAAGTGCCTTGTATTGTGGTCATGAATAAGTCTGATTTAGCAGAAGGCGGCAGGGTAAAAGAGGCAAATGCCTTTTTTAGTGCAAAGCCTTATTGTTCTAAAATAATTTCTATTAGTGCATTGAATAACAGTGATATAGAAAGGTTATTGAAAGTTATTTTAGCATTAATTCCAGAAGGTGGTCACCCTTTCTTTGACCAGTCGGACTTGAGTGATTTGCCTACTAAGTTCTTTGTGAGTGAAATCATAAGGGAGAAGATCTATCAATTGTTTGGTGAGGAAATTCCTTACCATACAGCTGTATTGGTGAATTCATTCAAGGAACAACCCCTTTTGGTCAAGATTCAGGCTGATATTGTAGTGAATAGAGAATCGCAAAAGGCGATCATCATTGGAGAGAAGGGTAAGTTAATTAAGGAGATTGGCACTTTGGCAAGAAAGGATATCGAAGCATTTATAGGTTCTAAGGTCTACTTGGAATTACTTGTAAAAGTGAAGCCTAAATGGAGAGATAACGAGTTGAAGTTGAAAGAATTTGGATACTAGTAGTATATGTTAATTTAATTAAGTAATTGATATATAGTATTTTAAAATAGTTTATTTGATTATTAAATTTAAATTTTATGAGTTTTACAGTCGCTATAGTAGGAAGGCCCAATGTAGGGAAAAGTACGTTGTTTAATCGCTTGTTAGAAGAGCGAAAGGCCATTGTAGATGATGTAAGTGGTGTAACTAGAGACCGTCAGTATGGAGTAACAGAATGGAATGGCAAGAATTTCAATGTAATTGATACAGGCGGTTTTGTGCCCGATTCAAGTGATATGTTTGAGACAGAAATCAGAAAGCAAGTAAAAATTGCCATAGACGAAGCCAATTGTATCATCTTTATGGTGGACGCTGCGGTAGGTATGACCGATTTAGATGCATCTATGGCAGATATGTTAAGAAGAACTACTAAACCAGTATTAGTAGTTGCTAATAAGGTAGACAATTCAAATAGGGCATTAGACGCAACTGAGTTTTATAGTATGGGTTTTGAACATAACTATTTTGTGAGTTCAATCTCTGGAAGTGGTACTGGAGAGTTATTAGATGCGGTGACTTCTTTTATTACAGAAGTGCAACCAACAGATGAAGAATTGGAAGCAGCAGATAATGTGCCTAAAATTGCTATTGTAGGCCAACCAAACGTGGGTAAGTCATCCTTATTAAATGCATTTATTGGTCAAGAAAGAACCATTGTGAGTGATATTGCTGGAACAACAAGAGACACCATCCATACGCATTATAATATGTTCCAAAAGGAGTTTATCTTGATAGATACTGCTGGAATTAGAAGAAAGAATAAAGAGAAGGACGACTTAGAATTCTATTCTGTGATTCGTGCGATTAAAGCAATGGACGAGGCGGATGTATGTTTAATGGTGATAGATGCTGTTAAAGGTATCACAGCACAGGATCTAAGTATATTTAGTCTTGCTGCTAAAAAGGGCAAGGGAATCGTGTTTTTAGTCAATAAATGGGATTTAGTGCCTAAGGAAACCAATACTGCTAGAGACTATGAAAAAAGGCTAAAAGACAAACTGGCACCTTTCACCGATGTGCCTATCCTGTTTATCTCGGCTGTTGAAAAAACCCGTATTTTCAAAGCCATTGAGATGGCATTGGATGTATATGAGAATAAACATCGTAAAATTCCAACTTCAAAGTTGAATGATATTATGTTAAAGGCAATTGAGAAATACCAGGCTCCTGTAGTGAGAGGACACGTTATTAAGATCAAATTTGTGCAGCAATTACCAACCCGCGTACCAAGTTTTGCCTTTTTCACCAATTTCCCTGATGACGTAAAGACACCTTATAGAAATTACCTAGAAAATCAGGTGAGGGCTAATTTCAATTTTACTGGGGTGCCTGTTCGTATCTACTTCAGAAAGAAGTAGTTAGCTTAAAAAAACTATGAATTTGCTGTTATTTATAAAATAACATGAATTTAATTAGTTAAATTTTGGTGAATGTATTGTTAAACCTTATCTTCGCTCTCGTATTTTTTATACTAAACTTAAAACATTAAAAATGAAAAAAGTATTCGCAATCTTCGCTATCGCTGCTTTAACTGCATGTGGTGGTGCTTCTACTGAAGCTACAACTGATTCT
>Ga0208787_1000943_pt1 | contig 13244 bp, 11 predicted proteins | sample Wag4_2014_7_11_FD_187362 | JGI IMG/M metagenome (GOLD analysis project Ga0208787, IMG submission 187362) | Fresh water microbial communities from Ohio, USA - Utica-2 Time Series HT 2014_7_11 (SPAdes) (version 2) | ecosystem: Environmental > Aquatic > Freshwater > Water tank | place: USA: Ohio... | reverse complement strand
AATTTTATCTCCAAATTCTTTAATCTGCTTTTCTGTTTGGAAAATCAAATTATCAGCTTCATTGAGTTTTTCCACTTTTTCACGTGCTAATTTATCAGTTTCAGAATTAGCGGCTGCTTCTGCCTTCATTCTTTCTACTTCCTCTTTAGATAAACCAGTTGAAGCTTCAATTCTGATAGATTGCTCTTTACCAGTACCCTTATCTTTAGCACCTACACTTAGAATTCCATTTGCATCAATATCGAAAGAGACTTCAATCTGAGGGACACCTCTTGGCGAAGGAGGTATTCCGTCGAGAATGAATTTGCCAATAGGTCTATTATCTTTAGCCATAGGTCTTTCACCTTGCAGAACATGAATTTCAACACTTGGCTGATTATCTGCTGCAGTAGAATATACTTTTGATTTTTTTGTTGGAATCGTACAATTTGCTTCGATGACCACATCATATACACCACCCATTGTTTCTATACCTAAAGAAAGAGGTGTTACGTCGAGTAATAAAACATCTTGGACGTCACCGCTAAGCACACCCCCTTGAATTGAGGCACCAACAGCTACAACTTCATCTGGATTTACGCCTTTATTTGGTTTTTTACCAAAAAAGTTTTCAACAGCTTGCTGAATTTTTGGGATTCTTGTTGATCCTCCTACCAGAATCACCTCAGAAATCTGGGAAAGAGTTAGACCTGAATCAGCCAATGCTTTTCTGCAAGGTTCAAGACTGCGCTCCACCAAGGGATCAATCATTTGCTCAAACTTTGCTCTGGAAAGTTTAGTTACTAAGTGTTTAGGAACACCATCCATTGCAGTGATATAGGGAAGATTAATTTCAGTTTCAGAAGAAGAAGAAAGCTCAATTTTTGCCTTTTCAGCCGCATCTTTTAATCTTTGAAGAGCAATGGGGTCCTTTTTAAGGTCCATATTCTCTTGCTCTTTGAATGTGCTGGCAAGCCAATCGATAATAACCATATCAAAATCATCTCCACCCAAATGTGTATCGCCATTGGTCGATTTTACTTCAAAAACTCCGTCTCCGAGATCTAGAATAGAGATATCGAAAGTACCACCTCCCAAATCATATACGGCAATGGTCATTTCCTTATTCCGCTTATCCAATCCGTATGCTAAAGCGGCTGCGGTAGGTTCATTAATAATCCTTCTTATATTAAGACCAGCGATTTCACCCGCTTCCTTAGTAGCTTGACGCTGAGAATCATTGAAATAAGCTGGAACAGTCACGACTGCTTCTGTAACTTCATGGCCAAGATAATCTTCAGCTACTTTTTTCATTTTTTGAAGGATCATTGCAGAAAGCTCTTGAGCCGTATAAAACCGACCGTCTATATCCACTTTGATAGTATCGTTATCTCCTTTAACAACTTTGTAAGGTGATGCACTTATATCACTCGCAGACTCAGAAAAGCGACGTCCCATGAACCTTTTAATAGAAGCGATTGTCCTTTGAGGATTTGTAATTGCCTGACGTTTGGCCGGATCGCCAATTTTTCTCTCCCCACTATCCATAAAGGCAACAACCGACGGTGTAGTTCTTCTTCCCTCCTCATTTGGAATAACCACCGGTTCGTTTCCTTCCATAACTGACACACAAGAGTTTGTGGTACCGAGGTCAATTCCGATAATTTTACCCATGATAATTTGTTTTTAAATTTTTCAAGTGTTTAACATTCATCTCATCTTATCAAGCTATATGCCAACTCAATAAATCTGCCTTATTTGTCCATATTAGGCAGATTTAATTTTATTTATAAGCTTTAATGATGAAAAAAAATTCAAAAAACTGACAAATTGGCATTATTTGAATTGAAGTGACTTGGTAAACACACCTAACCTTAGAGAATCTAGGGTAACAGATGATAAAGGAATGTCAGTCCGGTTTACCTTCATTCGTGAAGATAAAAATCCAATACCATTTACAATATTACTATACCTTGGAATACTGTTTGAACCTGTTAATCCAAAATTTGCCTGATTTAAATCCAGGATTTCTTTAAATTCAGACCCTCCTGCAGATAGAATAATATCAACTGACTTCATATTCCTTTGAATATCAGAAGAAACTTCCAAAGAATTGCCTAAGAACTTATAAAAGTCAACACCCTTAAATGAAAACGTACCTTTAGTTAAATCAGAACCAACTTCAAGGTTATTTTTTAATACCCAATCTACAGAATTATTAATAAAAATTCCATTCGTTTTATTACTCTTCTCCTGATAATGTATTCTCATAGTCAAATCAAATAACTTGGTGTCTGTCGAATGATTCCATCCTATTGTTATGGTACGATCATACCCTAAATTTAAGGGAACGGAGGGAATTCCCTCTCTTAACTGCAGGTCTTTAACCATTGAAATTTGAGCTGTAATGGTTGCTGGCAAGGATGTATTTTCAAAAGTAAAAATGACTTGTCCAGGAGGTGTAACCATCCAATCTTTAGTATCAAACTCATATAAAATATTAGGAGATTCGGCAAATAAACCCATTTCTCTTTTTATTCCTATATCTTCTACATTTATTCTTCTACCTAAAATTGTTTTCCCTGTTGCTTGGACGGTTAAGATGGCTTTTCCTCCAGCGTAATATAAAATATTTGGATCTTTGGAAAGATCTGATACATTACTTCCTTTGGAAAGAAATGCTCTCTGTACCCTAATGTACTGCTTAGGTTCATTAATATTTAATACCCCGTAAACCACTGGAATTTCCTTTTCAATGGCCTCTATTGCAAAGTCAGTTTCACAACCACTAATAATCAATAGAATTAATACAGCTACAATTAAATTTCTCATGGTTACAAAGTTATAGAAAGATTTAAAACAAATCGCTTTAAATGATTTTTATAGTAAATCATTTATCACTAAATTGGGCAAAATTTAGATTAGATGTTAAAAAGAAATTACTTTTTCCTGGGTTTAATACTAACGACCATTCTAAGTGGTATGTTACTTGTGTACCAATTTGTTTATTCACCCTTGTTACCTGGTTCTGAGCAAAGTAAGATTATTAAAATTCCTTCAGGTACAGATTTTAAAGGCTTATTAAAATTGCTTGAAGAGGAAAAAATATTGGCAAACACCACGGTATTTTCATATTTATCAAAAAAGATGAATTTTAAGGATGGAAAAGTTAAATCAGGACAATATAAAATAAACAAAGGAAATAATCTTATTCAATTGATTAGGAAACTCCGCGCTGGAATGCAGGAACCTGTTAATGTCGTATTGACCACTGAACGAATGCCTGAAAATATAGCGGCTAAAGTTTCAACCTTTATAGAGCCTGATTCTATTACATTAAATGATGTTTTTAATGCGAATGAAATCATTGGAAAGGAAGGATTTACCAAAGAAAATTTTCAAAGTTTATTTATCCCAAATACATATCAGATGTATTGGAATACTTCTGCTTCGTCATTTTTATCGCGTATGAAATCAGAATATGATTCATTTTGGGCTTCAAATCAACGAAAAGAAAAAGCTTCGGCACTATCATTATCGCCTCAAGAAGTATATACCCTTGCCTCAATAGTTGAAAAAGAAACACAACAGAATATTGAAAAAAAAAGGATTGCAGGTGTATACCTAAATAGACTCAAAATAGGAATGCCCTTGCAAGCTGATCCAACGGCAGTGTTTGCCAGAAAAGATTTTTTAACCCGACGTGTAACTGATTATCATACCAAGTTTGATTCTCCATATAATACTTATAAATATACGGGCCTTCCTCCCGGTCCCATTACTATGAGTAGTATTTCAAGTATAGATGCGGTTTTAAACTACGAAAAACATAATTATTTATATTTTTGTGCAGTTGGAGATGAATCTGGTTTGCATTCATTTGCAACTGATTTATCCGAGCATAATAAAAATGCCAGAAAATACAGAGATAATTTAATTCGCAGAGGCCTAAGGTAAATACATAAAAATGAAAAAAAATATTGCTATTGTAACGGGCGGAGATGTTGCAGAACGAAATGTTTCATTACAAAGCGCTAAAAATATAGCGCTTGAAATGGATAATGGAAAATATAATGTATTTATCATTGAGTTAAATAAAGGAAAGTTTACCTTACAGGGAACAGACAAGCAAATTGATTTAAATGATTTTTCTTTGATGACGGAAACACATCAAATAACATTTGATTTAGTTTATTTAATGCTGCATGGTCATCCGGCAGAGGATGGAAATTTACAAGGATACTTTAATTTGATAGGGATGCCATTTACAGGTTGTAATCTGTTTACCAGTGCCATAACTTTTGGTAAGCAAGCAACAAAGGATATACTTAAAAAGTACCATATTCCTATGGCAAATTCAATGTTGCTAACACAAAATACTACTTGGAATGAGGAGGAACTTTTAACCTTAGGTTTACCTTTATTTGTCAAACCAAATAAAAATGGAAGTAGTTTTGGAGTAAGTAAAGTTAAAACAAAAAATGAACTTTCAGATGCCATTAACATAGCCTTCCAATATGATGACGAAGTTGTTGTAGAAGCATTTCTTTCCGGTCCTGAGTTTTCAAATGGGGTCTTCAGAAAAGATGAAAACATAGAAGTGTTACCTATCACTGAAATAATTACCGAAAATGAGTTTTTTGATTACAAGGCTAAATACGAAAACCAAAGTCAGGAAATTACTCCAGCCAGACTTCCAGAAGAATTAACAGCTAAATGTAAGGCACAAACCAAGTTAATTTATGAGGTTTTGGGTTGTAAAGGAGTTGTGCGTGTCGATTCTATTTGTGTTGATGGTACTTTTTACTTTCTTGAAGTTAACACCATTCCAGGCATGTCAATGCAAGCATTATTCCCCAACAAGTTAAATCACAGGGTATGACTGTTTCAAACTTGTTGGATTATGTCATAAATGAGGCGTTGAACGCCTGAAATTATAAGATAGCATAAAAGATACAGGTTTTTTATTGTTAAAATCCAGCTATACTATTTATTTAACATATAGAACTTTAACAAATAAGTATTTCCAGTAAATGCATGTAGTTTATTAAACCTTCTGCAATTACTGAAAATACTTAAAAATATTGATTATCTACCCAATTGTTCACGAGTTGGCTTAGTAAGCATTTTCATAACCTTTGCTAATCCAGATTCACCATCAGGAGGATTTAATTGTTTAACCCACGACATATTGTAACCACTCGTTCCTTGAATTTCAAATCCAACGTCCCATAAATCATTAACTGCAGAATCAAAATAGATGTATTTAAATAGTTTACCCGGCTGGTGTTCACTGGGGCGTTGAGAAATATACCAGTTTCCATTATCAAATGTTTCTTGAAATTGCCCTTTTAAATAGGTACCATTAGGATTAAATTTGTACCAAGTGCCAACAAAATTAGGTCCTACTCCTACCTTTTCAGGAATTATATAATATTCATAAACCCAATAATCCGTGAGAAGTAAATCTGTTTCTTTAAATTTTTCCGGGATGGCAGGTGTTCCAATACTGCCTAAAGAGGGTTTTGCGTCAACAGTGGGATCAACGCTTTTACTTACTTTACTATTTTGTTGACAAGAAAATGTCACCATACTAATAAGAGAAAGCTGAAGTAAAAATTTAGTTATGTTCATAAAAGATTATTTTAGTACAAAATTAACCTAATTTCGACTAATATTTGACACAGAGGCAATCAATTGATTAAATTTAAGGGAAGAAAAATCCACAACATGGTGAAGAGTTGTGTTTCCAAATGATTTTGAACCAACCGATACTATGTTAAACTTTTTGAGAAAAATTATATCTTCCAATGCCTCGGATGAAATAAAGACTAATATTTCATTGGGTATTAATTGAAGAGAGTTCGCAGCACTTTCATAAATATTTGAAGTTGTTTTTAAAAATTCAACAATGTTACCATCAAGATAATTATTTATTAAATGAGTTATTCTAAGTCTATCTAAAATTTCTTTTAATTCAGGTTCTTTGGAAACTACAGCGATTAGGATTCCCTTATTTTTCAACTCCTTCAAAAAAACCAAAAATCCATCCACTAAATGATCCGGTGTAATTAGTTTTGGATCTATTTCAGTTATTCCTTCATTTGCACTTTGTTTCAACACTACATCAATTAAATTAAAAACACATCCTTTTATCATAAAATAATTTATTTTTCCCCGAAATATATTAAAACTATTAGAAAATATACTTAACTTTATAGAAATTATGAGTGATATTTATTGTTTTAATTACATATTTACGAATAATTTAGAATTCAGGTACATTGCACTCCAAATAATATAATAAATTAAGCCAAATGAAATCCAATCAAGAAGAAGAATCAGGTGCTTCTTTAAACCCATATTCAGGAAAATGGGGAAAAGGAGAAGCAATGCATTTACTTAGAAGAACAACAATAGGACCTAACCCTGAATCAATGAATACGGTTATTTCCAAAGGGTTAAAAAGGTCTTTAGATATGCTTTTCGAAGACCTTCCTGATGTTCCACAGCCCATAAATTATATTTTTGAAAATGATCCTCATGTACCTATGGGTACTTCTTGGGTCAACGCTAAATACAATGACACCCAGGATAGTATAAATTACAGAACCTCAAGTCTCCGTGCCTGGAATGCAGAGATATTATTAACCGAGGGAATTTCCATTAGAGAAAAAATAACATTGTTTTGGCATAATCACTTTCCAATTGATTTGGGAACTGTTTCTGACCCTAAATACATGTATGATTACATTCGATTACTTAGAAATAATGGACTAAAGAACTTTAAAAATTTAGTTTATTTGATAACTACTAATCCAGCAATGTTAAGATATTTAAATGGGAATCAGAATGCAAAAGGAGCTCCAAATGAAAATTTTGCCAGAGAATTATTAGAATTATTTACCATAGGTAAAGGTCAGATAGCGGGTCCTGGAGATTATACTACCTATACAGAAGGAGATATAAAAGAAATGGCAAAATGCCTGACAGGTTGGACAGATCAAGGATATTATTCTAAAACAGCGACCGTAATTAGTAGTAGTTTTAACATCAATAGACATGATTCCACTACGAAACAACTATCCAATAGATTTGATTCAATAAAGATTGTTAATGAAAACGAAAATGAATATAAAACGCTCATAAACATCATTTTCACTAAACCGGAGGTAGCCAAATTTATATGCCGAAAACTATATAGATATTTTGTTTACTACAAAATAAGTGCTGATGTAGAAATAAATATTATCAAGCCATTATCAGAATTATTTATTGCCGAAAAATTTGAGATAAAACCAGTTTTAAGAGCATTGTTAAATAGTGAACATTTCTTCGATATTGCAAATAGGGGAAATATGATTAAAAATCCTATAGATTTTAGTATCGGCTTATTGAAGCAAACACAATTTATTTTACCAACAGATAATAATAAAAGAACACTTTCACTACAGTCAATCATTCGTAATATTGGCGGTCAACAAATGGAGTACTTTTATCCTCCTGATGTTTCGGGTTGGAAAGCATACTACCAAGAACCAAGCTTTTATAGGATTTGGATTAATGCTACTACTTTGAATGCCAGAATGAGTTATACAAATTCATTGGCAGGAAGTGGTCTAACGTATAATACCATAAAATATCAAATAGATGTATTGAAACTTATTGGTACAATGAAAAAAGTGAAAGATCCTAATCTACTCATTAAGGAATTAGGTGATTTTTTCTTCCCTTTCGGATTAACAGATAATCAAATTGTTGATTTAAAAACACTTATTCTTCCCGGGGCTCCTGACTATGAATGGGAAGAACAATATGAAGCCTATTTAAAAAATCCAACGAATGTACCAATTAGGGCGGCTTTAGAAACAAAAGTAAGGAACCTTATTAAGGCAATGTTAACCATGCCTGAAAATTATTTAAGCTAGTATAATGATGAATAGAAGACATTTTATAAAAAAGACTGGCGTTAGTTTGACTATACCATTTTTAATCAATGGACTTGATATTTTTGCTCAAGCGGAATCTCCATTTCTATCGGGAATGGATCCTTATGATGATAAAATATTGATATTGATTCAGATGAATGGTGGTAATGATGGTTTGAACATGGTCATTCCTATCGATCAATATGATGGACTTATGCGTGTTAGATCCAATATTGCTCTGCCCGAGACAAAAGTTCTTAAACTTACAGATAAATTAGGACTACATAGCAGGATGACAGGCCTTGCCACCTTGTATAAAGAGGAGAAACTTGGTGTTTTACAAAGCGTTGGTTATCCAAATCAAAATAGATCTCACTTTAGGTCAACTGATATCTGGAATAGTGCATCAACGTCAAATGAATATATAAATTCTGGATGGATTGGAAGATTTTTGGATTCTAAATATCCTGGATTTCCTGAAAAATATCCATCTATTGAATATCCTGATCCATTTGCACTGACGATTGGCAGCACTGTTTCTCAAACATGTGAAGGTGCTTCTGGAAATTTTGGAATAGCTGTAAATGATCCTAAAAACCTAAGAGCATTAGCTGAAAATGACGCTGAAAATTTTGAGTCAATAACCTACGGGGAGGAGTTAAAATATCTCCAAAAGTCAATTCTTCAAACAAATGCTTATTCAAAGTTAATTCAAAAAGCGGCTGAAAAAGGAAAAAATTTAGCAACTTATCCTACCAATAACAGTCTGGCTACTCAATTAAAATCTATTGCCTTACTCATTTCAGGAGGATTAAAAAGCAAGGTATATATAGCAAGAATTGGTGGTTTCGATACTCATGCGAATCAGACTATATCCACTGATAATACGACGGGTACCCATGCAGAATTATTGGGTAGCTTGTCAACCGCCATTGAAGCATTTCAGAAGGATCTGGAAATGTTAAATCTGTCTAACAGGGTTATAGGAATGACATACTCTGAATTTGGAAGGCAAATACAGTCAAATAACAGTGGAGGAACTGATCATGGAAATGCTGCCCCTTTATTTTTATTTGGTACTTGTGTCCAAAATAGAATAACTGGTGAAAATGTCCAGATTCCAAATCCAATACCTTCTCAAGCTGGTGTTGCTATGCAGATTGATTTTAGAAATATTTATGGTTCTATTTTGGTAGATTGGTTTGGAGTTAAAGAAAATGAAGTTAAACAGTTGATATTTAATGATTTTGTTAAATTACCAATTATTAAGAATTGTTTAACTGCCACACCAATAAAGGAAGTCCTTTTACCTATGTTTGTTGAACTATATCCTAATCCCACGTGGGGACCAATAAATCTGACGTTTCAATCTGTTGGAGGAGATTGCTACCTGCATTTAATGAATGGACAAGGACAAACCATCAAGCAACAAAAGTGGAATGGCATGTTTTCAGGAGAGCAAAATTTACAAATGGATTTAAGTGATTTGTCCAACGGTATTTATTTTATGCACTTAAGGCAAGGTTTGCAACATAAAACAATGCAGGTGGTGTTACAACGATAAACTAAGAAGGCAGGCTTATTTTACCCATACAAATGGAGGGATTTTCACCATAATTTGTATTTCCACCAGACAGTGTTTCATTAGCCAGAACAGCAAAAAGAACAGCTTCCTTAGCATCCCCTGGAATACCTAAATTAGCGGGATTCATAAAATTTGATCCTGGTAAAAGTCTGTGGATATGAGACATAAGTAATTTGTTATGAAAGCCACCTCCACTGGCAAATTTTCTGGTTTCTCTCCAATTTGGCACTTCCCTTTTTATACAATCAGTAATTGTTTCAGCACTTAGCAAGGTTAAAGTGGCTAATAAATCTTGAGGACTTAGAACAACGCCTAATTTTTCCTTACTCAAATTTATGAGAGCAGAGAATTCAAATAATTCTGGACCTGTTGTTTTTGGAATTGATTCATTAAAAAATGGAATATTTTTCCAAAGCCCGAGTACATCATAATTAATTGATCCCGTTGAAGCGATTTGGCCATCAACATCGTAATTTATATGAGGATAAAACTCTTTTATGACGGCATCTAAGAGTGTATTTCCAGGACCAGTATCCGTTACTAAAGCCCCATCAAAATTTTCTGTACCGGGTAAAAACGTGAAATTAGCAATACCCCCAATATTTAATAATAAGGTTGGTACGCCAATTTCGTTAAACAACAGGCAATCACCATATAAAGCTAAGGGAGCGCCTTCTCCACCTGCTGCAATGTGCTTCTGTCTAAAGTCACTTAAAGTGATAATACCCGTATGAACGGCAATATGATCACCATCCCCAATTTGAAAAGTTGCATTTCCAAATTCACTATTTTTATGAAGTCTAAAAGGCCAGTGAAAAACAGTTTGACCATGGCTGGCAATAACATCTATTTCATAAGGTTTAATATCCCACTCTTTTAACGTGTTTAAAATCATTTCTGAATGAATCTTTGCTAACCAAGGATTTATGAGTGTTAATTTCTCAAAAGAAATAACTTTTTTTGCAAAAACAGATAAAATTTTTTCTTTAATATCATCTGAATAATTAACGGTTATGAAATGTTTAACTTCTACTTTAGTAGAAGCACCTGCACCAGAAATAAGACAAAGAGCAATATCCAGTCCATCTAAAGAAGTACCAGACATTAGACCAATAATCCATCTTTTATCGGAAGCAGCTATTTTATATAACTTTTCAATTTGGGTATTCATGGTGAAAAATTATAAAACAGGATAGTTTGGAAAACTACTTAGAAAAGTATAATTATTATTCTCTTGATTGACCATAAAACAACTGGTATTTGAACCATTAGTGACAACGATATAAGGAGCTTTCAACTTAATATTATACACAGAAGCTTGATGTATAACATCATCCGTTAAAGATATATTTGGAGATTTACATTCTATTAAAAAAAATGGCTTCATTGAATAATCGAAAATCAATACATCACACCTACCCTTTTTCATACCTTTGGATACGCCCTTTTCAATAGAAAAATGATTTAATGGAAAATTGAGAACTTTAGACAAGTACGAAACCATTAATTGTCTTACCCATTCTTCAGGTTGAAGAACAAGCCATTTTTTTCTTACAACATCGAAAATTTCCTTTCCCCGTTGATTTGTTCTAATTTTAATAAGAGGCTGAACCTGAAGTAAATCTATGTCAATCCAAATACTCATTTTACCATAACCTTTCTTGAAATAAGAAATTCACGGGATTCAAATGAAAGAATATAGGTTCCAGGCATTAAATTCAGATTTGAAAAATGCATCTTTTGAAAATCGCTTGAAAACTGAATACCATTCTCCTGTTTAACCGTTCTACCTAAAATATCCCTTAAGTTTACGGTAACACCTTTCAAAGGCATAGAAAGGGTAGAAAATTGAAATTCTATATCATTCAATGAAGCATTTGTTACAATAAATCTAAAGTTTTCATCTACCTTTTCAGAAATACCAGTTAAAACGCCTGCCATGTCAGAAGTTCCATGAACGTTGACAAACTCATATTTCACCCCATTTTTTTTCCATAAAACGGCTATCACTTCAAAATTGGCAGCTGAGGAATTTGTTGGTAAATTGATAGTACCAGTTATAGTTTTTGAATAACCCGCTGAAAAAGATGTACCTGGTAAATCTTCTCCAAAACTTTGCGTGAAAAATGAACTTCTAAGTACATTTTTGTGATCAACAGTACCTGATAAACCCGTTTGCACTTCTTTTACCACTTTTTCAACTAAATATAGCCCCATTGTGTAGTTCCCTGTCATCACTTTGGGGAATGTAAGGGTAACCTGTGCTTTGATACTTGTATTACCTGTAGCTCTAGCAACGGTTTTTAATAAAGCCACTGGTTCCTTTATAACAGCATCTTCAATACCATTTTTAATCTCCCTTTCTGTAACTGAACCTCCAGATCCCTTATTTAATCCATTAAGATAAAAAGCAGGTTGATAAGCAGATACATCAAAGTTTCTAATTATATCAAGGGAAGTTTGAGAAAAAAGTCTTGAAGTTGAACTAGAATGTGCCGTAAAATAAAAGGCATTATTTTTTACATTATTTAGTAACCAGGAATAAGAATTCCAAGCTGCACCAGAACATACAGGGCACCAAGTAGCAGATAATTTAACCACTAAACCGTTTTGCTTAGTGTCACTTCCCTGGGCTAAAATATTTTTTGAATAAAAGCTTGTAAGGATAATAGAAAGGATAATGAGTCTCATGTTAATTTGATTTATTTTCAAATATAAGGATATGTTCGGTATTTGAATCAATCTTGTACCTATTATCTTGTCTAAAACCAATCACCCATATAATTTGATTATTTGCATCTACCAGCAAATAAACCTCTTCCTTTTTAATTTTATCGATTTTTTTGTCTGTAAGAAAATCTTGAAGTTTCTTTCTTTGATTATTCATGTTTAAAGGATGAAAAAAATCTCCATTTTGCCACTTTCTAACATACAATGGAAAAATTATTTTTTTTGAATCCACAAAAATGATGTCCGTTCCCTTATTTAAATTCTCAGGTATATTATAAATACTTTTGATGTAAATGCTTTTACCCTTAGCATATTCAACAATTCCATTTTTGGGTATCTCCATTTCTTTAGGATCCAAAGGAGCTTCTTCTTCCTTTATTATCCTCAAAAACCTTTCTAACTTAATGATTTTTTGATTATTATGTATAATAACTGAACCAATCGAAACAGACTTTTCCTTCATTTCGACTATCTCGTAAATCATTTTTGAGGTAAATCCTAAAGGACTTAATACTTCATAAAGAAAAGTTATGGGTGCAACACTGGTATTCAAGCCATTAATATCTATAAGTAATTCATTTTCAGATAAATAAGTCACTAATTTTTTAGATTCACTGGCTACGAATTCATTTTTAATATGAATTAATTCTAACCAAACCCTCTTATTTTTTAAAAAAGTAGCTAGTAAAGAAGGATTAATTTTGCTTAATGAGGGAATTATTTGATGTCTGATTAAGTTTCTATGATATATAAGTTTATTATTACTTGAATCAGTGCGATAAGGTATTTTATTTTGAGTTAGATAATCATCTATTTCCTTCTTAGGGAACGGTAAAAGAGGGCGCAAGATAGTTCCGTTTATTGGGGGTATGCCAACAAGGGCGTTAAGAAAACCACCTCTTAAGAAATTGAAAATGACGGTTTCCAACCAATCAGAAGCATGATGAGCTGTACAGATATAATCAAATTGAAATTTTAATCTGGTCTCTTCAAAAAAGGCATAGCGAAAATTTCTTGCTATT
>Ga0208787_1000942_pt1 | contig 13248 bp, 16 predicted proteins | sample Wag4_2014_7_11_FD_187362 | JGI IMG/M metagenome (GOLD analysis project Ga0208787, IMG submission 187362) | Fresh water microbial communities from Ohio, USA - Utica-2 Time Series HT 2014_7_11 (SPAdes) (version 2) | ecosystem: Environmental > Aquatic > Freshwater > Water tank | place: USA: Ohio... | reverse complement strand
AATTTCGGTATAGCGATTGGATGCGTTGGTAATCTGGCCAAAGACTGTTACCGCAATAATTGCAACGATGATCCAGAAAAGTGGTCCACGTAAGATTTTCTGAGAGCGAGTGAGCGGAGCCTTCTTAGCGCCATCTTTGGCAGGTTTCATCGACTTCTTCATCTTTTTCATAGGCGTCTGGGAAGTCATCTAATTCCTTACGAGTACATGTGCTTGGCAAGCACACCGATAAATGAGAGGTTGCGATACTTTTCATCAAAATCTAAGCCGTAGCCAACTACGAATTCAGTCGGAATATCAAAGCCCACATACTTGACCTTGACTTCAACCTTGGCAGCTTCTGGCTTACGCAGAATTGTTAAAATCTCAACGCTGGCAGCACCACGTGAAAGTAAGTTTGCAGTAAGCCAAGACAGTGTTAAGCCTGTGTCCACGATATCTTCAACAATCAGAACGTGGCGTCCTGTGATATCTCGATCTAAATCTTTAAGGATACGAACTACGCCACTGGATTTCGTTCCGGAGCCATAAGAAGAAACAGCCATCCAATCCATTTCAATATGGGATTGCATTGCGCGGGTGAGATCTGCCATCGCCATGATTGCGCCCTTAAGCACACCAACAAGAAGTACGTTCTTATCCTTGTAATCAGCATCTACTTGAGCCGCTAACTCTGCAATACGGTTCTTGAGTTGCTCTTCTGTTGCGATTACCTTTTCAACGTCGGTTCCGACTGTTGCTAGATCCACCTTGTGTACTCCTTGATCAAACGGTCATGGTCGTGTGGGCTGGGCTAAGAGCGAAAGTCTGCCTGAAATTCGCTCAACCTTCACACCGCCTGGGAGGCTTAAGGGCCCCTGTCCGCGCCACGATGTGACCAGCGCCTCGGCTGCTGCCACGTGATCTGCAGTAATTGAGCCCTCAGGCGCTCCACAGGCGTAGATCGCAGCCCTGATTACTCGAGTCCGAAGAGCTCGAGGCAAGGCAGCTAAATATTCACAATCGATATCCGCCAGGTTCAGTTGAGAAATTTCGGCGGCGGCTAGGCCGTCGAGCGCATCTGCATCATCTCGAAGTAGGCCAGCTGTGCGCGCCAACGCTGCTGAAATTCCTGGTCCAATTTTGGATTCCATTAAAGGAAGAATTTCGCGGCGCACTTTTACTCGCGTGAAATCTGCGTTGAAGTTATGTGGGTCGTTCCAGATTTCTAAACCTAACTCTTTACATGCCTCTTCAGTCTCTTGCCTTGTTACCTGCAAGAAAGGACGAAGATACTTTCCATTCTCTGCTGCCATTCCAGAAAGTGAACGCGCACCTGAACCACGAGCCAAACCTAAGAGAACTGTCTCTGCTTGATCATCTCGAGTGTGGCCGAGAAAAATCTTTACCGCGCTCTCTTTTTCAGCACTCGAATCAAGAGCTTGATAGCGTGCACTGCGAGCGCCAGCTTCGAGGCCGGACTCAGTAGTGACCACAACTTTTTCAATAAGAACATTCTCGTAACCCATCTCTTTCAATTGCTTACTTACTTTTTCTGCCTGCGCTGCAGAATTCTCTTGAAGTTGATGATTAATAGTAATTGCCACCGGTGTAATTGCTAAAGGAGTTGCTTCCATCAAGACTGCATAGGCAAGTGCTAGCGAATCCGCGCCACCAGAAACTGCAACCAAGACAACATCGCCTGCCTCTAATTGCGCAAGGGAAGGTTTAACAGCGTTGCGCAGAGCAACGAGCGCTTGAGTCATAGGTGAAGGTTAGACCCGACCACCAAATGGCATAAGCCCCTTAACGCTATAGATACTTGAGTAGAGCAGGCCTTTATCCTTTGAATTGGCTTCCCACATCATGCCGCCGCCTGCATAAATTGTGATGTGGTGGATAGTTGAGATATTTCCTTTATAAGAATAGAAGAGGAGATCTCCGGGCTGCAGCGCTGTAAGTGGAACGTGATAGGTATAACCAGCGTAGAGCGCAGAGTTGAGGCGATCCCAATTTGGCCAACCAAGACCGGCGGAACGATATGCAGCGTAGACGAGTCCAGAACAGTCAAATGAGTTAGGGCCTTCAGATCCCCAAATGTATGGCTTACGCGCTTGCACCTGCTTCTTGGCAAATGCGACTGCTGCAAGTCGCTGCGCTTCAGAAGTTCGGAAGGTGGAACGTCCCTTAAAGCCACGATCTGGCCAGACCTTTGCCTGGTTGATAACGGTCGTTGCTGTATTTGCTTGGCTCTCTTCAAGGAGCGCAAGTTGTCGTTGCTGCTCAAGGGTCACGCGAACGTTACGAAGCTTGGCCAAATCTTTGATCAACTTATCTTGAACGGCGCGAAGTTTATTTACTTCCTTCTGTTGTAGCGCCTGGACATCATCGGCAATCTTCTTCGCTAGCGCTACTTTGGCAGTTGCAACTTGTTGAACAGCCTTTGCTTCGTCGGCCTTCTCTTTGGCTGCCTTTGCAATAACTTCAGCTGCCTTATATCTCTGCAAGGCAACTGTGTTCTTAGTACCTAAGTTATCAAGGGTACTTAATTGATCCATTAAATCTTGTGGGCCATTTGCACTCAGCAGTGGCTGAATATCACTGATGCTTCCGCCGAGAATATAAGCATTTGCAGCCATACGTCCGATGGTGCGATGTGCTTCCGCAACTGCTGCTGCAGTTTCAGCGGCGTACTTTGCTGCCGCTACTGCTGCGGCTGTAGCTACAGATAGTTCGCGTTGCGCCTTCAGATACAGCGCACGAGCTTCATTTGCGCGAGCTGTCAGTTGGCGAAGTGTGAGGTTGGCAGCTGCTAACTTCTTCGCGGCAGCATCGGCAACCTTCCTCTGCGCAGCTTCTGCCTTTTTTGCTGCTTCAATTTCAGCGAGAGTTGGTTTTGGCGCCGCGATGGCAGGAGAGGATCCAAGAGTGAGCCCAGTTATTAGGGCAAGGCTCAACAACCGACTTTTCATGCGCACTGTTCAAGAATAAATCAGTGCGCTGCGCTTTGCAGTTCTATCTGGCTAGTGTCGCTAGTTAGCCACATCTCTTCGGGAGAAAAGCACAGTTGCAACAATCGCTCCTACAAATACATAGGAACTTCCCAGAATTAGCGCATGTGAATATGAAAGATCTGGGCTACCACCTTGTGCAATCGTTGAGAGCTGATTACCCGGCATCCACTCGAGTGTGACTGGCTTTACTGCACCAATCAAATTCTCAATGATCAAAAGCCAGAGAACTCCGATAGAGATTGCCGAAATCGGTGATCTCAAGAGCAAGCCAAGGACCATGCCAACAATTCCAAAGTAGATAACAGAGATGCTGACATTCAGTAGCGTCTTGCCGATCTCTTGGAAACCTTCAGAGGTAAACCACAACTCAGTCGAAACCTTGGCGCGATCTGAAAGGAAGTATGAAATTCCAATGCTGACAAGGGCTGCGATGACAACAAGGATGAGTGCGAAGATCTTCATGGCGATTAACTTGCCCAGAAGAATACGAACTCTGCCTGGTTGGCGAACTAAAAGATTGCGAAGGGTTCCGTAGGTGTACTCCTGAGCAGTTTGCGCTGCAAATACGCAGAGCGCAATAACTCCTAGTAACCCGCCGACTGAAGAGAAGCCATAAACCGAACCACCCGCAAGATTGAGTACTTCGCGGCCAATCTGTCGGCCACGATCTCCGTTACCGTCTTCAGAATCAATCATCAGATACAAGAAGGTATTTGTAAGCCCAGTAAAGAAGAGCGCTGCTCCAAGAGTTCCGAAGAAGAGCGTAGGGCGGCGAAGTTTGCGCCATTCAGCAAAGACAACGCGCATCATGAGCGATCTCCTGTCATTTCAAAGAATGTCTCTTCTAGGTTTGGTAATTGCGGCGCTAGCTGAGTCAGAGTAATTCCTGCCTCGAATGCTTTGCGATTGAGAGTCCCAGCCCATTCGGCAGGGCCTTCAATATGAGCAACTTCAGAACGAATGGTTGCGTGATGCCCATCTGCCTGGGCTATCTCAACAATCTTCTTGAGATCAGCGAGATTTTCGGTCTTGACCAAAATTACTGGTTGCTGCTGTAGTAAAAGTTCTTTCATGGCGCCAGCAAAGACAACTTCACCCTTGCGAAGCATCACGATGTATTCGCTGATGAGTTCGAGCTCTGAAAGTAAGTGTGAAGAGACAAAGACAGTTGTGCCGCTGCTAGCGAGTTTTTTCAGAAGGTCACGGACCTCTTGAATACCTTCAGGATCTAAACCATTTGTGGGTTCGTCGAGAATTAAAATCTTTGGATTTGGCAGGAGCGCTGCTGCAATACCTAACCGCTGCTTCATGCCGAGTGAGTAGGTCTTGTACTTAGATCCGCCACGACCTGCTAGGCCAACAGTTGTAATCAACTCATTTACGCGCTCGATGGGGAATCCACCGAGAGTTGCTAAAACCTTGAGATTTTCTTCACCGGATAGCGCTGGATAAAAAGCCGGGCCTTCGATCATGGCTCCAACACTGGAAAGATATTTTTCAGGGTGCGAAATTGATTGGCCCAAGATTTCTGCAGTGCCGCCAGTCGGTGAAATTAGTCCAAGTAACATGCGAATGGTTGTCGTCTTGCCAGCACCATTTGGACCAACAAATCCACAGATAGTTCCGAGTGGAACCTCAAAATTTGCGTGTGAAACAGCAAATCCTGAGTCATATTTCTTACTGAGGTCTTTTACCGATATTGCTAAGGAGGTCATGTGGGCAATATAGCGGGCAAACCTTAAGATACTCATATGAGCAAAGAGGTGTGGGGGTATCAAGACCGCCCAAAAAGAAGCGAGCCAGATTGGGAAATTAATCCACAAACTGCCGCTGTTCGCGAAGGCCTTGCTCGCTCCGGTTTCGGTGAAACATCTGAGGCGCTTTATCTCACCAGTGGATTTACATATACATCTGCTCAAGAAGCTTTAGATTCATTTACCGACGAGACAGATCACTTTCTCTATAGCCGCTTTCACAACCCAACGGTTGCAATGTTTGAAAAGCGTTTGGCTGCTATCGAAGGCGCTGAGCACTGTGTAGCAACTGGTTCAGGTATGTCAGCAATGTTCGCATCCCTTGCCTGTCTGGTCGAAGCAGGAGATCACGTTGTGGCATCAGCGGCAATGTTTAGCTCATGCCATGTTGTCATCACTGAAATTCTCCCAAAGTGGGGCGTTACTTATGAACTCGTGAAGGCAAACGATAAAGCTGCGTGGGAGAAAGCTTTGTCGCGCCCAACTAAGGCAGTCTTTATTGAAACACCGAGCAATCCGCTCTTGGAAATTGTTGATATTCAATTTGTCAGCGATTTGGCTCATAAAGTGGGAGCCACAGTTATCGTCGATAACGTCATGGCATCTCCTGTATTACAAAAGCCGCTCGAACTTGGCGCAGATGTAGTTATGTACTCAGCGACAAAACATATTGATGGGCAAGGTCGCGTTCTTGCCGGCGCCCTGCTTGGATCTTTCTCATATATCCACGAAAAATTAATTCCATTTGTTCGCCACACTGGGCCAACAATCAGTCCATTTAGCGCATGGGTTCTCGTTAAATCTCTAGAGACAATGGAGATGCGCGTTATGCGTATGGCCGAGAATGCACAAGCGATTGCAGAATTTCTAGAGGGGCGTAAAGAGATCAAGAGCGTGCGCTATCCAGGTCTTGCCTCGCATCCAGATAGCGCTGTCATCAAGAAGCAGATGAAGGCAGGTGGCACCACCATTGGTATTGAATTTGCCGGCTCTCAAAAAGATGCCTTCACATTTATGGACTCTCTCAAAGTTATCGATATCTCCAATAACTTAGGTGATAGCAAGTCACTAATTACACATCCCGCATCTACTACGCATCGCCGACTTGCCCCTGCAATCCAGGCAGAGATGGGCATTACGTCTTCAGTAGTACGACTTTCAGTGGGTCTAGAACATATTGATGACTTGCTAAAAGATATAACTCAAGCGCTTAATAGCTGAGCAACTACCAATAACACTGAGAGCAAACTCAAATAAGTAATTGACCAGTGGAATATTCCAGCAGCAACTCTGTCGTAATTCTCAGAGCTCTCTTTGAGTGCAAATAACTGGAAGGTAAAGACCGCTCCCAGCAGAACAGTTGCGCAGAGCGCCCAGACCGGAAGTTCTGCGAGTTGGATGAGGGCAGTTGATGAGATCACCATGGCGATGGTGTGAAACCACATCTGCCCGATTACTGCTGATTGTGAAGAGACAGATGGCAACATTGGAATTCCTGCTGCTGAGTAATCATCTTTATATTTAATTGCCAGCGCCCAGAAGTGCGGTGGAGTCCAGAAGAAGATCACCATAAAGAATGCAACTGGAACCCAAGTAAGTGAACCTGTAACGGCGGCCCAGCCAATAAGTACTGGCATGCATCCTGCAGCTCCGCCCCAGACAATGTTCTGAGATGTATTTGGTTTGAGCAGAATTGTGTAAATGACTACGTAATAAAAGATTGCTAGCGCGGTTAAGAGAGTTGCTAGTGGAGTTGTAAATATCTGGAAGATTGCGAGTGAGAGAACGCCGATTACAGATGCAAAGACCAACGCTTGGCGATGCGACACAGTTCCGACAACAAGTGGGCGCTTGGATGTTCGCGCCATCAACTTATCTGTTTCAGCCTCAATCACCATATTAAAGGCATTAGATGAACCAGCTGCCAGCGTGCCACCAATAAGCGTTGCGGCCACTAATCCAAATGAAGGAAGGCCTTTCTCTGCAAGAACCATCGCTGGCAAAGTTGTAATGATCAAGAGCTCAACTACGCGCAATTTCATGAGATCTACATAGGCGCGAATGAGTGACACGCGCTTAGGGTACCCAGTTTTAACACCTAACTTCAGGTCAGTTCTCAGCACTCTCTAAGCATGTGCAATTACCTTCATCACACAAGTAGGACGAAACCAGGAAGCAGGGATGCCAGATGACACCTAAGAAGCCAGATTGGTTTGAAATGACTGAGGGCGATACACCTGCCACTGGGTTAAGAAAAGTGAATAAAACACTTCCTATCGGCGCACTATTAGTTGCCGGTGCTCTTCTCTTTGGTGGATCTTTATTCGCTCAGGATCAGAGCGCTGATTCAAATATTGCATCGAGTTCTGTGGCCGAGACTGCACCTCTTATCGCAAGCACAGATTCAAACCCATCAGTTCAGAGTGTTGTCGCGGTCCAGACAAAGACTGCCTCCATTACTGCGGCGCCAGTGAATTCAGTTGGAGTTCCAACAATTGCACCGGTGGTAGGAATTTCTAGCGGTGACGATGATGACGACGATGATGATGATGAAGATGGCGACCATCGTGGTGGTCGTGACCACGATGATGACGACGAAGAAGACGACGACTAAGAGTTAGCCACTACCTCCGCCGGTGTAGTTACCGGCTCCGGTGAAATCTGTGGCGCTGGCTGTGGCAGTAACGGTGCTGCAATCTTTCCAAGAATTCGATCGACGGTTGCACGCGCACGTTTAGCAGCTGAATAAGTACGTGGATGCTTATCGGAGATAATCACAAATACGTATTCGCGATCGCCTGATTCAATGTAACCCGCCAGATTAGTGGTTCCATTGAGCGTCCCTGTCTTTGCCTTCACTAAGCCAATTGCTTCTGGGGCTGTCTTTGTAAAGCGATCTTTAAGCGTTCCGGTGATTCCACCAATAGGTAGCCCATTAACTACAGGTGCGAATTGAGGTTCATTGCGTATCTTCACCAGTAAAGAACCAACCTGAGCAGCTGTGATGCGATTGTTATGAGATAAACCACTGGCATCTTTGACTAATAGCGATGATGAGTTAATTCCATACGTTTCAAGGATTCCCGCAAAGGTAACGGCAACGCCATCCTCATCAAATGGTTCACCAGCCTTGAGCGCAGCAAGGCGCGCTATTCGCTCTGTCAGAACGTTATCGCTCCAAGTTAAGAAGAAAGCAAGCATTCGCTGTAACTCTGGAGAGCTAGATTGAAGAATCTCTTCACCTTTAAGTTCTTGTGCTTCCCGGGCATTTACCCGCTTTAAGGATGCGGTAATACCTTGCTTCTTATAGAAAGCTTTGATGTGAGAAACTTCTTGCGAGTAGAGGTTTGTGTAGTAAATGGTCGCCTTGGTTACTGGTTCCTCATTCGCTTCAATCAAGGATGAGAGCGAGTTGTACTCAATGCGTGGCAGAGAAGTCCTACCTAAGCGCACCGCTTCTTTATGGTTAAAGCTCATCCATGGATCTCGCGAGCCTTCAATGACCAAGGTGCGAGTCTGCTGACCTAATGAGACGGTGGTTGTAAATGTCTCAGTTGGCGCAAAATAGGTAAGCGCAGAGACGGCTGCCAAAATCTTTTGAACAGATGCGGGTTTCCGCAGCGAATTGGAGTTCTTAGCAAAGACAACTTCACCTGTTGTCTGGTCAATAACGATTGCTGAAGGGTTGGCTAACTCTTTCTTAGAAATGTATCGCTCAAATATGCTTGCAACTGAATTTGGCTCAAGTGATTGTGCGCTCGGTACCAAAAGTGCAGGAAGAATGAGGGCTGCGCAGAGTGCAGCACTTACCCTTCTCAATGAATGCAAGAGTCAATTACCAGAGGTATGCCAGAAGTACATTGATAACTGTGAGGCTCAACATGGTTGCCCAAACAGAGTTCTTGATTGAATCTTTCTTTAGATTCTTATATCCCAAAACCAAGATAACGCCGAGTACAAGTGTCTTCACACCAATCTTTATATGGTTGATTTCTTCATCATGGGCTTGATCCCATAGCCCCACCATGATGAGCGCGGCAACGAAGGCAGTAAGAGTTGCATGGACAACGCCTGGATTTAGCTTCTTTGGGTTCTTATTAATTTGCAGGATAAGCAGAGCCAAAATAGCGAGAACGCAGAGCATATGAATGCCAAAAGCGATGTGATAGATAATTTCCATGGTTACTCCTTGGTCAAATCGTTGAGTTAAGTTTAGAGTGCATCCATGGAAATCAATACACCTGCAGTCATTGGGCCAGGTGAATTTTTCCCGGTAGTTGGGGTCGGACCTCACCCACAACCTTGGCCTACTGGTCCTGAATTTGATCCAGAACTACTTGAAAATGGCGATCGACGAAATGTGCTCGACCACTATCGATACTGGAGCGTTGCAGCGATAGTTGCAGATTTAAACTCAAAGAGACATAAATTACAGATTGCTATTGAGAATTGGCAGCATGATCTCAATATTGGTTCTGTTGTTCGTACTGCAAATGCATTTAATGTCTCAGCAGTCCACATCATCGGTAAGCGCGACTGGAATAAGCGTGGCGCAATGGTTACCGATAGATACCTCACTGTGATTCATCATCCAACGATTGCAGATTTTTCTACGTGGTGTGCCGAACATAAAGTTCCAGTAATCGGAATCGATAACGTGCCATCTTCAAAGCACTTAGAGGGCGCGCAACTGCCTGAAGAATGTGTACTGCTCTTTGGGCAAGAGGGCGCCGGAATGTCAGATGAAGGTATTGCGGCCTGCGAAGTGCTCTATGCCATCGAACAATATGGCTCTACTCGATCAATGAATGCTTCGGCCGCTGGCGCTATCGCTATGTATCACTGGGCGTTGCAACATCTACCTCGCCAGCTTTAATCCATAACCTCGCGAACAGATGCCAAACGACGATCTACTTCATTAGCTTCATCGATACGGCCTAGCTGGCGCATCACCGTGGACATACGAGTCTCGACATCCATGATGAACTCAAAGTCTTTAAGTTCATCATCGGCAACTATCTGCAGCACATTATCGAGCGAAGCTAGCCCATCTTCGAGCTTATTTAAGAGAATCTCAGCCTTACCGTATTCAAAGAGCGCAAAAGTTTCGCGGCGGTGATCATGCGCTGTCTCAAAGACATCAATCGCTTTGCGCGCAGCTTCTAAAGCTTTCTCGCCTTCGCCGATTTCAATGTAACAAGAAGCAATCTTCTGATCGCAACGTGCGACATGAATGACTTCCTTCTCTGATTTAAACATCTTGCGTGCTTCAGTGAAGCAGATAATCGCTTCGTTGTAATTCTTCAGTTCGCGTTGGGCGCAACCAATGAGGTGCATATCGTTAGCTGCACCGATTGTGTTGCCATCGACTAAATGTTCTTGGGAACATTCATACATAGTCTCGATGACTTTTTCATAATTCTTTGATGAGTACCACCATTCACCCAACGTGCAGGCGAGTTCTAGCGCGATAGGCGATTTGTTCTCGCGCAATATTGCAACAGCTTGGCTCATGGCAGTTGCTGCTTCATCCATTCGCTTAAGTTGATTGAGGTTGTAACCAATTGCAGAGTAAGCCTGCGCTAAACCTTCTTTTGGAGCAGATTCACCTAACTCAGAGAAGATATCTCGAGCGGTTTCGGCGAGCGCAAGCGCTTCGTCATATTGACCGCGCGCAAAGATGCGAGCGCTCAATTCGTAATATGTATTGGCGCGCTCTTCGCCTTGAACTTCAGGGATTCGATCCCAGAGCATCTCTTCAGTTACTAGTTCGTCCTGGCCTTCGTCATCGCTCATCTAAAGACCTCCCGCTCCACTTGAAGATTCCTGCACTCTAGACCTAACGCCCCACCCCAGGCGGATATTTCCGTGTGAATAGGCGAAGAATTCGTCCCTTTTGCCCTTAAGATGCAGATGCAAACGATTTGCATTAACCTTTTCCCATGCATATCCCTGATGGGTTTATCGATATCCCAACCTCTGCAGCCTTCGCCGCCATCGCCGCAGTGGGCGTTGCCGCATCCTTGAAGGGAGCCAAGTCTTCACTCGATGACAAGACCGCACCTCTTGCGGGGCTTACTGCAACATTTATCTTTGCTGTGCAAATGCTTAACTTTCCAGTTGCTGCTGGAACAAGTGGCCACTTACTTGGCGCTGCCCTTGCCACTGTTTTAGTTGGACCGTACGCAGCAACGCTTGCTCTGACCATCGTTCTTCTTTTGCAAGCGCTGCTCTTTGCAGATGGAGGGTTAAGTGCGCTTGGCTTAAGTGCCTTTAACATGTCGATCGTTGCGGTGTGGGTCAGCTATGCAATCTTCTTCACACTGAAGAAAATTCTGCCTAAGACAAAATCGTCAACAGCCGCAGCTGCCGGAATTGCAGCGCTGATATCAGTCCCGGCTGCCGCTGCAAGTTTTGTACTTCAGTACGCCATTGGCGCCAATGCAACATTCTCGGTCTCAGCGGTCCTGGCAGCGATGGTCGGAACGCACGTTCTTATCGGTATAGGTGAAGCGCTAATTACAATCTTTGCAGTTGGTGCTGTGCTGGCTAGCCGTTCAGACCTTGTCTATGGATACACAGGTGAAAAGGCATCGCTAGAAATCAGGAACGCATAATGAAGCAACGCAATTTTCTCATTTCAGGGTTCGTCGCTTCCCTCTTCCTCGCCGGAGTTGTCTCTTTCTACGCCTCTTCAAGTCCAGATGGGCTCGAGAAAGTTGCACAAGATATCGGCTTTAGCGAAACTGCTAAGGAAAATACAAATGCCGATGGCGTTCTTGCTGACTACGGCGTTAAAGGCGTCGATAACGAACGACTTTCCGTGGGAGCCGCAGGTGTCATTGGTGTAATTGCCACAGGAGTTATCTCAACTGGGCTATTTATGCTGGTCCGCCGCAAGTCTGGGACAGAAAAATAAAGCCTCACACACAAGATTTAAACCTTGTACATTCGCATGGCCACCACCATGGCCATGATGTAGGTGAGCGTCTCTATCTTCATCGCCACTCAGTGACGCACTCACTTCCTGCGCATGTAAAGATCATGACTGTTCTGGCATTTATCTCGGTCTCAGTTTCGACTCCGATTACTCGTTGGCCTGCCTTTGTAGCCTTCTTTCTTCTCTTGGTAACGGCAGCGCTAGCAAGCAAGATTCCATTACTGCTCCTCTTTAAGCGCGCGCTTATTGAGATTCCCTTCATCTTCTTCGCAATCTTGATGCCTTTCTTTGGAACAGGTGAAAAGTTTGAAATTGCAGGTATCGAGCTCTACCGAGAAGGGCTTCTCGCTGGAACTTCAATTGTTGTGAAAGGAACGCTCGGCGTTCTTGCAGCAGTAATTCTCTCAACTACAACAACTGCTCGTGAAATTTTGCGCGGTCTAGAACGTCTTAAGTTACCTGCCGTCATGGTTCAGATTGCCTCCTTTATGTTGCGCTATGTGAATGTGATTAGCGATGAGATGGAGCGCATGAAGGTTGCGCGCGAGTCACGTGGATTTGTTGCAACCGGCATCAAACACTGGAAAGTTTTAGCTACTTCTGCAGCTGCTCTCTTTATCCGATCCTACGAACGCGGTGAGCGAGTTCATCTAGCGATGCTTTCACGCGGCTTTGATGGAAACCTGCCATCACTTGATAACAACAAAGCAACACAACGCCAGTGGGCGACAGCGCTCTCACTTCCAGGTCTTGCACTTTCTCTATCTCTCTTCTTCCTCGTGATTGGTTGGTAATGATGAATAACGTACCTAGCTTGCAGATTAAAGAGCTCGCTTTCGCATATCCCGATGGAAATCAGGCGCTCTTTGGAGTCAATCTGAGTATCAACAAAGGCGAACGCGTTGCGTTACTTGGACCCAATGGAGCCGGCAAGACAACGCTCGTTATGCATATGAATGGCATCCATCCAACGATGCAAGGTGAAGTTCGTATCGCTGGCGTCGTAGTTGATAGCAAAAACAAAGAGACTCTTAAGCAGATTCGTGCAAAGGTGGGAATAGTCTTTCAAGATCCTGATGATCAACTCTTTATGCCAACTGTTGGCGAAGATATCGCCTTCGGCCCATACAACATGGGGCTTCGAGGTGAAGAGCTCAACCGCGTAGTTGATGAAGCGCTCACCCAAGTAGGCATGCTTGAATTCAAAGATCGTCCGCCGCATCACCTTTCATTTGGACAACGTCGCCGCGTAGCTGTTGCAACAGTCTTGGCAATGAAGCCAGAGATTCTTGTGATGGATGAGCCATCATCTAACTTAGATCCCGCTAGTCGCCGCGAGCTCGCTGACATTGTGCGTTCTCTTGATGTCACGATTGTGATGGTGACCCACGATCTGCCATATGCACTCGAACTCTGCGAGCGTTCAGTGCTCTTGTCGGGTGGAATTATCGTTGCCGATGCTCCGACTCGAGATATTTTAAGCAATGCGCAGTTATTGGCATCTCATCGCCTAGAACTACCCGTCGGATTCTCGCTTTCGTAGCGAGATTCGCTCTTGGGC